>Ga0214472_10000797_pt1 | contig 37777 bp, 34 predicted proteins | sample RVTome_6_FD_207662 | JGI IMG/M metagenome (GOLD analysis project Ga0214472, IMG submission 207662) | Soil microbial communities from uranium-contaminated site in the Upper Colorado River Basin, Wyoming, United States - RVT140D175 | ecosystem: Environmental > Terrestrial > Soil > Contaminated >...
GAAGTACCAGATGAGTCAACAACTTTTACGCTTGACTGAGTGCCCTCGGCTCTTCGAGCCGACCAACTTTCATCCCCCAGCTCACGCAAGGGGACTTCCCGTTGGACAAGTTAACCTGGAGGACGGATGATGCCCCGGATGTCTGAGGCGATTCTCGATAGTGGCGATACGTTTCCCACCATGAGCTTCAACAAAGCCGGTGGTGGCCAGTTGAAATTGCCCGACGATGTCGCCGGGGATTGGGGTGTGGTGCTGCTGTACCGAGGTCACTGGTGACCGTATTGCAAGCAACAACTGACTGCCTTTTCCAAAGCGAATCGGATCAAAGAGGAAGGCATTCAAGTGGTTGCAGCCTCCGTGGACACGGAGGAAGAGGCCAAAAAAACGATTGACGAGTGCGGCATTACCTTTCCAGTGGGCTATGGCGCGGATTATCAGGAGGTGTCGCAACTGACCGGCTGTTTTTATGAAGAACGGCGCCAGATTCTTCACAGTACGGGCTATGTGTTGCGGCCTGACGGCACCATTGCGGTTGGGGTTTACAGTTCGGGTCCGATCGGCCGGCTGGTATGGCAGGACGTGCTCAATCTGGTCCAATTTCAGAAAAAGGCGGCGGCGAGATAGGCATCTAGCTGCCGCAGGTTAGGAGTATCAACGTATGACACACGGTGGCACTGTGAGGCGGTGGAGGATCCTTGTCGCCGTGCTGACACTCGTCAGCCCCTTGGCGCATGCGCAGCCGAAGCAACCAGGGCCACCGCCGGCGCCCGTGACCACCGCCCAGGTGGAGGAGGGTGCGTTTACCACACCCATACGCTTGACCGGCACGGTCGAGGCACTGGCGAGTACCACCCTCTCCAGCGAAGTCGAGGGCTACGTCGCCGAGCTGCAGGTGGAGGAGGGCGATCGCATACGTCAGGGGCAGGCGTTGGCGCAGCTCCGCGCCCTGCCCTACCGCCTCGCTTTAGAGAGGGCCAAGGCCATGGCCAGGGTGGATCGGGAGCACCTGCGCGAATTGCAGACGGGTACCCGGCAGGAGGATTTAGAGGTGGCCAAGGCCAATCTGGCCAAAGCCAAAGTGACCGCTGACATGGCGCGCAAGAATCACACGCGGAGCGTCACCCTGCAGGAGCGGAAAATCGTCAGTGATGAAGCATTCGACCAGGCGTACGAGCGCCTGGAGGAAGGCCAAGCCGAGGTCTCCGTGCGCCAGGCGGTCTATGAGCGGGCTCTCGCCGGCGCGCGCCAGGAAGAGATCGCTGCGGCAGAAGCCCGCGCCGCCGCGAGCCAGGCCGATGCGGCACTGGCGCAAGATCGTCTGGAGCGCACCACCATTCGCGCCCCGTTTGATGGGGTGATCACGCTCAAACACACCGAAGTAGGCGCTTGGGTTGCCGTAGGGGATAAGCTGTTCGATCTCGAAAAGAATGACAAGGTGCGGGTTCGCGTTGACATTCCGGAGGCATTCTACAATGCCATCCCGCTCGGCAGTGAGGTCTCGATGACGTTTGACAGCGCGCCCAATGCCACGTTTGTGGGCACCGTCACCCAAAAAATTCCACACGCGCGTGGACGCAGCCGCGCCTTTCCGGTCAAGGTCGAGTTGGCGAACCCGAAGGCGCAGCTCGCTACCGGCATGCTCGCTCGGGTCGACCTGAAGACGCCGCATGAGGGCCAGACCAGCGTGATTGTGCCCCGCGATGCCCTGGTGCCTCGCGGGCCCAAACAAATTCTCTTCCGGGTGCAGGAAAAAGAGGGACAGCCGATGGCGGAGTTGGTTGAAGTGAAACCCGGGCGCTATTTTGGGGAAGCGGTGGAGGTTTTTGGCGATCTGCGCGCGGGGGATCGTGTGGTTGTCCGGGGCAATGAACGGCTGCGCCCCGGTCAACCCCTGGTGCTGGACCAGTTCCGCACCAATTAGGCCCCAAGTCAAACCCCATCCGTCATGCGTTATCAATGACGCGCCAAACATCAAACCCGTCCGCCAAGCGCCAACCTTTAAGCCCTCTCAGTAAAGCGAAGGATTCGCACGATGATTCGGTATTTTATTCAAAACGGGATTAGCGTTAGCGTCCTCGGCATGGCCCTGTTGTTGTTCGGCCTCCTGGCGCTTTTTAAGTTGCCGATCCAGCTCACACCGGATGTCTCGGCCCCGGTGATTGCGGTCGAGACCCTGTATCCCGGAGCGACCCCCGAAGACATCGAACAAGATATCATCATCGAGCAAGAACAATTTCTCAAGAGCCTCCCCGGACTCCAAAAGATGACCAGCACGGCCTCGATGGGCAGTGCTGAGATCGAGCTGGAATTCAGTGTGGGATCAGATCAACAAGAAGATATCATCCGCGTCAATAATGCCCTGGCGCAGGTCGCCAGTTATCCGGAAAACGTCGACGAACCAAGCATCAGAACCTCGAGTGCATCCGAACAGCCCGTGGCCTGGATCAGTGTGCGGTCGCGCCCGGATCACGACCCACCGGTCAATGTGCGGGACGCGTTTGACTATATCGAGGATTACATCAAACCCCGCTTTGAGCGGTTGCCAGGCATCGCGAGCGTTCGCGGCGTCTTCGGTGGCACGCCGCGCCAGATGCAGGTGATGATCGACCCGGTCAAACTCGCCGATCGCGGCATTGCGATCTCCAAAGTGCGGGAGGCCATCCGGTCGCGCAACCGGGACGTGTCAGGTGGCGACCTGGACGAAGGCAAGCGGCGCTTCAATATCCGCACGGTGGGGCGCTATGAAACCGCCAATGAGATCGAAGATACCGTGATCGATACACAGGGCGACACCCAGGTCTACTTGCGTGATGTCGGCTACGCCCGCCTAGGGTATGCCGAGATGCGCACGTTCATCCGCCAGGATGGCCAGCCCGCCCTGGCGTTTGGCCCCCAGCGCGAGCGGGGCAGCAATTTGCTGGTGGTCATGGACAAAGTGCAGGAGACCATTCGGGAGCTAAATGGGGGCCTGTTACGCGACAAAGGCCTGTTCCTCACCCAGGTCACCGACAGCACTCTCTACGTCCGGGATGCCGTGGAGATGGTGCGCGTCAATTTATTATTCGGGGGTGCATTGGCGCTCGGTATTTTGATGATTTTTCTGCGTCATACCCGCTCGACCATCATCGTGGGTATCGCCATTCCCCTGTGCGTCGTCGGGTCGTTTTTCGTCATCAATGCCTTGGGGCGCTCCATCAATGTCATTTCGCTGGCCGGTCTGGCCTTTTCCATCGGTGTGGTACTCGACGCCTCCATTGTCGTCCTGGAAAATATCTACCGCCACCGCTCCATGGGCAAAGACCCTTTTGCGGCGGCCTATGACGGCACCCAGGAAGTCTGGACTGCCATCCTGGCCTCGACCCTGACCAATATTGTGGTCTTCACCCCGATCATTACTCTGGCAGATGAAGCGGGCCAGATCTTCCGAGACCTGGCCATTGCCATCGTGTCGGCGAACGTCCTGTCTCTGATCGTCTCGATTTTGATTATTCCTGCCATGGCCGCCCGTCTGTTAAACCGCATGCCCACGTTGGATTCTCCAGGTCTCAAGGGCGCTTTGCAACGTTTGTTCGGCCTGGCGACGCTGGCCGAACGGATTCACGACGGGCCGCTGCGCTCGATCCTCACCTGGCTGATGCGGGGCGTGGTGCAGCGGCTGGTATTGGTCATGGCGCTGTTGGTGCTAGCGGTGGTCTGTCTAGTGGTCTTTATGCCCAAGACGGAGTACCTGCCAAATGGCAACCAGCAGTCGATTATTGGCATTCTGATTCCGCCGCAGGGTTACGGCCTGCCTGAGATCTCCGCCATTGGAGAAGAATTGGAGAGGCGGGTGCAATTCATGCTCGATGCAGAGCCGGCGGCGTACGATGCCGGCGAGATCCCTGCGCCCCCGCTCAAATATTTCTTTTTCGCCGCCTTTCGCAACCGCATGTTTTTATTCACGCGCCCGAAATCGCCGGCGCATGTCGCGGCCGTTCCCGACGCCTTGCAGCGCATCATGCGCGACGTCCCCGGGACCATTGCCTTCGCCTTGCAACTGTCGATTTTCAGCCGCGATATTATGGGCTCACGGGCCATTGACGTCGATGTGATTGGCCCAGATGCCAAGACCTTAACCGGTATTGCCCAGCAGGCATTTTTTAAAGTGAATCAGCTCCTTCCCGGTGCCCGCTCGGAGCCCAAGCCCGGCATCGAGGTCGGACAGCCGCAAATGACCATTCGTCCGGATTGGGAGCGGGCCGCGAAGCTTGGCATCAATGTGCAAGACATCGGCTACACGGCCTGGGTGCTCGGCGATGGCGCCTGGGTCGACGACTACTATTACAAAGGCGACAAGATAGACCTCTACATGTATTCCACCATGGGGTCCTTTGGGACGCTGAGCAATTTTGAAGCGATCCGCATGGCCACCCGCGATGGTGACACCGTGCCGCTGTCCGATATTGCGAAAATTCACTTCACCTATGGCCTGGAGCAGATCCGGCGGGTGAACCATCAACGCGCCGTGACCCTGAGTGTCACCCCTCCCGGTGATATTTCGCTGGAAGAAGCCATTCAGCAAGTCGAAACCAAGATTATCGGGGCCATGCAACACGAGGGCGCCATCCCACCGGGCTACACCATGCGCATTAGCGGCACCAGCGATAAGCTGGCCGCCATTAGCAAGAAGTTGAGTTCGGATTTCGTGCTGGCCCTCGTGCTCACCTATCTCACCATGGTGCTGGTGTTTCGTCACTGGGGACACCCGTTTACCGTCATGCTATCCGTACCGATCGGTCTCACCGGTGGCGTGTTGGGATTGGCCCTCTTGAATCGGTACCTCGCCATGGTGAGTCCGGGCACCATCCAATCGCTCGATGTACTCACCATGCTCGGCTTTGTGATCCTGTTGGGGAGTGTCATCAACAACCCCATCCTCATTGTGCAACAGGCAATGAATTTTATGGACGAAGGCATGACCGCGCGTGAGGCGATTGTAGAATCGACGCTGAGCCGAGTGCGTCCCATCCTGATGACCACCAGCACGACGATCTTTGGTTTGATGCCCCTGGTGCTCAACCCGGGTGCCGGTAGTGAGCTCTACCGCGGCCTCGGCGTGGTGATGTTCGGCGGTCTGCTCTTGGGGACGGTGACCACACTTGTGTTCATCCCGGCGGTCATGTCGCTCATGTTCGACCTGGCGGGTACGTTACGCCGCGTCAAACCCGCTCGTGTAACGCGCCCGCCCCTCGATGCTGGCGTTGGCCTGCCGGCTGACGACTGAGAATCGGCGCGGCAGGGATCACGTCAATGATGCGGGGCTCAATAGGGCAGCCATCCCTTGCCTTGAAAGAGGCCGCGAAGATAAGCGGCCTGTCCCGCATGCTGCAAATTGTCCGAGAGGACACTCACCAGTCGAACCCCAACGGTCGGCAATGGCTGCCATTGGGGTTCGTCTAGGGCGCGATCGAAATCCTCATCCGTCAGCCCTGCGACGTAGGTCTTGGAGCGCTCTGCAACCTGATCGTGGTAGTTCAACAAACCGGCGATGGAGGGGGCCCGAAAGGCGGACACCTGCTCAGGCGTATTCCCAAAACCATCGTCGGCAGCGTCTGCAGCCAGGTCGAACTTCGCGTGCCACGCCTGGCTGACCCAGAGAGGTTCCTGGCCCATCAACCCCGATATTGAGGTATCTTGCACTCGGGTCAGATGCCACACCAGCCAGGCCATGGAGTTCGAGTCGCTCCGGGGTTGTTGGTGCAGTTCTTCAAGGGTTAGACCCTCAAGCGTTCGGTGCACGGAGCCCCGAATTCTTTCCAACCCATCCAGCACGATGTGCTTTGCTTCCATGCGTCATCATCCTCCCTTCTCAACACTGGCCAGAGATGGGCCCGTGTAGTGGTAATCCTCACGGTCCTGCATCATGGCCCGCAGATCACGGCGGAGTTCCTCCAACGTCGGCCGCCCGACGAACCACCAACCGTCATAGATGGCGTGGATGGTCAGATCGGGCTTGAGAGAAAAGGTGTAGGGCAGCGCCAGGAGACCGTATTTGAAGTCCGGCGGGGTGACTTCAACCATGTCGAGCTGCCGGATGGCCTGGCGCTCGTGGTCGCTGAGAAACGTGAAGGTGGCATCGAGTCCGGTGCGGAAGGCCGCATTCACCTCGGGCGGATCCGTGCTGATCACCGCCAGTTTGCAGTAGCTGACTTGCAAGTCCTCCTGCAGGCCGATCAAGCGCCGAACCTGGCGCGAACATTTGGGTCACCAATAGCCGCGGTAGAAGTTCAGGATGAGCGGGTAGCCGTTCGCCAGTTCGGATAGGGTGGTGAGTTGATGGCGATGATCCGGGAGTGTGAGGTCCGGAAATGGCTTGCCGACAACGAGATCGGGGTGCATAGAGGAGCCTTTCTTAGGTGACGACGTTAGTTAAGTTAAAGGGGCCGAAACAACGCGAGCAGGAAATAACCCTGCGGGTCGAACCACGTGCGGCACAGAACGAGATTGGCGTGATGCCCCAATTCACGCACTTCGTCGACGGAATATTTACATGAATTTTCCGTGTGGATGGTTTCACCGGCGGCAAACGAGACGACACAATCGATGTTCATGATAGGCACACATTGTGCCACGCGGCTGCGCAGGTGCATCTCGATGCGGCCCTGGGCGTCATTGTAGAGGGCGACGTGTTCGAAGGTCTGCACGTCAAACTGCCCGCCGAGTTCGCGGTTAATACGGTGCAAGACATTGAGATTAAAGGCCGCGGTGACACCCTGGGCGTCGTCATAGGCAGGGACGAGAATCTCGGGGGATTTTTTTAAATCAATGCCCAGGAGAAAGACGTCTTCAGGTCCCATGATGGCGGTCATACGCCGGAGAAACTCGATACTCTCCTGGCGCGTGAAATTGCCCAGACTCGAACCGAAAAAGGCCAGGACTTTCCGCTCCAGGGATAATGTTCGGACCACATCAGGGCGGCCGGAAAAGTCGGCATGCAAGGCGCGGATGGCGATATGGCGATACGCCTGCAAAAGCTGATCCGCGGTCTCCCGCAGCATGGTGGGCGAGATGTCCACCGGGCAGTAGATAAAGGGACGCCCAGCGCGTTCGTAGGCGGCCAGGAGGTGGCGCGTCTTCGCGGCGCTACCGGAGCCGAATTCCACCAGGGGCAGCTCTCCGATCTCCGCGTGGATCTCCGCGGCATGGGCCATGAAAATATCCCGCTCCGCCCGGTACGGATAGTACTCGGGAAGATCGCAAATCTGTTCGTAGAGGTGCGAGCCGCGCTCGTCATAAAAATATTTCGGTGGCAGCCACTTTTGCGGCGCGGCCAGGCCGTCGGCGACGTCCTGGGCAAAGGTGTGCGGGTGCGTTTGCACATCCACGGCATAAAACCACAGTCGTTCATTCGAGATTATCTGCGTCATCCCGCTCCTCTTTGAGCACGTTCTCCCACAGTTGAGCGTAGGCAGGTTTGCTGCGTATATAAGCCTCATTCTGCCGCATCTCGTGGTATTTGGTCTTATCATCCGAATGGGGGGTGGCTCGGTTGTAAATCATCAGGGTGGCCGGAATATGTTTGGCACGATGCGTGCCGCTCATCTCTAGCATCGGGAACATCACGGCCTGGTCGCCTGTGACGCGAAAATACTGGCCCTTTGCATCTCGCAAGTCGCGGTCGTCAATCAGGTCCCACAACCATTTTTTCCAGGTCCGCACCTGCGTGGCGAGATAGCGGTGACCGCGAAAATCCGTGATGCCCTCCGGGTACGGCGGCCACTGTCCCACATAGCCATCATCGACATTGGGCTCCCAACTCCCATACGTGAGCCAGCAATCGTACGTCGTGTACGTGTTGACAATGACCTGTAGGGCAGAGGCGTCATAGAACCAGTCATCGCCGTCGAGGATGACGATCACATCTTCGGGCTGTGCCTGGCTCCGGCCAATGGCACGCACCAAATTGGCCAGACTATGCAGGGGCCTGATATTGCGAGTCACGACGATGCGCCTGTCGTGGCCACTGCTTTCTTGGGCGCGCTCGAAAGTCCGGTCGCCATAGGGATCAACGGTGACATAGGCTTCCCAGTGCAGATAGGTCTGGCATTTGATCGAGTCCAGGCACTTGGCTATATACGCTTCACATGGACCACAGTTGACGATGATCACCAACCGTAACATAGACTCTCCATCTCCCGATTCGCCGTTTCCCAGTCCCCGAGATCTACCCCATTGCTCTATGCCGTGTCAAGCCTGACCATCGCGCCGTGTGATCGAGCGAGGTTGACAGCGCGCTGCGGACTCGCTATGTTGGAGTCCACATTTGTCTATATGCAACGGGACAGCGCCGTGGGGGTCACCCCAAGCCCTATCTACGCTGCCCATCTGCTCTGAGGAATACCATGAGTGTCGCGACGCCACTGCCCGCTTCCCAACTTATTGACGATGCCATTGACGTGCGGTCCCGTACCCTGGAACTCATTGCCGACCTGAGCGATGACCAGCTCATGGGGCCACAGCTCAAAATCGTCAATCCACCGCTGTGGGAAATCGGCCATATGGCCTGGTTCCAAGAACATTGGATCTTGCGGCACCACCTGCAAAAGTCACCCATCCGTGCCGACGGCGATGCCTTGTACGATTCTTCCAAGGTGCACCACGATACCCGTTGGTCGCTCCCGTTGCCCTCGCGCCAGGGTACCCTCGACTATATGCAGCAGGTCCTCGACGGCGTGATCGACCAGCTCCAAACGCGTGAGCCTGGAGCCGAAGCCACCTACTTTAGCCTGCTGTCGACCTTTCATGAGGATATGCATACAGAAGCGCTCACCTATACGCGGCAGACGCATGGCTATAGCGCCCCGGAGCTGACGCTCGACGGCGTGGCGGCGCCTGGAGCTGGAGCCCCCTTGCCGGGGGACGTCGAGATCCCAGGGGGAACGTACCAGCTCGGCAGTCCGCCTGATCTACCGTTTGTGTTCGACAATGAAAAATGGGCCCATCCCGTTGAGGTCCAGCCATTTGCGATGGCGCGCGCGCCTGTGACCAATGCCGAATTTGCGGGTTTTGTGGCCTCACAGGGTTATCAGCGGCAGGAATTCTGGAGTCCGGAGGGATGGCTCTGGCGTCAACAAAGCGGCGCCGAACACCCGGTCTACTGGCAATACGACGGCGGCTGGTGGCGGCGTCATTTTGATCAGCTCGTGCCGCTTGAGCCCTACTGTCCGATCATTCACGTCAACTGGTACGAAGCCGAGGCCTACTGCCGCTGGGCCGGCCGGCGGTTGCCGACGGAAGCCGAATGGGAATTGGCGGCGGCGGCCGAGCCGGGCGCCGACGGGCAGGGGATCACGTCACATAAACGCCGCTATCCTTGGGGAGACACCGCGCCGACGCCAGAATATGTCAACATGGGATGGCGGGCCATGGGCTGTATTCCAGTCAATGCCTTGCCCAAGAGCGATAGCGCCTTTGGATGCCGGCAGATGCTTGGCAATGTGTGGGAGTGGACGAGTACCGACTTCGGACCGTATCCGGGGTTTTCAGCGGATCCCTATAAGGATTATTCTGAGCCCTGGTTTACCGGCCACAAAGTCCTCCGAGGCGGGGGGTGGACCACTCGCATGCGGTTGATCCGGAACAGTTGGCGCAATTTTTACCCACCGCACCGGCGCGATGTCTTGGGCGGTTTCCGGACGTGTGCCCAAGACAAGCCGCTATAAAAGCAGACGAAGGAATCGCGACACCGATGAAAATCCTATGAATCACCCCGGTTCCGTCGCAGTCGCGACAAGGAAACGGGGTCACCGCACGGCGGTGGGCTCGGCTCCTGCGGAGTCTGGGTCATCACGTGACCCTGGCTCAGGCGTATCAAGGGCAGCCATGCGACGTCATGGTGGCGCTGCATGCGCGGCGCAGTTTTCCTGCCATTGACCAGTTCCGCCGCCTGCACCCGACCCAACCCTTGATCGTCGCCCTCACCGGTACGGATCTCTACGGCGACCTCAAAACGAGTGCAGAGGCGCAGCAGTCTTTGGAATTGGCCTCGCGGCTCATCGTCCTGCAGCCCAAAGGTATTGAGGAACTGCCCCAGCATTTGCATGCCAAAACCCGCGTGATTTACCAATCGGTGGTAGGGCCGAAGCGGCCGCCTGCAAAGCCCAAAACGACGTTTGACGTCTGTGTGCTGGGACATCTGCGTGAGGTGAAGGATCCGTTTCGCACGGCGCTCGCGTCCCGTTTGCTGCCGTCGGCGTCGCGGCTGCGTGTGTTGCATGTGGGAAAAGCGCTGAGCGATGACATGGCAGAGGCCGCGCGCGCAGAGGCCAATATCAATCCGCGCTATCGTTGGCTCGGCGAGCTGCAACGCTCGCGCGCCCGACGCGTGTTGGCGCGAAGCCATCTCCTGGTCTTGTCATCCGTGATGGAAGGCGGTGCCAATGTCATTTCGGAAGCACTCGCGGTACCGGTTCCCATCCTTGCCTCACGCATTCCGGGATCGATTGGCCTGTTGGGACAGGACTATCCCGGCTATTTTCCGGTGGGCGACACGCGGGCGCTGGCCCAGCTCCTCGACAAGGCTGAACACGACGCGGGGTTTTACCAGGAACTTGACCATTGGTGCCGACAGCTTTTACCGCTCGTGCATCCCGATCGCGAACGCGAGTCCTGGCGTCGGCTCTTAGAAGACGATATTTAACGATTCTTTTTTTGGGATCTTTCAAATCCCAGTTGACAGTTTGCGACTCCAAACTCAGTGAGATGCCGGGCTTCGCCAAACAAACTGTCAACTACTTTTGACGGCTCGTGAAAGATCCCCTTTTTTTAACCCTCTTTCAAGGAGAAACCAAGATGGGATTACTCGACGGCAAAGTGGCCATTATCACTGGGGCCTCGAAGGGAATCGGACGCGAGCTCTCTCTGTGCTTTGGCCGTGAAGGGGCCAGCGTAGTGTGCACGGCGCGCTCCGAGGACCTGGTGCGAGAGACCGCCGCGATGGTGGAGAAGGCCGGCAGCCGCGCCATCGCGGTGACGTGTGACGCCTCCAACGAAAACGATGTCCAACGCATGGTGGCAGAGGGTGTAAAAGCCTTTGGCAAGATTACCACTCTGATTAACAACGCCGGCGATGGCGGCCCAACGAAGCCCGTGGAAGATTACACCATGGACGACTGGCTCTACACCATTCACTCCTGCCTGACCACGTCGTATGTTTGCACGCGATTCGTCACGGCCGAGATGGAAAAAGCTGGCGGCGGTTCAATCGTCAACATTTCCTCTGGCGCCGGCCGCCGCGGCTTGCCGTACCGTATTGGCTACTGCTCAGCCAAAGCCGGGCAAGTCGGCATGACCTACGGTATGGCGCTGGAACTCGGTCCGCGCGGCATCCGCGTCAACTGCGTCGCACCCGGGGCGGTGGTGGGCGACCGCATCGACCGCGTCATCGCCGGCCAAGCCAATGCCCGAGGCATTAGCGAGGAGGAAATGCGGCAAGCCATGTTGGCCCGCCTCCCCCTCGGGGCCATGACTGAAGTCGACGACATCGCCAACGCGGCCCTCTATTTCGCCAGCGATCTCGCCAAAAATGTCTCCGGTCAAGTCCTCGCCGTCAACGGCGGCGAACCCGCTGGCTAGCACTCCCCCCGGCTCCGCGAGCCGGGCTCCCTCTCAAACCCAGTTTGGTGCTGTCCTAGGTGGATGGACCGAACAAGCGATGTTCCAGTTTGCGAAACCTCTCGAGTCTGTCCTGCGAACCGTGCACAATCACGTGGTCTCCGGCGGCGAGCGGTGTGGGACCATGTGGGACCATCAAGTCTTCGCCGCGCCGGATCGCCACGACCAGACACGAGGGCGGCAGCGGGAGGTTGTGCACCATCATACCCACGGCGGCGGCCTGTTCATCGACAATGAATTCCTCAACCTGGGCCGTTTCCGTTGATTCGTTGATGAGTTGATCGGCCAGACGTTGGCGCTCGGCGCGTCGCATGATGCCGATACTATAGGCCCGGCCGATGTCGCCACGCCGAAGGAGGCCCAGCAACCGTCTGGGATTCCCCGGATCGACCACCGGCAGCCGACTCAAATCACGCGGGGCCATGCGTTCAATCGCACTAGAGACCAGCTCATCCGGATACACGGTCACGAGCCGAGTGGTGGCAATGTCGCCGGCAGTGACACCGTCGATCCGCCCTTCAGACATGGCGGTTTCCAGATCCCGAATGCTGACAATGCCATACAAGTGTTTCTGATCATCGAGGATCGGAAAGCTATGATGGTGGGTCCGTTCGAATTCCTGTGCCAGATCATCGAGCGGCATGGTGCTCGGAACGGTATCGGCCTCCATCTCCATGACCTCACTCACCCGCACTGTCGACATCACATCCACGTCTCGCCCGCGGGCGAGACGTACCCCGCGCCTGGTCAGCTTGAGGGTATAGATCGATTCCCGCGAGAAACGCTCCGCCACGAACGTACTGATCACCGTCGTTAACATGAGCGGTAAAATAATGCGATAGTCATCGGTCATTTCGAAGAGGATGAGCACCGCCGTGATCGGAGCCCGGGCCGCGGCCGAGAATACTGCGGCCATGCCGACCAGGGCGTACGCCCCTGGCTGCGCTGATAGGGTGGGCCACCAGGCGTGTACCAGGGTACCGAAACTCCCTCCCGCCATGGCACCGAGAAACAGGGCTGGCGCGAAGATTCCTCCCGAGCCTCCTGAGCCGATCGTCAACGAGGTGGCCGCGATTTTCAGCGGGATGAGTGCGGCCATAAGCCACAAGGGAGCCATATTCTGCAGAGCGAGCTCAATGGTCTTGCCTCCGCCTCCGAACACCTCGGGGAAGCTGAGCCCAATGAGGCCGAGCAACAGGCCGCCGACCATCGGTTTCACGGGTTCCGGGAAGCTCCAGGCGTCGAAGAGGTCCTCGGTCTTATAGAGGATGTAGACAAAGGCCGTACCGACGATTGCCGCGACCACACCCAACAGCGCATAGAACATCAACTCCCACGGACTGATCAAGATATACGAGACGACCTCGAAGGCAGGGTTATTGCCGAGGACGATACGGGAAATGGCGCTAGAGGTCACAGAAGCAATGACGACGGTACTGAATGATGCCGCGCTGAAATCTCCGAGAATCACTTCCAAGGCAAACATGACTCCGGCGATCGGGGCATTGAAGGTGGCGGCAATGCCCCCAGCGGCCCCACACGCTACCAGATTCCGGAGGCGATCGCCGCTCAGCCCAAAGATTTGCCCGACCGTCGAACCTAGTGCCGAGCCGATTTGGACGATCGGCCCCTCCCTCCCTGCAGCCCCCCCTGTGCCGATGCAGATAGATGATGCCAATGCTTTAACAACGACGACAATCGGTCGAATACGCCCACCACGGAGCGCTATCGCCTCCATCACTTCCGGCACCCCGTGACCTTTCGCTTCACGCGCGAAATAATAGATCAATGGCCCCATAAGCAGGCCTCCTACCCCCGGGATGACAATGACGTAATAACGCCCAAGGAAGGCCAAGAGGTCTTTGCCAGTATCGAAAGACAAGTGTGTGACCACATCCACCAGCCAACTGAAGATGATCGCACCAGCTCCAGTCCCGGTCCCTACTAATACCGCGGTGATAAGCATGCCCGTATTAGCTGAAGGACGAAAGAACTCCCACATTTTTGCCATACTGGTACGGACCCCGTTATCGACGTCAGATGACCCGGACTCCTGCATGATGAACAGCTCCTTGTGTAATCGAGGCGCGCCTTGTGTCAATCGTATCTTAACGCTCTTGCATGGGGAGATGCTAGAGGATAGGCAAAACAAGTGCACTTTTCAGAATAGGCAAAACAAATGCGCTTTTCAAGCCCCGCGCTGGGTTGTGTCAGCTCATGGTGCCGGCGTGCGTGCCGCGCGGCACGGAGCGGGCCAAGGGCTGCTGGGGTTTCGGGTCATGCTGCGCTTATTGCGGTGCAGGTTCTGAAAATCCGGGCTATGACGAGGCCCGCTCATGCCGGCATTGCCCTCAAGCGCTTTCGGTAGATTGCAAGTGAGATGATGGGAGGCTGGCCAGCCACGCGGCCATGACCGGGCGCAATATCGGCGGGGGAAGCCATCTGTCCGGGGGGGGTGTCATCCGACAAAGGTGCCTGGTTTCGCACCAGCTCGAACGGACTGACCGTGTCGGCCCTGGCGCCGGGGCATACCGCCGATCTGTCGAAAGGCGCGTGTTACAACGATGCGCGGGTGGAGGTCGAGCCATATCGGGGTTAATCGGTAGACAGAGTAGGACCTGGATTGGGACCCTGTGACCGCGCCCCCTTGAAACATCCCGCCACTATCGATCAACGGCATGGAAGACAATCCGTTCTACTTGATGCTCGCTTTCAAGACCTAGGTTGGCCTTCTTCAGATTGGCGATCAAAGTCTCAAACAAAGTCCAATAACGCTCGTCGTAGCAACGTTTCATCGGTCCCAAGAGCGAGTCGTGGTATAGGCACAACACTTGATCAGTGTTGTGTCCAAAGAGCTGTTGACCGTAGGCATGATCCGCACAGCTTCCTTGGCGATCCCAAAAAACCAGTTTGTTATCGATGAGAAAGAGTCGATTACGGATGTCCGCACATTCGGCCTTACTGGCTAATGCTTTGAAGGGTTCTAAAGCGATAACAGCATCCGATACTTTTGTTTGTTCTGCCCAACTGAGCCGACCGCCAAACCCGGTCAGAGATGACAAAAGAACAAAAACAAGCATGACACCCACGACACACTGGCAGAAGTGGGTGGGCTGTTTGATTGCTATAAGCTCAATATTGCCAGCAAATTCAGGATGTGAACGATCAGTGGTATGCAGCACTACCTGTCCAGCAGTTCTCATCGTCCCGACTTTCTATTCTCGGCTCGCATCTACCCACACAACGGCTGAGAGAGGGTGCCATCCGGAGATGAGGCGAGTGTCGAATATACGGCCCGTTTACGGGTTATCCTGGTGCAGGAGGTCTCCCCAAAGCCTATTGATCAGCGTCAGGCAGCACCTCCTACATCCAACACGAAGCTAAAGGGTTCTTCTCAGTTGGAAAAGTTAAACAAGTCGTCTTCGTCTACTCACTATTGAGCGACTCTCTTTTGGTGAATCAACTCCCGTACCAACTCCTGAACCGTATCCAAAACATCGGGCGGCGCAGTCAGGTCGTCGATCTCGAATGACTGAAGGCCACTATTGAGAAATAAATTGATCTCATACTGAATCGCATCAGCCGTTGGCGTCATGTCGGCGGGGCGAGAAGCATTCAGCTGAGTAGGCGTCAAAACCCTGAGAACTTTCTCGGCCAAAGCTTCAGGCAGATCGTTCGTATCCAGCACGCCCTGGAGTTGGATATTCCCGATGCCACCTGAAGTCTTCAGAGATAACTTCATCTCTACAATACCCCTACTAATTTCCAGGCGCGCCGTGTGAAGAGGGCCTCTCGGCTACCCGCACCAAACAAGGTCCGCGCTTGGTCAAGGGTCTCATCAGCCCAATCCGTAAACCGGGCGTGAGGGTTGTTGATATGTTGCAAGGCATTGTACCAGATGTGACCAGCTTTCTCCCAAGCTTTCCCGCCAAGTTGCATCGCCAGCAAGTAAAACGCATGGTTCGGGATGCCAGAATTGATGTGTACACCCCCATTATCCGACTGCGTCACCGCAAAATCATCCATGTGAAAAGGCTGTGGGTCCTTGCCAAGCACCGGGTCGTCGTAGGCGGCTCCCGGAGCCGCCATCGATCTCAAGGCCTCACCTTGGATCGCGGGGCCTAAGATCTTAGCGCCCACGAGCCAATCGGCATCGCGAGCCTCCTGATCTAACTTGTATTGCTGCGTCAAGACCCCGAAGACATCGGCAAAGTGCTCATTTAAGGCGCCGGATTGGTCTCGGTAGATCAAGCCACCCGAGAACTGCACCACACCGTGGGACAACTCGTGACCGATTACAGCGAGATCGCCGGTGAGTGGACGAAAGATGGTCCCATCACCATCACCATAGGCCATCTGGCGACCATCCCAAAATGCATTGTTATAGTTCCGACGGACATGGACGCTTGATATGAGCTTCATACCATTGCCGTCCAAAGAGTCGCGATTAAATTCTTTGAAGTATAGATTGTAAGTATCCCCCGCGCCGTCGTACGCCTCGTTGACCTGCTGATCCTGTAACGGAGAGGCTCCCTCTTTGCGTACGCTGATACCGGGGAGACTGAAACTGTTCTGGGCATCGAAGACTTCACGTTCGAGCTGAGGCTGCATGCCAGCTGCAACGAGAGGAGCAGCCCGGTATGACGTCGCCGGTTCTGCCGCTTGGCGTGCCTGTCTGAACTGATTTGCATCGTTCTCGAGATCTGCAGCCATCTGCTTTTGTTGCGGATTGCCACGGAGTTGGATCGCGTCGAGCATATGCGGCGGTATGATACACTGTACAGGATGGCACGGCGTGATATAAATAGAATCCATCATCTATCTCCCAAGCGAAGCGTTAAACATCCCTTGGATACGTTAATCCTAACTATCTTGTAGCATGCAAAAAACAGAAAAAACAGCAAATTTCCTACTCTTTGCAAAACTCACATGCGAGAAATCTTATCATATAGAAAGATTAGAAACATGAAGATTACGTAAGGATTATATGAAGATTATATGAGGCCTGAGTGGGTTGCACATTCTATTTCAGTGGCAACTAAAATTACAAGAATCTGATTTCTTTGATATTATATCGTCTTAAGGCGAGAAATTGTCGGAATTTTTACCCTCGTTTTGACAGGGGCCGTGTATGCGAACCGCGTGGCAAATATCTCTTTAAACGACCTTTAAGTCTCGATGATCGGATCGGCCACGGACCGCGTCCCTGCTCGCGGGGCGGTGGTCGATGGACACTTGCCACCCTTCGAGGTCTACGCCGACATCAACGTCACCCAGGACGTTCGGCCTTGACTCTGAGCAGGCACGCTCTTACGATATGGGCAGGGTCGTATCTCTCGATGCGTGCAGTCTGGATGCCATGCCGAGATCACACCCTCCCCGCCTGCGAAGCCTCATGCAGATGGGGCCAAAGAAGAAGCAACTCTGATGGTCAAGGAACAACGATGATCTTCATAGCTGTCAAGTTCTCCATCCGGCCAGAAGTCGCGGAACAGTGGCTATCGCGTGTCACGCCCTTCACTTTAGCAACCCGAGCAGAGCCGGGTAATCTCTTCTTTGAGTGGTCGAGAAGCGCCGAAAGGCCCCACCAGTTCGTGTTGCTCGAAGCCTTCAGGGACCGCGAAGCCGGAGAGCGGCACGTGAACTCAGATCACTTCAAGGCCGCCATGGCTTCGATGCCCGACATGATCTCTGAAACACCGGAGATTATTCACGTCGAAGCACCCGGAGAAGGCTGGTCGACAATGGCCGAGCTTCAACCTCGCACCGCTTAGTCTTTAAGTCTTTAAGGCTCAGCCGAAGCAACGATTCCCGGAAGGGAGACGGCACAGCCGTCGAGAGTCTCTAGGCGAGAGACACGCATCACAGAGAGGAGCAGCATGAACGTGGGATCCAGGGGGAGCGCATGACGATCTATAACACGGTTCTGGTGGGTTGCGGATTCCGCGGGGCGATGCACGCCCGTGCCATTCTGGCCAGCCCCGAGCGTTTTGCCCTGACCGCGGTCTGTGATCTGGACGTCAAACGGCTCACCCCGTTTGCGGCGGAGTTTGCTATCGCCAACACCTACACCGACGCGGACACCATGCTCTCGGCAGAGCGACCGGACATCTTGTGTTTTGCCACCATGCCGGAGATCCGGTTGCCGCTGATCGAGTTGGGGGTCAGGCATGGTGTCAAAGCGATTGCCTTTGAAAAACCGATGGCGCTCTCACTTCACGAGGCAAAACGGATTGTGGATCTCTGCGCCAACGCGGGGGTTAAAAGCGTCGTCTGCCACCAGTGGAGGCACAGCCCGCTTTGGCGCCAGACCTATGAGATCGTGCGCAGCGGTGATATCGGCGAGGTCCATACGATACACGCGTCATCTCGTCCTTCCATCTTGCGGGTCGGCACCCATTTAATCGATTATATGTTCTGGCTTAACGGCGGTCATCGAGGCGCCTGGGTGCTTGGGCAAGCGCATGGGACTGCCGCCTACCATGAGGACCACCCCTGCCCGGATCACGTTTCGGGCCTAATCGAATTTACCAACGGGGTCCGGGGCGTCCTCGACTGTGGCACGCTGGCACCACATCTCATGGACGGCGACAACTTTTGGGAAGATTGCGGCATCACGGTGTACGGCACGCATGGTTATGTATGTACGGTCCTCGGCACCGGATTGCGCGCCATGACGCGAGCGTCTGGGCCCACCCTGCTCTCCGAACCGCCCGATCCCAACCCACAGGAACCCGCACACATGCAGGCCCTGGCCGACTGGCTAGATGATCCACAGCAGGTCCACCCCAGTCATGCGGAGGTCAGCTACGCGGGTTTCGAATTGCTCATCGGGATGGCGTTGAGCAGTTTGGAGCGTCGCAAAGTGGATATCCCCATCGAGGCCATGCCGCCAAGGCCCGTGCTGCCCAGGCTCAAAGACGCTTTAAAGACGCTTTAAGGCAAGAGGTAAAGGGTCGGACATTTAACTGGCGATCATGGCTATAATGCGATCATGTCGCTGAGGGTCGATTAGGGAGATGCAAAAGCTCTTCTATCGGGCGGGAGCCGTTTGTTATGTGATCTGGGGCCTGCTGCACCTTGAAGCTGCCCGCAATGTTTACGCTCTCGGGAGCACGCTTGATCAAGGGATGGTCCAGGGCCGTGTCTATCAAGACGCCTGGAATCTCGTTTACTTCGCGGTGTTCGCGATTGTGGTGGCAGCCGTTTTCAATTGGAAGAACAGCCGCTGGGGCTATTGGTTAAACTTTGTCACAGTCGGGGTGACAGATATCGGGTTTATCATGGTGATTCTCGTGCCGGGCCATCTGCCACTTTTCCCTGGGGCGCTGGGCCCGGCATTATGGGTGGCGGGGGCGGCACTCACAACGATGGGCTTGCGTGGACGGCCAGAATAACCCGCGGTGATCAAATGTGCACCGGAGGGAATGACCATCGCCATGATTGACTCCTGGTTTCGAGTAAACCGTCACAGGGTATAAATGGGCCAGCCTGACATGGATATGACAACCATGCGAACCGCCATTCATATCGACTCCCAATTCGGGTTTGACTTTGCCGATGTCGTACAGATCGCACGGCTGGCTGAACAAACCGGGTATCATGCGCTGTGGGCCTCTGACCATCTGTTTTGGGACGTGGACTCGACACACCGCAATTGTCTGGAACCCTGGACCCTCCTGACAGCGTTGGCCCCCTTGACCACGACCTTGCGCTTGGGGTCGCACGTCACCTGTTATGCCTTTCGCCACCCCAGTATGTTAGCGAAAACCGTCGCCTGCCTCGATACCATCAGCCAGGGACGTGTGGATTGTGGGATAGGCGCGGGATGGAATGAACTCGAATGCCGAGCGTATGGGATCCCCTTTCCCGCGATGGGCACGCGCATGGACCAATTGGGCGAGGCGGTCCGGATTCTCAAACAACTCTGGTCGCAGGACCGCGTCACGTTTCAGGGTCAGCACTATCGGCTGGACGGTGCCCTCTGTGCGCCTAAACCCGTGCAACGCGCCCTGCCCTTATGGATTGGCGGTCAAGGTGAACAGCGGCTGCTGCGCTTGGTCGCGCAAGAGGCGGACGGCTGGAATATGGTGTCGGGGTGTGCCGTGCCAGAGGTCCGGCACAAGCTCGACGTTTTGCGGCGTCACTGCGAGGCGGTGGGGCGCGACATCGCGACGCTTGATAAATCCCTATTTGTCTTCACGTATTTGTGTGACACAGATCAGGCGTTTCGCCAGCTGCGTGAAGATCAGGCCCAAAAACTCGGACCGGGGAGCACCGCGACGCTCGATCGAGCCCAACATCTGGGGCTAGGCGGGTCTGTCGCACAAGTCGTAGAGACGCTTGGCGAGTATCAGGCCTTGGGCTTTGACTATTTTATTGCCCTCTTTCCCTATACGCACGAGCGGGTCTTCCTGCAACGATATGCGGAAGAGATCTGGCCGCGTCTAGCCTAGATAAAAGGGGCACATTCGTGACGCGCAATGCGCTCTTTTACTTCACCTATAACGGCATCTACAACTTCACCAATGGCATCGGCACCCAAACGCAGCTCCTCCTCAGCGGCTTGGAACACCTCCGCACGCACCTCGAAGCCCACTACGGCCCCCTCGACACCCATGTGATTGCACCGCGACCGGCGGGACCCACGTGGGGCTATGACCCTGCGTTCTTTCAACAGCAGCAACGACGCATTGAGGCCCTCGGCGGACGCGTGCACCTGCTGCAGTATCAGGCCCACCCCCATAGTGAACTCTGGGAGATCCGCTCCTGGGAGGTGCTGAGCCAGCGTGCGGCGGCGCTGCTGCAAGCGCAAACTGCCGCCTATGACCGCTCGCTGGTCATCTGCATCGACCAACCCTGGTTGCACACGCCGCGTGCCCTCACCGCCCAATACGGCGGCTTGCCGCCTCGGACCCATTGCTTACTCGTGCTCTACAACACCGCGTTTATTCGCAACTGGGACACTCCGAACATGGCGGAGGCGGTGTGGGAGCAGCGCGGGCTCGAGGCGGCGCAGCCTGCCTCGCACGTGGCGATTGCCGATATCTGCCCGTCGTTTACCAGCCATTTGCGCACCCACTTCACCCTCGACAACGTGGCCTTTGCACCGTACACCTCTAGCATTCTCGTGCCGGACCCCATCTTTGCCAGGCAAGCGGAAGCCTGCATCCGCGAGACCCTATGCGCCTATGGCGTACCGCTCGACGCAGATTTGATCTTGGCCTTTGGACGCGCCGCCCCCATCAAAGGGTTTGAGCGGCTGATTCCAGCCCTCGAACCGTTGCGCCACCGAGCCCACTTGGTGCTCATCTCGGTGCCCTATCTCGATGAGGATGCGGAACAGCGCCTCTACGATCAACTCATCGAGCGGCATCAGCTACGGTGCACGCATGTGAAACAGTTCACCCGCGAGTTGCCGCGCGCCCTGTGTCAGTGGCCACGCACTAAAATGGTGGTGGCCCCATCGCGGCGCGAGACCTTTTCCAACATTCCATTGGAAGTGGCACTGTGGGCGCGGGAGCAAGGGCCGGTCTCGGTGACCTCGACGGCGGGTGGGTTTATGGACCAGATCGAGCCTGGAGTGACGGGATTTTTGCTCGATATTGAGTCGCGTCCAGCCATGACTGAAACGTTGCGGGAGGTGCTGGACTTGTCGCCGCAGGCCCACGCCGCCATCCGCTGGCAGGCCTATCAGCGCGTGGTGCAAGGGTATGATTTCACCCGCAATTTTCCGGTGACCTTAAACACCTTCTGGGGATAACTCGCCCAACATGATCTTTCACAGTCGTGAAATGAAGACAGACATGATGCGGGTTGAGAGAAACAGGACTTCATGTTGAATGGCAAAACACAGACATCCCTATCTTCCTTCGCTTGCTTCACCCCCACCCAAACGCTGCGCGTTCTGGATGGAGCACTGCAAACGAAGGAAGGGTAGACGCGTCATGTCCGATCCTCCGACGTGGACCCGCAAAAGTGACTCTGCAAGGTGTCCCGCTCACATCACCGAGCGCACCAGCCCGCCATCCACCAGAATCGTCGTGCCCGTGATATAAGTGGATTTACTCGACGCCAAAAACGCCACCAGGTACGCCAGTTCCCTGGGCTCTCCAACTCGGCCAACCGCCGTTTCAGTGGCGCGCTGCGCCAAGGCTTCGTCAACCGAAATGCCCAGCTCCTGGGCGCGGGACGTCACATTGGAGAGCATGCGCTCGGAGAGGATCGAGCCCGGACAGACGTTATTGACCAGGATGCCATCTCGGCCGACCTCGTCCGCCAGGCTCTTGGCAAAGGCCACAACCCCCATCCGAGTGGCGCCAGAGAGGGCCAAATTGGGGATCGGCTGGTAGACGGTGCTGGCCAGGATGTTGATAATGCGACCACCCCCTTGCGCCCGCAAATGGGGCAGTGCCTCACGGGACATGCGGGCAAAGAAAAACAACGAGCGCTGCGCGGCCGTCTCCCACTGCGCCTCCGTGGCGTTTGCGGCACGAGCCAGGGGCGGGCCGCCGGAGTTATTGACCATGATATCCAGACGCCCAAAATGCGCCACGGTAGTGGCGATCAGCTTTTGTATCGTCTCAACGTGGTCCAGGTCGCCGGCAAACGTCATGACCTCCACCCCTGTCGCCTCGCGGATTTCAGCCGCGGCGTGGTCCAGGTCAGCCTGGGTGCGGCTGCACATGGCGAGGCGCGCGCCCTCTTCAGCAAGGACCTCGGCACAGGCCCGTCCCAGGCCCTTGCTGGCGCCGCCGATAATCACGACTTTATGTTGAAGTTCCAGGTCCATCTCGCGTCGAATGCCTCCTGCTCATCGCCTACGCGGCGCCAGGCGCTACCTATGGCGGTTATGCAAACGTCTCCACTTGCTTTGGCTGTACTCGCTCCAGGTTAACCTAGCTCCCCGGTTGAATCAATCTCTGGATTTCATCTCTGCCGCAGTGACGCTACGATCTGCAAGCGGGATCCCACGCGTGGCGCCCGCATGATACACTAGATTTGCGATGCATAACCCGCCAAGAGTGAGGACAAATAAGAGGGCCTACACATGGAAACTGCCGAGATTATCCGCATTGACCAAGAAACCCCGACGGTCAAGTCCTTCCGCCTGGCATTGCCGGCCCCGACGTTTTCGTTCCTACCCGGGCAATGGATGGATCTCTACATCGAGGATCCTGACGAAGGCGATCTGATCGGCGGCTTTTCGATTACCGCGAGGGTAGGAACCAGGCACTCGCGCTGGTTGCGGGCGGCATTGGCATCACGCCGCTGATAAGTATGATTCGCTATATTGACGAGGCGCAACTCGGCGTCGGCGTGCCGCAGATCAGGCGCGAGGCGTGGTAAGTTTTTTTGACCCACTCAGCCCTCGTCATCGTCCCAACTCGGATATTGCTCCGGCGACTCGCCATGCGCCTCCAAAATCCGGTACTTGCGCATGCGCCGATCCGCCGGATCGATCCGCTCTAAGTTGATGTCAAATTCCCAATGATCGCCAAAATCGTACACATAGGTCATCGCCACGCCCGGCCGCAGCGGCAGATCACCGATCAGCACCTCTGGGGTGAACGGCGGCTCATCCATGTAGGGATGGTGGATAGAGGCCTTCCGCCCAAAGCGATTCTTGTAGTAAAACGCGTAGAGGTGATCATGGTCAAACGCATAGGCTTCGAGAATCGCCTCACTCAATGTGTCGACCGTATCTTGACCGGCGATGGCAATCCGACGCCATATCCGGCCCAACGATACCTTGAAGATATAGACGCCATCATGAAACTCATCTGCGGAGAGTTCCAGATTGTGCTGCCAGGCGGGAAAAAACGGCTGTAGAATGTCTTGCAGTTCGTCAAAGTCGCCCTCGTCACGACTGTCGTCCCGCACCAGAAACTCTGAGCTCAAAAGGTGTTCGGCCAACACACGAAATAATGCATCACCCCACGGGGTCCGCTGCACCCGCTCGATACACCAGCCTTGCCCCGCTTGCGGCTTGCCATGCTGCATTGTCACGAGTGCAAACAGCTCGAACATGGCCAGGTTGATCCATCCCGGGGTATATGGCATCCTTTGCTCCTGGTTGCGATCACCGGCAATGCGCAGTCCTTGGGCGGGAATTTTTTGAAAAAACTCGCGCCATTCACCCATGGGGCGACGCGAGCGGAAACCCCTTTCGCCCAGGATCTCCGAATCCACCCGGAGCAGCCACGTTTCCAACAGCGTACAAAAGCGCTCGGTCGGATTGAGCTGCCGCCAGGAGGCGAGAGCCGCATCGTCCAGCACCAGATGCGGTTTGTTCCCGGCCCCCTCGACGCGCCCTAGACCCGTGGCGCGCAACAGCAGGTAGAGCGCACTGATATGCGGATAAGACTGTTGTCGCGGGCGCTTCAGCCCCAGCTCGATCGGCTGCGCCAAGCGCGCATTCAACTGCTCCAGCGATTTCATCGGTAAGAGGTGGTGGGTTTTACTAACCGACAGGCCGTCGCTGCCAATAAAATCCAACAGCGTCTCAAAGTCGCGCAAGATGGTGCCAGGGCCGTTGTCATCGATCGTTTGTGACGCGATCAGGTGTTGATCCTCAGGAGTAAGTCTCTCCATCGCCGCCTCTCCTCTGCTTATCGTGTGTGAGATGAACCGTTGTGTGCGCAAGTGGTCGAGTTCGCCAGGTTTCACCGCCAGCTCGACTTGCCAAGAAATTTCACTGCCCATGAGGTTCGTCCTCTGTCCTGACGGCTCTCCTCATATATCCTTTTATTTACCCCGTATTCTATGGCAACATGGTAGCGGATGCTACCGCCTCTTTACTGCAAATCGCTTTGACATCACATCCGGACAGGAGACGGAGATGAACTATCGTACACTGGGACAAACCGGACTTCGCATATCGGAGGTCGGCCTGGGGGCCATGCCATTTGGCGGCATGGTCACACAAGCCGACGGCACCGCATTTGGCTGGACTGGGACCGAGGATGAAGAGTGCATCGCCCTGGTGCACCGCTGCGAAGAACTCGGCATCAATCTGATCGACTCCGCCGAGGCCTACGGCAATGGTCACGGCGAAACGGTGATTGGGCAGGCCCTGCGTGGCCGCCGGGATCGGTGGGCGATCGCCACCAAGGTGAATCCGAACCAGGGAACGGATGCGGCCACGCCGAATGAAGAGGCAGTGCGCAAGCGCTTGACTGAGGCGTGTGAACAGAGTTTGCAACGCTTGCAAACCGACTATATCGATCTCTACCAATTGCACCGTATCCCGCACGCCTGGGCCATGCCAGTGGTCATGGCCACGCTAGCCGAGCTGCGGCAAGCGGGTAAAATTCGCTGGTACGGCATTTCGACCAACGACCGCGAGGCCATTGATCAACTGCGGGCGCTGGGACCGCTCCACCTGTTGCAAATCGGCTACAACATGCTCGAACGGGGGGCAGACGACCTGCTGAACTGGGCCCGGGACGAGCACATCGGCACCCTTATCCGGGTGCCCCTGGCCAAGGGAATGTTAACCGGTAAATACTCTGGTCCGAGCGCCATGGCCATGCCGGAAGGCGATCATCGGCACGCGCGCTTCAACCGGCCGGACGTCAAAGATGGCTTAAATAAACTCACCGAACTCGGCTTCTTGCAAACCCCCGAGCGCTCAATGGTGCAGGCCGCCTTGCGCTTTGTCCTCGATCACCCCGGCGTGTCCTGCGTCATTTCCGGGGCCAAAACGCGCCAGCAAGCCGAGGAAAATGCCGGCGCTGCCGATTTGCCGTCTCTCTCACAGGCTGAACTGGCGCAGGCGCTGCCACTCGCCGACGCGGTCAGCACGCCGAACTGGAGCGCCTGAGGCACCGCTGCGTTCATGCCACGCGAGGCCCTACGCCGCCGGCTGCTTACGCAATTGTCCCAGCGTCATGTTTTCCACCTGTGAATTGCGCCCTTCCCTGTCGTTGAACACAAAGTGACAGGCGGCAATGTAGGGCTCTACCACGTGCAGGGCGGTCATCGGCGTGACCACCAGGAGCTGCAGACCGAGTTCTTTGAAGAGCTCCATGGCGTAGCGGGAATTTTCGTGATCGGAGCGGCTAAAGACCTCGTCGATCATCACAAATCGAAACGTGTCGCTGCAGTTTGCCTCGTCTTGTAAACCGTACTGATAGGCGATCGCCGAGGCGAGGATGGTGTAGGCCAGCTTGGCTTTTTGGCCGCCGGATTTGCCTGCCGAGTCGGAGTAGTAGTGCTTTTCCTGGCCGTTGCTGCGATAGCGTTCACTGGCGGCAAAATCCAGCCAGTGGCGCACGTCGATCACCTTGGCGGTCCAGCGCGTGTCTTCTTGAAACCGGTTGATCAGCCCCTGAATACGTTGAAAACTTGCCTCGTAATCCTCGTTCGTCAGGGTGGTCGCCACCTCTGGCAAACACCCCTGGAGCTGGTCCCGGAAGGCTCGCACTTCGGCGTCACGGGTGGGTTCAGCCAGCAACTGAATATAGGTTGACGGGGTGTAATCGAGGGCATAGAGAGCAGTATTGAGAATGCTGAGGCGCTCGTCGATGGCTTCGATCTGTTTGTGCACATCGCCATAGAGAAAGGCGATGTGCTCGAGCACTTTTTCGTTGAGCAAATTTTTAAAGCGTTCGCGATAACGGGGCAAATCGTCGGTTTTCAAGTCCTCCAAAATCTGCTCGAACAGCGGTAGTGCCGGCAGCGATGCATCGAGGCGCTGAGTCGCTTCCGGAAACGTCGATTTACAGCGCTGCATGGTGCGGATCAACGCGCCCACCGCCCCTTGCCGCTGGCGCTCGGCCACGCCCCTGGCGGTGCGCAGATGGCCTTCCACTTGGCGCTGCTGCGCCGCTGCGTCTGCCAGCCTGATCTCGCCCTGGATCAGGGCGTCGAGGTGTGGCACCGCCTGGGCCAGGATATCCGCCTGGACATGTTGAAGCTCGGCTTCGTAGCTGGCCAGCTCCTGTTGCCACTGCTGGTGCTGGTGCTCCAGACCGCCAGTGGTTTTATTGAGATGCTGCAACTGGGTTTCCGCTGGCGCGATTTGATTTTGGATATTTTCAAGTTCATCTTGCAATTGCCTCAGGCGATCCGAATTGAGGGCCAACTGCGCCTTTTGCGCATGCAACTGCTCGATTTTGGCCGCCTCACGCTGCCAGTCAATCGCCTCAAAGTCGTCCAGATTCAGGAGGGCTAATAGCTGTTCCTGCTTGGCAGTCAGCCTGGGCAGGGTCTCTTGTGTGGTGTTGAGCTGATCCACATTTTGCCGCTGTTTATGCTCTAGGGCATTGAGATCTTGCTCCAGAGCGTGATGCTTGGCCGCGTTGTCCCAGCCGAGAATGTAATTGCGCCGGTCGTGGATGTCATAGCGGTCATCTTTTTCGTGCCGGGTATACCCGTTCTTGGTTAAACCTTCTGGGGTCATGGCTTTGCGCGCGACTGCAAAGGCATCCAGGTCTTCACAACACTCGTAATCAAATCGGCGGTGCAGCTCGTTCCGAAGCCAGTTGTGATAGATGCTATCTGGTTTGATTTGCACCTTGTGAATCAAGGCGCGGTCAGAGAGGTGGCGCGGCGCGGTAAAGTTAAAATCGTCGAGATCTTTGATGCGATGAAACACGATACGGCCGCGCAAATGCGTGCGGTTGAGGTAACTGCTGAACGGTAAGTAGTGCGATTCCGGCACCAGCATGGCCAGGGCAAAATTGCGCAGCACCCGTTCGATCGCCCCTTCCCAAAGCGACTCGGACTCCAGCACGCGCAACAGTTCCCCCACAAACGGGATGTCTTCTTCCCGCATGCCCAGGGGCTCGAGCAAACGCGCTCGCAGGGTCAACTGTGGCCCGGGGATTTGATTTTTCCACCGCGCCATGGAATCGATTTCTTGTTGCAACGTGCGCCGTTGTAGTGAAAACTGCTCGCGCTCCAGTTGTAACGTGCTCAATCGCGCCTCAATCTGTTGACGCTGCGCTCTGAGCATGGGCTGAAGCTGTTCGGCTTGACGCCGGTTGGCATAAAAGCCGGATTCGTCCGCGTACATTGGCAGATTCTGCGACTGGGCCAGGGTGTTGTACTGCTCGGCGAGGCGTTGTTTGCGGACCATATCCTGCCGCACGTAAGTCATTTGCTGGTCCAATGCCTGAAGCTGCGGCCCGGACTGCTCTTGGTGTAAGGCGAGGGTCAGGCGTTTATCTTGATCACGCAGGGCACTCAGCTGGTCGGTGGTTTGTTGATACTGCGCATGCGCACGGGACAACGCCACTTGGGTCTGGGCCATGGCGGCTTGCGTCAAATGCATGCGCACGCTGGCAAAATAGGCCGGTACCATGCTCGTCCAGGTGTCGAGTTCGGCGATTTCCGTTTCGCACTTGGCGTATTGCCCGGCCTCTGCTTCTAATGGGACGAGGAGTTTGTACTGGTATTCCGCCTTGCGCAAGGCCTCATAGGCAGTGGTCAGGTTGTCGTAATGCTCCAGCAATTGCCGGATTTTCTCCTGCACGTCCGTCGGATCGAGCATATGCTGGCGCACAAAGTCGCTCAGCCGATCGATGTCTTTGATCATCACCGTCTGATTCAGCACATCTAACGACTTGGCCGACTGCAGCCCCAGCAAGGTGCGAAACCGTCGGCTATAGCGCTCAAACTGCTCGTACACCTCCGCCCCGTGGCTGCGCAGACGATCTTTGAGCGCCCGGATATTGGCGAATTGGCTAAACCCCGAGGCGATGTCGAGTTCTTGGGTCGAGACCACATAAAATTTCTTCACCCCATCTTGGTACCAAAACACCTGGGCCAGCGTCACCTCCCGGCCCTGCGCCTCATTGCGGAAATAGGCGAGCAGGATAGAGTAGCTGTCTTGGTCGCGCAAATACTGGGTCTGAGCGGTGTGATCGCCCTCGCTCTGCAACTTGGCGTAGGCGCCCCGGACATAGGACAATTCATTGCGCTCACGGCGTGCGCCGCCGCCGGAGGCGTGGTTGTAGTTGCGCTTTTGATTGGGCACCAGCAACGTCAGCAGCGCATCGACGAGGGTAGATTTTCCCGAGCCATTTTCGCCAGTCAACAGGGCGGTATCCCCGCGCGGTTTGATGCTCCACACCCGGCCGTGAAAAGTGCCCCAATTAAACACTTCGAGCCGGAACAAGCGAGAACCACTGCGGACCGCGTCGTTTAATCCGAGGGCACCTTGCACGAGAGGCGTCGGAGGCTCACGGCTCGCTAGGTGCGGCGCCGTTTCACGCTGCTGATCGGATACGCTTAGGATCACACCGCCCTCCTCGCGTCGGCGTACTGACGCAGTTGCTCACGAATGTCGACCAGTTTGTCAGCCGAGATTTTGGCTTTGATGATGCGCTTGACTTCGTACACGTCTTCATCATCGTGCTGCATGGACCGAAGAAATCCGACCCGCTCGACCTGACCGATGACGCGGCCGATTCGCCCCATCAAACGCGTCATATCCGCCGGCTCGGGATAAAAGATTTGCATGGCTTCTTGAATTTGTTGCTTGGAGAGCACCAGGCGTTCGAGACCCGGCTCCCGCATCTCGAACTTCAACAGGGCTTCGCGCAGCACGACACAAAGCAGGGTGGCTTCAAAATTGAGTGGGATACGGCGTACCAGCCGAGGCAGCCCGCCAGCCGTAGCGGTTTCACGGTCACTGCCACTCTCACCTATCCCCTCGTCGTCATCGGGCTGGGATAAATAGGCGTAGCCATCGGCTTCATCCACGTGCATCTGCAAGCCAAGGCTCTCCATGTGGAGCCGAATCGCCTTCTCATACGACAATAGGGTATCCCACTCTTTGTCATCGTAGTACACCACCCCGCGCAGCAGTTTTAAAATGACCGCCGCATAGGGCAAGAGGGGTTCGTTCATCGCTCCGCCTCCCCATCAATATCAATCAATCAGTAAAGAATTTACACGCGCGCAAAGACGATGCGCGGCAGCGTCATATCGCGTCTCTCGGCCTGCGGTCCCAACGAGATGGTATCGTGGACATCCGTATCAATCCGGTGTTGACGGCTTTTCGCCGCAATCGAGAGATAGGCGATCACCTCGGTAAGCCCCCGTTCGATGGGATACGATGCCACCACATCAGCCAGCGTCACCGATGGACGGCGTTCGAGGAGGGTGTCAATATTGCGGCGCAACTGCTGCTCGTTGACATACACCTGATGGGATAGTGCGTTTAAATCCGCCTCAGCCAAATTGGCTTCGCCCTGGGTCAATGGACGATGATCAAAGCGCGATGTGGCCGGCGGTTGCCACAATTGCCGCTCGAGTGGCATTTCCACGGCGGCTACACCTTCGAGAGTGATAAACGCCTCCACTTCGGGAAACGACGGCGACAGCTCCAAAGCCAATTGCCCGATATCGGTAATCAAATCGCGCAGGCGCTGCATCCGGCCCGCTTGCTGCTCGTCGAGCACTTGGCGCAATTGTCGGATCAGTCGCCGGTTCGAGGCCACCACCTGGGTGCCGGCTTCGAGCAGGTAGCGCTTGAAGTGCCGTAGCACCGGCGGCCGCTCCGAACCGCTTTGAAACACCGGCATCGCCTCGATCGTATCGAGCCATTCACGTAGCTCGTCCTGCTGGTTCTGAGACAGTAAAAACTGCCAAAAGGCGTAAAAGCTGCGCCCTTGATCCGACGCTTTGATGGCGTCCTCGGCGTTGAGAAAATAGCGTAGAATATCGCCTTTGCGGGCCCCAAGCTGGAATTGTTGCTCGTGTACCGAGCGCGCCATGGCGCGAAAGTTCTCCTCCACTTCGCGGAAATCGGCGAGCAGCCGCCGCGCCCCGTCGTAGGCTTCGAACAGCCGTTCTTTGAGTTGGGTCTCGGAATACTGCATGGCCTCTGACTCGGCATCCTCCCGCACGTCGTCTGCTGCGCTATGCAAGGCGTCGATTTGCGCCTCGATCATGGCCCGTTGGGCTTCCAGATACTGCAAGCGCACAGCGACATCGGGCGTGCCGTTGATGACGATATCTTTGAGCAACTCAAGGATGTGCAAAAAGCGGGATTCCGTCCCGATAAACTCAGCTTTGCTCAGGGAGATCACCCATTCGATGGCGCGTTCGGTGTGTGAGGTCAATTCGTACACCGGGTCGTCCTGTCCAGTAGCAAAATACTTGCGGAGGAAGCGATGTTCTTCATCACACCACTGGCGCAAATAGATCTGGGCGTCGCTGGGGTAACGACGCGCATCCTGGGCGCGCAAGGCGAGCAACTGGTCCTCAAGCGCCTCGATCAGCTCATGATGCGCCATCATCACGCGGCCCGGCTGTTTAAATTGCGCGTAGAGAAAGCTGAGAATGAGGGGCGCGTTCGGACTCACCAAGAGCTTGATGCTGAAGGCATGCTTAAACGTGGTTTGTAACTCGTCATGTGTCATAGAGAAACGACGCCAATCCTGCGAGTCGACATACAGGCATTTAACTGGCATGCACCACTAGGATAACGATGTATTTTTATTGCAGCTTGCATTATTTGTCAAGCAAATTCTTGGTATGGCGCAGGCCGCAGCAGTGCCGGGGAGGTATGGGCGGCCTCAGTCCCTTAACCAAGCGGGAGTTGCATCGCGCCGTCCCGGGCAGTTTCCATGATGCGCACATTGACCAGCCCATCGTCCAGCGTCGTACACGGTGGGCGTTGGTCCCGGACCGCGTCGACAAAATCCTCAATTTCCAGCACGAAGGGATTTTGGGGGGTGTAAGCGATCTCACACCCATTGCAGGTGATCGGACCGCTCGGCTTGGACCCAAAGACATCCGTGCCGACAATCGAGCCGTGGTCACCGTAGATTTCCAACCGGCTCGAGGTCTGAAAAATCGCGGCCACGGTGAACTCCGCCATCATACGCCCCGGATAATTGAACACCATCGTGGCGATTTCATCATTGGGGCCCTGATGCTTCGGGCCCGCCAACGCCCCGCCAACGCTGGCCGGTTCGCCAAAAAACCAACGCCAACAATCGAGCGCATGGGTACCCACCGCGCTCATCGCCCAGTAGCGGGCTTGATCATGGTGGGCGCGCCAGCCCTCGGGGTCCTGCACGGCAGCGGTGAGCAAGGCACGGGCATAGCGCGGCGGGCCGATTTCGTCCGTCTCTAGCAGGGCTTTGATCTGCTGGAGACCGGCGTTAAACCGATTGTTATACCCCATGGCAAACGTCACGCCGCTGCCACGCACCACGTCTGCCATGCGCTCACAACCCGCTAGTGTGGCAGTCATGGGTTTTTCGCACAACACGTGCTTCCCGGCCCGCACCGCCGCTATCACTTGCGCTTCGTGCAGCGCATCCGGGGTGGCGACAATCACCGCCTCTACATTGGGATCCTGGAGCAGGGTCGCCAAATCGTCGTAAGCCTTGGGAATCCCATACTGCCGGGCAAAATCGGCCCCGCGGCCCTGATCGCGGCTCAACACCGCCACCAGGTCTGCGCCCTCCGCCGCTTTCACGGCCGGAACAAATGCGTTCGCGGCAATTCTACCCGTACCCAACAGTGCCAGACCCAGCGTCATCGTCGTGCTCTCCATGCGGTCGAATCTGAAATAGAATGCCACTAACGGCGGCGTATCTCTTTTGAAAGGGCAGTGTAGAACATCTCCCTCGGCGACACAACTGGTGCAGGTGTCCACTCCAGCGGCCGATCCACTGACTTAGTCCTGCGTCCACCTCGGAAATCACTTCCATCCAGCATTGGACCGTCTTGCAAGCATGACTTCAGCTTCATCCGCTCCCTGTGGGGCGCCCGACGATGGCGCCCGAGGCGGACGCTGTCTCTCCTGATTCGCGTGACGTGGTAAAGGCTTCACCCGACGCAATCCAGTCGACGACACGTTCCCCGATCATGACCACCGTGGCATGGGCACCACCTGACCTTGGAATGCGCGGCATCACCGACGCATCAGCCACCCACAACCCGTGTACGCCCTTGACCCGGCAATATTGATCCACCACCGCCATGGAGTCTGAATCAGGTCCCATCTTACAGGTCCCGGACACGTGCCTGGCGGTTCCTATGGTTTGCCGTATCCAGAGATCCAGAGCGTCGGCGTCGGCCAGAATGTCATCCGTGGGGTGAATCCGGTAATCAGCCACGTCTTTATACGCGTCGGATTCCAGCAGCCGAATCGCCAATCGCAGGCCTTCCCGCACCCGTCGCATGTCGTTGGGATGCTGGAGATAACGGTAGTTAAAGGACGGCTGTACCTGGGGGTCGGCAGATGCCAACTTGACATCTCCTGAGCCGTCGGGCAACCCGAGCGTACACGAGATGCGTGCCACTTGGTCAGGTGGCACTTCACCGTTTAGGTACTTGGTCCGAAAGCCGGGAACGCGCTCCCGCCGTGGGTCGACGATAGGGCTGGTTCTCAGCAGCATGTCGTTGACAGCACTGGACCCTTGGGAGGTATAGTGTAGACTAAAGTGCACCGCATCCTCATGCGCAGCGAGGGAAATGCCTTCTTTGACCTTGAAGGTAATCTGGGCACTGAGGTGGTTCCATAGGTGCTGTCCAACGCCGGGGAGATCATGAACTATGGGTATCCCCAATGGCTGCAGTTGGTCCGCAGGGCCGATTCCCGAGAGCATGAGCAAGTGGGGCGATTTGATAGCCCCGGCGCTCAGCACCACACGGTCTGCTTCGACGTTGAAAATCTCACCCCCGCTTTCGGCTTCCACGCCGACCGCTTTTAAATCCTTGATCAAGATCTTCCTGACGAAAACCCCTCCCCTCACCGTCAGGTTAAGACAGTGGCGCATCGGATTGAGATGCGTCATCGCCGCGCTCATTCTCATCCCGTCCAGGTTGTTCGAGGGAGGCACGCCAAGGCCAGAGGGGTTTGGGCCATTCGTATCCTCCGTGGTGCCGAACCCCGCTTGCAAACAGGCGGCATGGAAAGCCTTTTGGATGTCGGGCCAGGGGCCTGACTGACGACGCCTTACGGGCATGGGTCCTGACGTTCCATGGAAATCATCCCGAATGTCGAGATCCTGCTCCGATTTTCTAAAGTAAGGCAGGATTTTGGCATAGGACCATTCATCGTTGCCGAGAGCAGACCAGGCGTCAAAATCCTCGGGGAACCCCCTTTGCATGGCCTGACCGTTGATGGACGACCCACCCCCGATCACCTTGCCCTGCGCCACATGGATCTCCCCTTGCTCCTCGGTGATGGTTCCCCGCAAGGCCCAGTTGTGTTCCGAGTCTGGGGCTTCTGCAAATCGGGTGTGGCCAAATTTTATCTCGTCCGGCAGATTGGCTGGATCAGGGTAATCCCGCCCCGCTTCCAACAACAGCACGGAGGTCTTCGCGTGTTCAGCCAATCTGCTCGCCAGCACCGATCCAGCTGCTCCCCCGCCGATGATCACCACGTCATATTTCATAGGTCCTCCCTCGATGCTTCGTCTTCTAAGCTCGAATTTCTCAGATTCAACGATCCCAAATACTAAGCCACCAGCGATGTTGGAAGCGTCACAATAGTTCATACAGACCGAAGATCTCCCAGAATGGTTCGACCGCTCGAAGCCTCACCCAGGGGGATCTCCCATGTCGACAGGTACCAATCACCGACACCATAGCACAAGACAATGTCAATACCAGCTGGTTTTCACAGCTTTATCGCAAATTTTGCTGAGCAGGTGCTTGCGGGTGAGGCTCGCGCCTATCACCGGCGTTTTCCGATTCGCTTGGCGAACGTCTTGCCGTCGCGTCCGAAGAACTCCGCTTCTGTGGCAAGGGCGCCCAGGCACTCCTTCATGGCATTTGAATAGAAATAATTGCTGTCCAGTAGCATCTGCGTGTCGCCGAGGAGCCACACGGTCTGGTCTTGGGACTCCCGCAGCAGCTGTCCAAGGTCATCCACGCTCTCAATCAGCACACTGCCCGTGACATGGTCGACGCGCTTCCCATCGGACGCGCGGCGGAAAGCGTGTTGGGCCTTCTGATCCACCACGTAGTCCACCGGCCCCGCGTAATACTGGTACACAGCGATCATGTGCGCCACGCCCAGGCCGATCACCAGATCGCCGTGACCACGGTGCTGCGCCACATACCGCCCGGGGCCCTGCTGATCTTGATGGAAATGCGCGTAGGGTTTCCAGTTCAGGTGGCCCCGCAGAGGGTCCCGCTCGCTCCGATAGGTGCGGCTGCCCACCGACCAGGCGTGGACCGGGTTCCAGTCAGCGCTGGTCAAAACCAGCAGGAGGCAGGCCGCCGTGGCGACGGCGGCCCACCATCCCGAAGCCAAACGCCAGCGCCCGGCCAGCGTCCGCTCCGCCTCCACCAAAGCGACCGCACAAGCGATCAGCAGCAGCGGATAAAGATGAAAGATATAGCGCATTTCATGAAATTTCGTGCGCACGACACTGGCCATCAGCGCCGGCAGGAAAATCGCGCCCAGCAGAAACAGCGGCCCGGTGGGGCTCCTGTCTGCGAGAAGGCGACGGGCCAGGAGCGCCAGGCCGGCCAGTGACAGAGGCAGGACCACCGGCCAGCCGGTCATGAACCACTGTGGAAATGACTGGTAGAAGTCTGGGTAGCCTCCCAGATGCGTCAACGGGATCCCTTCTCCGGTCAGGTCAACGACCCAAAAAAGCAGGCATCCTGCGGCGGCGGTATACAGCACCCGCCACGGTGGCTGCAAGAGTTGTTTCGCGGAGCGGGCATAGCGGACGCCATACAACACCATAAAAATGAAGAAAACGGCAAATTGGTGCGCCCAGGTCGCGGCTAGCATCGGCAGTACGGCCAGCCATCGGCCTCGTCCTCCTCGGCGAAAACCCCGCACCAACACTACACCCACCCAGACGGCAACCCATGCCGTCACGATAAAAAACGCTAACGGTCGCTCCTTAACCAATCGCTCGATCGCCTCAAAATGAGGTAGGATCAGGTGTTTTCCCAGGGTTTCTTCCAGAATGCTAAACATGCCCTCCGGCGCTCCGACGACGCCTGAACCTGTAACGGGAGCCGCCATCTCTGGCGCTCCCAGCGATTCCGTCACCTGTCTGTATCCGATCCAGGCGGCGACCGTTGCAACAGCGCCTGCCACCCAGCCAAACGCGCGCCTGCAGCTCGTCGAATCAGACAGCAGCGGTATCAGAAAGCAAGCTGCGATCACCCCGGAGAGCTCATGCAGAGTCAGCGCGAGCAGGATCGCCGCGACACACCAGAACTGGTGCCAACGGCGGCCGAGAAGAAAGCCCCGGTAGTATTCGGCCAGGCAGAGCAAAAACAGGCACTGCCAGGCGGTGTAGAACCGGCCGTAGCGAGACATCTCCACTTCCCAGATGGAGATCACCATCAAGGCGGCCGTCACGAGCCCGACACGACGGTCGAATAGTGAACTGGCGAGCAGATAAGCGGCCAGGATCCCGGCGATGCCGAACAGGGCGGCCGGAAGCCGCAGCGTGAACTCGTTCAGCCCAAATACCGATGCCAGCGCGGCCTCTAAATACAAAAACGGCAGTCCCCGGGTATAGAGCCGACCTGAGGGCACGTGCGGCACCCCTGAATCCAGGATCCCCTGTACCGCCTGCACCTGGTTGCCCTCATCCGCCACGAGCCCCAGGTCGCCCAGGTGACGCAGGCGCAGCCAACCCCCAACGGCAAGCATCAACCCCATGGCCAAGGCCATCATGGCCCTGCGGTTCACAGGCGGACCCTGCTCAGCGCCGTCGCCGTATCGATCACAACGACGGCGCTGAGCATCCAAGCCACGACGGCGTGGACAATCTGCCGGTCGTCATAGTCGCAATCAAGGATCGCCACCGGACTGCCCATCTGCTTGCCCTCGATCAGAAAGAAGGATAGGAAAAACAGAAAGACTGACGCCTCGTACGGCTCGGAGATGTTGACAATCATATCTTGTTTTATTGAGAGTAAAATGGACATTGACTCCTGAAGGCAAGTGCGTAGACTCGATTTTGAAGCCATTTCAAGAAGGATCAAGTCATGCCCGTTACCCGCCATCAACCTAAGCTCAATTTGCCTTCAAGTGCAGGGGACGCCTGGTAACGGGCATTCCTACTGCGAACAGCTATATACCGCAGCGCGATCGGAATGGAAATGACAAAATTAAGTGACTTTAAGATACTCTCATTTGACTGTTACGGCACGCTCATCGATTGGGAAAGCGGTATGTTAACTGGACTGACACCGTTGACCCAACGGCTCGACCGGGTACTGACGCGCAATGACATCCTAGCGGCTCATGCGTACCACGAGTCGAGTCAACAGCGCCAGACCCCCACCAAGCGCTACCCGGACTTATTGGCCATTGTCTATCGCCGCCTAGCCGAAGAATGGGGCATCAGCGCCAGCTGGGAAGACTGCATTCGCTACGGTGAATCGGTCAAGGACTGGCCCGCCTTTCCGGACTCCACAGAAGCACTACAGTACCTCAAACGGCACTACAAACTCGTGATTTTGTCGAACGTCGACAATGCCAGCTTCGCGGCCAGCAACCAGAAGCTTGGGGTTGATTTTGACGCCATTTATACGGCCGAGGATATCGGCAGCTATAAACCGGCAGCGGCGAATTTCGATTATCTGATCGCCCAACTCAGTCGTCTGGGGTTTCATCAATCAGAGATCCTGCACACGGCGGAAAGTCTGTTTCATGATCATATGCCAGCGAATCGGCATCACCTAAAATCTTGCTGGATCTATCGCCGACATGATCAAGAGGGATTCGGCGCCACGATGCCACAGGACCCTATGCCATCGTACGATTTTCGTTTCAATACCCTAGCAGAATTGGTCGAGGCGCATCAGCTCGAGATGTCGCTCACCTCACCAAGAATCCTTTCTGGAAGCCCCGGCGTTCAGGCCGGGGAGGAAAGAAAGGTTGCCCCGCAGGGGCAACAATCCTGACTCAGTCAAGTTATGTCGTAGGCTAACTTTGTAAAAGTTGTTGACTGCCAACGACACCCGAGTATAATACCCCCATTGTCACTGGCCGCCTCCGGGTGTGTGCTAGGGCCAACAGATACCCAATTTTTTGGGACGGGCTGGAGGCCAGCCCTGGGTCTGAAGCCGGGCCCTAGCCGGTGGACACCCTAAATCGTCTCTCTTTGGAGAGACACCGGGGGACGCGAGTCCCCGGAATCCCCGTCCTTTAGGGCGGGGAGGAGGTCAA
>Ga0214472_10000800_pt1 | contig 37716 bp, 36 predicted proteins | sample RVTome_6_FD_207662 | JGI IMG/M metagenome (GOLD analysis project Ga0214472, IMG submission 207662) | Soil microbial communities from uranium-contaminated site in the Upper Colorado River Basin, Wyoming, United States - RVT140D175 | ecosystem: Environmental > Terrestrial > Soil > Contaminated >...
CCCTGGCTGTCGACCGCAACGTCGACCACATTCGCGAACTGGCCCATCCCGGCGCCCGGTCCGCCGATCGTCCGCACGAACTCGGGGTCGACGATCGGCGATGGGGCGCTCGCCGACATCGCCACGCTGGCGACCGGCGCCAAGGCCACGATCGCCAAAGCCAACCCGCCGGCAACGACCGATCGGCGCACCCGCTGTCCCTTCGATTGCCCACCGATCACGGCCCGACTCTACGCCTCATACCCTGTCGAGGCCGACCGCTCTGCGCACCTGGTGCTGGTAGCCCTCCGCCTGGGTCCGAGCGTCGAGGGCCCCCTTCTGCATGAGACGGGCCACCTCGGCATCGTCCAGGTCCTGGTAGCGAGCCCGCACCGGCGCCAGCTCGACGACGATCGCTTCCGCCACCGCCTCCTTGAACTTCCCGTAGCCGCCGTCGGCGTACTCGTCGACGAGGTCGTCGATGGTCCGCCGCGTGCAGTCGGCCATGATCTCGAGCAGGTTCGACAAGCCGGGTTTCGCCTCCCAGTCGAGCCGCACCGTCGGCTCCGAGTCGGTGACGGCCGCCTTCACCTTCTGCCTGATGGCTTCTGGTGGGTCGACGATGAGGATGCGGCTTCTCTCGTTCGGCTCGGACTTCGACATCTTGGACGTCGGGTCGGCGAGCGACATGACCCGGGCGGACGTCGGGGGGATGAGTGCGTCCGGGAGTGGGAAGACCTCCCCGAAACGATTGTTGAAGCGCTCCGCCAGATCGCGGGTGACCTCGAGGTGCTGACGCTGGTCGTCACCGACCGGGACGAGATCGCAGCGGTGCAGGAGGATGTCCGCTGCCATGAGCACCGGATAGGAATACAGGCCGAGGTTGGGCCCCACCCGGTCGGACTTCTCCTTGAACTGCGTCATCCGGTTGAGCACGCCGAGCTGGGTCATGGTGCCGAGGATCCACGAGAGCTCGGCGTGCTGGGGCACCTGACTCTGCATGTAGATGAGCGACCGGGAAGGGTCGAGCCCAACGGCCAGGAGGACCTTGGCGGCTTCGAGGCGCTGAGCGTGCAGGTCCGCAGGTGCGATCGGCACGGTGATGGCGTGCAGGTCGACGATGCAATAGATGGTCTCGTACTCGTCCTGGAGCCGTACCCAGTTTCGGAACGCCCCGAGATAGTTGCCGATGTGCATGTTGCCCGTCGGCTGGACGCCGGAGAACACCTTGTGTTTCTTCTGACTCATCCTTCACTCCGATAGTCCTCTGCGAGCCCTCCACGAAGAACGCCGGGGGCCTCGACGGCCTCCGGCGTTTGTCTCGGGCGCGCTGGAGGCGTCAGCCGATCCAGGGCCACCGGAACGCGCGGGTTCGATCCATCGGTGCCGAGGATAGGGGCGCCGGAGGCGCCGGGCGAGCCGACAGGGTCAAACGGGTCGGGCTCCAACGAGGGCGTCTGCGATGCCGCGCCGGGCCGGCAGCCACAGCACGAACCACGTCGAGAGGGCAAGCGCAGGCACGGCCAGCTGGAGAGCCCAGCCGGTCGAGTCGAGCAACTCGGTCACGAGCAAAACCGAGGTCGGAGCGGCGATCCCGAGCGCGGCGCCGGCCACCGCCACAGGCGCCCTCAGCTCGGGGTGCTGGGACCACAGCACGACGCCCACCGCCAGGAGGAGGGTCCAGCTGTACGTCAGCACCTGGGGAGAACACCAGAGGTTGAGAAGCACCGCCAGGGCGAACAAGACGTGCACGTCACGTCGGTGCAGCTTCGCCAGCCGCCGGAACACCAGGAGCCCGCCGATGACTGCGGCAGCGCCGAGCACAGCGGTCACCGCCCCCCACCCGGGAAGGAGGATCCCGAAGAACCGAAACGGCGCGAACTGCCCCCATTGCGCCATGTGCGACGTGTTGACCCGTGCGAAGTCGACGACGCCCTGCGGCCAGGCGAGCCACGCCGACCCCACGAACGGGAGCGACGCCGCCACGATCGCGGCGCTCCCGAGGGCCAGTCCCGCAAGGGCGCGCCTGTGGCGGGCATCGATCGCCCACCACAACAGGAATCCGACCAGCATCGTCGGCTTGAGGATGAGGAGTGAGGCCGCCAGGCCGGCTCCGAACACCCGGCCCGATCGCAGCTCCTTGTACACGAGCGCGAACGCAGCCAAGACAAACAGGCTCATCTGGCCGAATGTGATCGCGAAGTAGACGGGGAGGGTGAGAAGCGCGAGCAGCGACAGGGCGATCGGTCGCGGAGCGCCGAAAACCCGCAGCGACGCCGCCATGAGCACGAGACCGAGCGCCGTCCACACGTACCAGGCCCGCTCGACGCTCAGGACCGTGAGGGGAGCGACGGCCAGCGCCAGCACCGGGGGGTTGCCGAGAGCGGAGTTGTCGGACCGTTCCCCGAGCCCGTGCTCCAGGAACGCCGCCTGGAACCGGTCGACGTCGTAGAGGGCCCCGATGTCGCCGGAGGCGACGAGCTTGCCGGACGTGTAGAACACACTGAAGTCGCTGGCAACGCCGAATGTCGTCGTTCCCTCGAACCACCCATTCTCCGGTGCGTCGACGGCCCGCTCGATCCACCACACCGTCACAGGCACGAGGGCGATGATGAGCAGCATGAGGCGCAGCCGGGCGGGGCGCGTCGCCATACCGACGATATGTCCGGCTCCCGCTGGGCGCTCCATTGGTTCTCCACTCGCGTACGTCGAGAATGGTCGTCGCCGCAAGGTAGACCCTTTAGCCGCGGGCTCGGCGCCGGGTTGACGGATCAGGCCGCTGGTGTCACACTCGCCTGAGATGAACGGCTCGCCGACCATCGTCATTACGTAGGCGCACGCGCCTCGTAGCCGCGTGCGCCGACCGACCCTCCCCACCGGGAGGGTCTCTCATTTCTCCCCTTCGTGCCGATGAACCCGAGGACCCCTCATGACCATGCAACGAGTAGAGATCTACGACACGACACTGCGCGACGGGACCCAGCAAGAGGGCATCTCGTTGACCGCACGCGACAAGCTGGCTGTCGCCAAGCTCCTCGACCACCTCGGGGTCGCTTACGTCGAGGGCGGCTGGCCGGGCGCCAATCCCAAAGACGACGAGTTCTTCCGGTTGGCAAGGAAGGAGCTCAGTCTCGAAACGGCGACGCTCGTCGCCTTCGGGTCGACTCGCCGGGCCAACCGCAGGCCGGAGGACGATGAGCAGCTCGCGGCACTGCTGGCGGCCGACACCGACGTGATCTGCCTCGTCGGGAAATCGTCCGACTATCACGTCGAGCACGCCCTGCGGACAAGCCTCGCCGAGGCCGTCGCCATGGTCGCCGACTCGGTGTCGTACCTCGGCGACCAGGGCCGCAGGGTCTTCTTCGACGCCGAGCACTTCTTCGACGGATACCGTGACAACCCCGCCTTCGCCATGGCGGTCGTCGGCGCTGCCAGGGACGCCGGAGCCGAGCGCATCGTCTTGTGCGACACCAACGGAGGTTTCCTCGCCCACGAGGTCGAGCAGGTCGTTGGAGAGGTCGGCGAAGCGCTCGGCGACGCCATCCTCGGCTGCCATTTCCACAACGACTCCGGGATGGCCGTCGCCAACTCGCTCGCCGCCGTCCGCGAGGGCGTCTTCCAGGTGCAGGGCTGCGTGAACGGATATGGCGAGCGCACCGGCAACGCCGACCTGTGCTCGGTGATCCCGAACCTGGCGGTCAAGATGGGGCTGGAACCGGTTCCCGCCGGCCGCCTCGAACGCCTCACGATCGTCTCGCACCACATCGCCGAGATCGTCAACCTCACCCTCGATCCGCACATCCCGTACGTCGGGACCTCGGCGTTCACGCACAAGGCGGGGCTGCACACCTCGGCGCTCGCCCGCAGGAGCGACGCCTACGAGCACCTCGATCCCACCAAGGTCGGCAACAAGACGCGCTACGTCGTCTCCGAGCTCGCCGGCCGCTCGACCGTCGTGGCCAAGGCCAAGGCACAGGGCCTCGAGCTCACAGACGACGACGCCCAGGCGGTGGTCGACCGCATCAAGGAGTTGGAGCATCGCGGCTACCAATTCGAAGCCGCCGACGGGTCGTTCGAGCTTCTCCTCAGGGAGGCCCAGGGCTGGAAGCAGGACTTCTTCAGCGTCGAGTCCTACCGGGTGTTCATCGAGCACCACGGCGGCGAGGTCGTCGCCGAAGCCACGACCAAGGTCCACGTCGGTGACGAGCGGGTCGTCGCCACCAGGGAAGGCGACGGCCCGGTCAGCGCCCTCGACCGGGCGCTGCGTGCCTCCCTCACGTGGGCATACCCCGAGATCGAGGGAATCCGGCTCACCGACTTCAGGGTACGTGACCTCGATTCATCCGACGGCACGAGCGCCCGGGTACGAGTCCTCGTCGAGCATTCGAACGGCAGGGAGACCTGGGGCACGGTCGGCGTGCACGAGAACATCATCGACGCCTCGTGGCAGGCGGTCGTCGAGGGCCTCGTCGTCGGCTTGTTGCGCGCCGCAGAGGTCCAGGGCGCGCCAGACTGACGTCATGGAGCGGCCATCCGATCTCGACGCCGCACGGGCCGCGGTCGCGGCCCGCGGGCTCATGGCGGCGGCTTCGGCGCACCTCACGGAGACCGTGGCGATGCAGCTCCCCGTGGAGTCGCTCCCCCGGTACAAGGGCATGCTCAAGAGGTTCTTCTCCCGTGATGACTGGACCGAAGCAGACGAGGATGCGCTGGCGGCCCTCGTCGATCCCGTCCTCCAAGAGGGCCCGTGGGACGTGGCGCTCGGCGGGATCCAGATGTGGCACGGCCGGGCGAAGGACGGCTACCGGATGTACGTCACCGGTGCCGGGGCGACGGCATCCATCTTCGACAGGGCGTTCACAGGACCGGTCGTCCCGGAGCCGACGCCTCACCCGAGGAAGGTGAAGTTCACGTTCGGGGGCACCCCGAGCAATGGCGTCTGGTATCGCCGGGGCGACACCACGGACGACGCTCGGGCGGCCCGGCTCCTCGCCGAGCCCGACGTCACGGACGTGATGGTTGCCGGGACCTTTGTCACGGTCGGGCTCGACGCTGGTTCGTCGTGGGAGAACCGCCTCGACGCCGTCCTCGGCCTGGTGACCGAGATGTTCCCGGCCGAATCGGCGGGACCACCCGCGATGACGCGCGAAGAGCTCATGCGTGAGGGCGGGCGGGCGGTTTCGGCGGGCGTCGAGCTGCACCTCCTCGACCCGGACGACCCCGAGAGCAGGCAGCGACTGCGTACCGCCCTGGCGGAAGGAACCGTCGCCGAACGCCGGATCGCGGTTGCGATCCTCACCGAGTCGTCAGACTCCGCCACCTCCGTCGACGCCGTCGAGAGGGGGCGCCACGACCGTTCGGTGACTGTCCGCAGGACCGCCATCGACGCCGCCGCCGACCTGGAGAACGGGGCGCTCCGCCACGTGTTCGAGGATGCGCTGGACGCTCCGGACCCCTGGACGAGATGGCGAGCCGTGAGAGCCCTCGGTGCGATCGGGCCGAGCCCGAGTCGCGAAAGACTCGAAGGGCTCAGCGCCGACCCGGACTTCCAGGTGCGCTTCGAGGTGGCGCGGGTGCTACTCGAGCCCTAGCTCGCCATAGACCCGGTCGAGTCGGGACCGCAGTGCGTCGATCTGAGCCTGCAGCTCGACGACCTCGGCCCGGAGCGATGGCTCGGCGAGTTCTCGCGCTTCCGTGGGCTGCTCGAGGGTGGCGTACTCGAGTGACCCGGTCGTGAGGAGCTCCACGTAGCGGCTCTCCTTCTGGCCGGGAACCCGCGCCAGCCGGGTCACGTGGCCGCGGGAAGCGAGGTCGTCCAGAGCCGCCTCGACGGCCACGAGCGACGGAAAAGAGACATAGCGGCTGGTCCGCTGGCGCAGCTCGCCCGGGGTCTGCGCCCCCCGCAACAACAAGACAGCGAGCATGGCGAGCGCCTCGGGCCCGAGGCCGATCACCCGATCGACGGCATGCTTGTACTTCACGACGCGATCGCCCGGCCGGTGGACGAGCTTGGCGAGGCCCCGATCCGCCAGGCTTCGCAGGGTCACCTCGACGAGGCCGTCGTCGTACTCGACGATCGGTTCGCGGTTGGAGACCTGGTTGCATGCGACGGTCGTGGCGTTGAGCGAGAGTGGGTAGGCGTCCGGCGTGGTGAGCGCCTTCTCGATGAGGCTCCCGATCACCCTGGCCTCGACATCCGTGAGCGTGGCGCCCGTCACAGGCCCTGCTCGACGCTCGGGTTGCGCTGCAACCGGATGTCCTCGTGGCGCCGTTCGACGAACGGCATGACCCCTGGATGGGTGATGACGTAGAAGCGATCCTCCAGTACCGCTTCCAACACCCGCTCCGCCACCTCCCCGGGCGACCGGTGAGAGCGCTCGTACAAGCGATCGGCGGCTGCCCGGACGCGTTCCGTCACCGGTCCAGCGGCCCCCTCGGCGCCCGGCGGTCGGTTGCGGTCCGATTCGTGGATCGCCGTCCTGGTCCACGCCGGGCACACGACCGACACGCCGACCCGGGCTTCGAGCATCTCCATCTCGTAGAGCAACGACTCCGAGAGGACGACGACGCCGTGCTTCGAGACGTTGTACGCAGCCATGCCGGGCTGGGTCAGCAGGCCGGCGACCGAGGCGGTGTTGACGACGTGGCCCTCGTTCTGGTCGACGAACCGCGGAACGAAGGTGCGAACCCCATGGAGCACTCCCCAGAAATTGACATCCATGATCCAGCGCCACTCGGCGAGCGGCGTCTCCAGGATGCCCCCAGGAGGGCCCACGCCGGCGTTGTTACAGACGAGGTGGGCGGTTCCGAACTGCTCGAACGTCACAGCCGCGAGCGCTGCGACCGAGTCGGGTGACGAGACGTCGGTCGGCACGGCGAGCACTTCGTGACCGGCATCCGCCAGTTGTGCTGCGGCAGCCTCGAGCGGGCTGCGTTCGATGTCCGCCAGCACGAGCCTCATGCCCTCCTGCCCGAAGCGGCGCGCCATCGCCAGCCCGATCCCGCTCGCCCCGCCGGTGACCACGGCGACCTTTCCCGCCAGATCCTGCATAGCGCCGAGGTTAGAGGCACTCCGCCCGCCGCTCCGGCTCCAGGCTGCGGTGCGCGCCACTGGTGGTGCGTCGTTCGATTGGTGACCTCGGCTCTGGACCGCTGGGTGGCCGACGCCGCAAACCGGGGACGGCCATACAAACGCTGTCTCCCGATCCGCGGGGGACCGGCGAGCGGTCGCCCTGCGACCCGAGCCGTGGGGGCACCTGGCCGCCACACACTGCCCGGCCCCCTCGACTCGGCCTGCGGCACTCGTCGATCCCCCGGAGACCGGGGGATTGCGTAGAAGCCTGCGAACCGTGTGGACGGCCACCCACGCTGTCTCCCGCTCGGCGGGGGACCGGCGAGCGGTCGCCCTGCGACCCGAGCCGAGGGGGCACCTGGCAGACCGGACCGTAGGGCCCCCTCGACTCGGCCTGCGGCACTCGTCGATCCCCCAGAAACCGGGGGATTGCGTAGAAACCGGCGAACCGTACGGACGGCCACCCACGCTGTCTCCCGCTCCGCGGGGGACCGGCGAGCGTCCCGCCAGTGACCGAACCGAGGGGGCACCTGGCAGACCGAACCTCCGCGTTAGCCGACGCCGCAAACCGAGACAGCCGCGGCCCGTGGTCATCAATCCCGCGACAGACCACTAGCTTCGGGGCGATGGCCGACCGTCACATGACCCCCGAGCAGTTCCGCAAGCGCGGGTACGAGGTGATCGACTGGATCGCCGACTACATGGAGAACGTCGAGACGTACCGGATCACCCCGACGGTCCAACCGGGAGCGATCAGGGCAATGCTCCCGGATCACGCACCTGAGGAGCCGGAGCCGTTCGAGGCGATACTGCGCGACCTCGACGCCATCGTCATGCCCGGCGTGACCCACTGGCAATCGCCGAACTGGTTCGCGTACTTCCCTGCCAACACGTCCGGCCCGGCGATCCTCGCCGACCTGATCTCCTCCGGGCTCGGCCAGCAAGGCATGTTGTGGGCGACGAGCCCAGCGTGCACCGAGGTCGAGATGGTCGTCGTCGACTGGCTGGTCGACTTGCTCGGCCTGCCGCAGCAGTGGAAGACGACCCAGCGCGGCGGCGGGGTCATCCAGATGAGCGCCTCGGACTCGACGCACGCCGCGCTCGTGACGGCTCGCCACCGGGCGGCAGCCCGCCACCCTGTCCGATCTCTGGTCGTGTACGCATCGAGCCAGGCGCACTTCTCGACCCGGAAAGGGGCGAACGTCGCCGGGTTCGAGCATGTGCGGCTCATCGAGGTCGATGAGCGCTACGCCATGAGGGTCGACGCCCTCGAGGACGCCGTTGCTGCCGACCTGGCTGCCGGGCTCGTTCCCGCCTTCGTGACGAGCGCCGTCGGCACGACGGGGACGACCGCGGTCGACCCGGTGCGACAGGTGGGCGAGGTGGCCGGCAAGTACGGGATGTGGCACCACGTCGACGCCGCGTATGCGGGCACCGCGATGACGTGCCCGGAGTTCCGCCACCATCAGGAGGGGCTCGATCTGGCCGACTCATACGTGTTCAACCCCCACAAGTGGATGTTCACGAACTTCGACTGCTCGGTCTTCTACGTCGCGGACAGGACGCCATTGATCGACGCCATGACGATGCGAGCCCCGTACATGAGCAACGCCGCCAGCGACGCCGGCGTCGTGATCGACTATCGCGACTGGCACGTGCCACTCGGCAGGAGGTTTCGCGCCCTCAAGTTGTGGTGGGTGCTTCGCAGCTACGGCGCAGAGGGCATCAGGGCGGTGGTCAGAGAGCACGTGCGGCTCGCCCGCGAGCTCGCAGAGCGGATCGACGCAGACCCGAGACTCGAGCTCGTCGCCCCCACCCCCTTCGCCCTCGTCAGCTTCCGCCACCTCGGCGGACCGGCGCCGACCCAGCACCTCGCCGAGGCGCTCAACGCCACGGGCCGGGTGCACCTCACCGCGTCGCGCATCGATGGGGCCCCGTTCATCCGGGTCTCCGTGGGCCAGACGTACACGGAACAGCGCCACGTCGACGCTCTGTGGGAGCTCATCGACGAGCTGGCCACAACGGACTGACTGCGAGGTCCGCGCCGCCCTCGGGTCGGCGGGCTCGGTCAGCGTCCGCCGTCGCGCCGCAGCCTGCCGAGCAGGTCCCGCATCACGAACGCGGTCGCCCCCCACATGACCCCCTCGTCGAACTCGAAGAACCACAAGTCATGTCCCATCCAATCCGAGGTCCTCCAGCGCCCCTCGTCGAGCAGGTCGACGACGGTCGGCTCGATGACTGATTCGACCTCGGTCGGATCGGGGAGGAGCTCGACGGGGCGTTGGATGCGCGCCACGACCGGCACGATGACGTTGTCGAGATCCCTCGTCGTCACAGGTGTGAGCCCACCCAGCACCTCGATGGCGTCGCTTGGGAGCCCGATCTCCTCGTAGGCCTCGCGCATCGCAGTCTCGATGACCGACTCCCCGTGCTCGATGGCGCCTCCCGGGAAGACGACGTCGCCGGGATGGGTGCGCATCGTCACGGGACGCTTGGTCAGGATCACCCTGGCCTGTCCTTGCCGGTCGCGGTAGAGAGGAACGAGGACGGCCGAACGAGCCGTCTTCGGTTCCGGAACGGCCGGGAGCGCCGCGAGGATGCTCCAGATGTCGAGCATCCCCGGAGCGTACTTCCAGCCGACGTGACGCCCGACAGGGTCGCGAGCGAGGCGCCCTGCGCCGGCGTGGGGCGGACCGAAGAACCCCCTGGCGGGGGATAAGCTCATCCGATGGCTTCCTCGCTGCCGACTCACCCGAGGTACTCGCCTCGCTACCTGCTCCGACCCTTCGCCAAGAGGGACGTCGCCGCGCTGGACGAAGCGGTCGTCCGCTCGCTGCCCGACCTGGCACGCTGGCTACCTTGGGCCGCCGAGGGCTACACCAGGGCGGTCAGCCTCCAGTTCATCAGGGACTCGATCCAGGCATGGACGGAAGCCAAGGCATACGACTTCACCATCCGGGGCGCCGCGGAGCCGGAGCGCCATCTCGGGAACATCTCCGTCTGGCACACCTCGAGACCGAACCTCGTCGGTGAGATCGGGTACTGGGTGAGAAGCGACGAAGCCGGCAAGGGGATCTGCACCGAGGTGGCGGCCAGAGTGCTCGAGATAGCCTTCGAGGAGCTCGGCCTGCACCGCGTCACTCTGCGAATCGCGGTCGGCAACCGGGCGTCGGAGCGGGTCGCCGAGAAGCTCGGGTTCGCATTCGAGGGGACGCTGCGCCACGAGGTCAGGGTCGCCGGCCAATGGCTCGACCACACCTCGTGGGGCTTGCTCGATTCCGATTGGCTCCGCGAGCGTGAGCGATACCGCGCCCAGGCGTGGGCGTGAGCCCAGCCCGTTGTTGGGTCGGGTGCCTCGCCGGGCTGTAAGAAAACGCTTGCATGGTTGTCTCATACCCGAGGGCTTGGCCAGGAAGGCCTACCAAGGGGTTGCTACATGGGCGTGATGAGCGAGCGACGCCTCAAGGCGTTACATGCCGCCGAGTACGACGAGGACCACTACCTGCGGGTGCGCAACGCGCTGGAGGCACTCGATCTGCCTGCGACGGACGACGTGGTGCTCGCGCTGGGCCACGCGGTGTTATCCCATCCGGCGGCAGCATCGAAGTTGCGACAATTGGCCGACATCTGGTCGGTGCTCGGCAACAGCCGGACGATCACCAGGGACGAGAGGATCGTGTTCGAGATTCTCTGACCTCGTCCCGAATCCGTTCTGGCGTCCCTGGGTCGCATATGGGCGACACCGGGACGCCAGAGCGGTTGTGGCGGGGGATGCGGCGCGTAGGAACCGATCGCGCCGGCGGCGTCGTTCCAATCCTGGGATGACAGTCGATCTCTACCTAACGTCGCCTTCGTGAGCCCCCGAACGCTGCAACTCGTGCAGAACCTCTTGATCACGGCGATCACCCTCGTGCTGGCCGCGGCCGTGCTGCTCGCCTTCACCCGCGTCATCGAACCGCGCGATGGCCAGGCACTCGTGGCGACCACCACGACCACGACGACACCCACGGACACCACGACCACGACCCAACCGCCGACGACGACCACGGAGGCGCCGACCACGCTCCCGCCGGGTCAATTCCCGTGGTCGACGGGTCCGTGCTCCGTCCCGCCGCCGGACGACAGCGGCGACGTCACCGCCCTGCGCATCTTCTTCAACTGCGGCGACCTGGCCGGGCCGACGGGAGACACCAGCGTCGTCAGGGTGGTCTCCTCGACCCCCCAGCGCATGACGGCGACGATGCGCGAGCTCGTGAAGGGACCAACGGACGAGGAGATGGCGGTTGGCTTCGGGAGCTTCTGGTCGGGGGCGACCGAGGATGCCATCGAGTTCGTGACTATTCGCGACGGCGTTGGAGTCGTCGATTTCGTCGGGATCGAGGAGCTCGTCGACCGGCTCGATCCGATCGCCAAGCAGTTCTGGCTGGGCGAGCTCTATGCCACGGTGTTCCAGTTCGAGACGCTGAACGCAGCCGAGTTCCAGCTCGGCGGGAGCTGCGACGACTTCTGGCAACTCGTCAACGGCACCGGCTGCGAGGTCATCCAGCGAGCAGACTGGGATACCATCGCCGCATCGAACGAGGCTGAGCAGTAGGTCGATCGGCCCAGGGATCGCTCAGCCGCAGGCCCGCGTCGGCCGATAGCCGTCCGATGGACCGTGTCCCCACGCGCCCGCCCGGCCTGCTCGACCTGGCCCCCGCCGGGCTCGTCGTCGGCATCGCGTCCGTCCTCCTGGTCCTGATCGGCGGGGCCGACTACCTGACGGGAACCGACTTCTCGTTCGCCTTCCTGTACATCGTCCCGGTCGGCATCATCGCCATTCGACTCGACAGGGCCGCCGCCTCGGTGATGGCGCTGATCGCGGCGGCCGGTTGGTTCTTGATCGACTTCAACACCGCTTCCGTGGAACCGCGGCTCGGCGTGCAGTTGTGGAACACCCTCACGACACTGGCGTTCTACATCGTCATCGCATCGCTGATCGACGGCCTCCACAGGGCGCTCATGCGCGAGACCGCAGCAGCTCGGACCGATCTGTTGACCGGGCTTCCGAACCGGCGCATGTTCACCGAACTCGCAGTGCGCGAGCTGACGCGCTCGCAACGAGCGGGCGAGGACATAGTGCTGGCGTTGATCGACCTGGACGAGTTCAAGACGATCAACGACGAGCTCGGACACGAGGCAGGGGACGCGGCGTTGCGCTCGGTCGCCAGGGCGATGCAGCAGACGATCCGCTCCGTGGACGTGATCGCTCGGTTCGGAGGCGACGAGTTCGCCGCCCTCGTCGCCGGCAAGGCGACAGCCGCCCACGCCATCCTCAACCGGCTGGCGAGCGCGGTGCGTTCGACCGCGATCGAGGGCAAGGCGCTGCGCGCATCGATCGGCGCCGTCGTCGTCCACGGCGAGTCGCTCGATCACGCCTTGGCCCGTGCCGACGCGGCGCTCTACTCGGCGAAGCGAGCAGGCAAGGACAGGATCGAGCTGGTCATCGAGCCGGACCGGATCACGGACGCATTCGACCAATGAGAAGAGGCGCCCCGAGAGGCGCCTCTTCTACATGACCGCTCCTGGCGGTCACAAGCTCACCGTGATCAGACGATCACAAGCTCACCGTGATCAGACGATCACATCATGCCTTCCATGCCGCCGCCATGTCCGTGGCCCCCGGCAGGCGCCTCTTCCTTCTCCTCGGCGACGAGCGCCTCGGTGGTGATGAGGAGGCCTGCGATCGACGCGGCGTTCTGCAACGTCGACCGGGTCACCTTGGCGGGATCGATGATCCCCTCGGCGATGAGGTCCTCGTACTGGCCGTTGGCCGCGTTGAAGCCCTTTCCGTCGGCAAGCTCGCGAACGCGCTCCACGACAACGCCACCCTCGTGGCCTGCGTTGATCGCGATCTGACGAAGCGGAGCCTCGAGGGACCGCCTCACGATGGAGCGGCCCGACTTGACGTCGTCCGTGCCGCCGCGCAGCTTGTCGATCGCCGCCTGAGCACGAAGAAGGGCGACGCCTCCGCCGGGCACGATGCCCTCGTCGACGGCTGCCCGAGTGGCCTGGATGGCGTCCTCGATGCGGTGCTTCTTCTCCTTGAGCTCGACCTCGGTGGCGGCGCCGACCTTGACGACGGCAACCCCGCCCGCCAGCTTGGCAAGACGCTCGGAGAGCTTCTCACGATCCCAGTCCGAGTCCGAGTTCTCGATCTCCTGACGGATCTGCTTGGTGCGAGCCGCGACGTCGGCGGCGGTTCCGCCACCCTCGACGATGGTGGTGTTGTCCTTGGTGATCACGATCTTGCGGGCTCGGCCGAGCATGTCGACCGTGACACCGTCGAGCTTCAGGCCGACCTCCTCGGAGATCACCGTTGCTCCTGTGAGGATCGCGATGTCCTGCAGCATCGCCTTGCGACGCTCGCCGAAGCCCGGCGCCTTCACCGCAGCGGACGAGAACGTGCCGCGGATCTTGTTGACCACCAGGGTCGCCAGGGCCTCGCCCTCGACGTCCTCGGCGAGCACGAGCACCGGCTTGCCGGTCTGCATGACCTTCTCGAGCACGGGCAGCAGGTCCTGCACAGCCGTGATCTTCTGGTTGGCGATGAGCACGTACGGGTCTTCGAGGACCGCCTCCTGGCGATCGGGATCGGTGACGAAGTACGCCGAGATGTAGCCCTTGTCGAACTGCATGCCTTCGGTGAACTCCAGGTCGACACCGAACGTCTGGCTGTCCTCGACGGTGATGACACCTTCGTTGCCGACCCTCTGGAGAGCCTCGGCGATCTTCTGCCCGATCTCGTTGTCCGCAGCCGAGTTGGCCGCGACGTATGCGATCTGATCGACGGCGTTCGAGTCGACAGGCGTGGCCATGTCCTTGATGAAGTCGACGACCTTGACGACGGCCTCTTCGATCCCGCGCTTCATCTCCATCGGGTTGGCGCCCGACGCGACGAGGCGCAGCCCGTCAGTCACCATCGCCTGCGCCAGTACGGTCGCCGTGGTCGTGCCGTCACCGGCTACGTCGTTCGTCTTGTTGGCGACTTCCTTGGCGAGCTGAGCACCCATGTTCTCCCATGGATCCTCGAGCTCGATCTCCTTGGCGATGGTTACGCCGTCGTTCGTGATCGTGGGCGAGCCCCACTTCTTCTCGAGAACGACGTTCCGCCCCTTCGGGCCGAGCGTGACCTTCACCGTGTTGGCGAGCTTGTCGACTCCCGCCTGGAGGCCACGGCGCGCCTCTTCGTTGAACCTCAGTTCCTTGGCTGCCATTTCTGTGGATCCCTCCTAGCCGAGTGTCGCGAGAACGTCGCGGGACGAGAGGATGAGGTAGTCCTCGCCCTCGTACTTGAGCTCTGTTCCCCCGTACTTCGAGTAGAACACGAGATCGCCAACCTTCACGTCGAGGGGGATGCGATCCCCGTCGTCGTTGCGGTCACCCGGTCCGACGGCGAGAACTTCCCCGAGTTGGGGCTTCTCCTTGGCGGTGTCCGGGATCACGAGTCCGCTGGCGGTGCGGGACTCGTCCTCGTCCTTGGGCTTCACGACGATGCGGTCGCCCAGGGGATTCAACTTCATCCGACTTCCTCCTCAGGTAGTTAGCAGTCGGGACTTGCGTTTGCTAATAGTAGCAATCGACTCGTTCGAGTGCTAATCCGTCGATGTGCGCCGCCACCTCGGCCGTCGCCCACATCCCGGGACCACTTGCTCGCCCACCGGGACGGAGCGACCCGAGCGAAATCCCCGTATAGCGACGCCGATGCGCGAAGCTACGCGCCATGACGGGGCCCCGCTGGCGCATCATCGGTTCGTTCATCGCGATCGTGATCGCCTCCGCATGCGGAGGGTCGACCGGCGACGGCACGACCACCGCTCCCGGGACGGGAGGCTCGACGGGCACTGAAGGAGGCACGACCGAGCCGGTGGAGAACACCACGTCCACCGAGCCGGCAGCCGCCCTGCGCGGGCTCGACCTCGAGGTGCTCGCCGAAGGCCTCGGCCAACCGACATTCATCGTGACGGCGCCGGGAGACGACCGGCTTTACATCGGGGAGCGCGGTGGCGTCGTCAAGATCTACGACCATGAAGAGGGCGTTCTCGATGAGCCGTTCCTCAACATCCCGGATCGGGTGTCCTCGAACGGGATCGAGCAGGGCATGCTCGGGATGGCGTTCCACCCGGACTACCAGAGCAACGGACGCTTCTTCGTGTACCACGTCGACAGGGACCAGAAGCGCCAGCTCGCCGAGTACCACGTGAGCGATGACCCGAACGTCGCCGACATCGAGGACGCCGTCGCCCTGTGGGATCGGGAGCAGCCACCGGACTCCACCGACATCCGTCACTACGCCGGCTACCTCCTCTTCGGCCCGGACGGCAACCTGTGGGTGTCGAGCGGCGACGGTGCGGCCGGGCCGGTCACCGGCCAGACGACCGACGACTACTTCGGGGCGATCCTGCGGTTCGACGTCGACAGCCCGGCCAACGGCGAGCCGTTCTCGACACCGGACGACAACCCGTTCGCCGATGAGGGCGGCGACGCAGCCGCCGTGTGGGCGTACGGACTGCGGAATCCGTGGCGCTTCAGCATCGACGTCGATTCCGGCAACGTGTTCATCGCCGACGTCGGCCAGGCGAACTGGGAAGAGGTGAACGTCACGTCGCTCGAGTCCCCGGGGATGAACTTCGGTTGGGCGACGATGGAGGGCAAGAACTGCTACATCCCGTCCGACTGCGACCCTTCGGGCCTGACGTCGCCGATCTACGCGTACTCCCATGACGACGGGTGCTCGATCACCGGCGGCCACGTCTATCGAGGCGCAGCCATCCCGGAGATCCAGGGCCAGTACTTCTTCGCAGACTGGTGCGGCGAGTGGATCAGGAGCCTCACGTACGAGGGAGGAGAGGCCGGCACGGTTCGAGACTGGTCGTCCGACCTCGACGGCGCAGGCCAGGTGAACGCCTTCGGGGTCGGTCCGGACGGCGAGCTGTACATCGTCAACCACGCAGGCGTCCTGGCGAAGATCGTGCCGGTCAGATGACCTTCGATCTCAAGCGCCGAGCCTGAGCCCGGCGTCGACGTCGACCTGCCAAGAAGCGACCTCCCCGAGACCGAGCCTGAAGTTGGCGGCGGCGGCGATCATCGCCCCATTGTCGGTGCACATCGCCGCGGACGGCAGGTGGAGCTCGACCCCCCTGCGATCCGCCTCCTCCCGGAAGCGCTGCCTGAGCCTGCGGTTGGCGAGCACCCCGCCCCCGCCGGCGACGTGTTGCACCCGGGCGGACTCGACGGCGTTGAAGGTCTTGTCGACCAGGACATCGACGATCGCCTCCTGGAGGGAGGCGGCGACATCGGGGAGGGGCGGCACCGAGCCTTGCGCCTTTGCTCTCTCGAGAAAGGTCACGACCGACGTCTTCAACCCGGAGAACGAGAAGTCGTACGGGTGGTCGCGCAGCGGACGTGGGAAGGCGATCGCACCGGGATCGCCGCCATCGGAGGCGAGGTCGATTGCGGGACCGCCGGGATAGCCGAGCCCCATGAACCGGGCGAGCTTGTCGAGAGCCTCACCTGCTGCGTCGTCCATCGTCGCCCCGACGACCTCGTAGCTTCCCCAGTCGCGCACATGGACGATCTGGCTGTGGCCCCCCGACGCGAGGAGGACGACCGCCGGCGGCGCGAAGTCCGGGTGCTCGAGGCGGGGAGCGAACAGGTGGCCCTCCATGTGGTCGATCGCCAGAAACGGTTTCCCGAGGCTCCACGCCAGCGCCTTGCCGAAAGCGAAGCCCACCATCAAGGCGCCGACCAGCCCGGGGCCCCGGGTGACGGCCACTGCATCCAACTCGTCGGAGTGGACTCCTGCCTGGGCGAGGGCTTGATGCGCCAGCGGGCGGATCGCCTCGACGTGGGCGCGGGCGGCGACCTCGGGGACGACGCCGCCGAACCGGGCGTGGGCCTCGGTCTGCGATGACAGCACCGATGAGCGCACCTCGAGACCCTGCACCACGGCTACGGCGGTCTCGTCGCAACTCGTCTCGATGCCGAGGATCAACGGCCCGTCGGTCATGGGGTTACCTCGAGCGATGCCCGTATGGCGTGGATGCGCGCCGCGTACTCACTCGAATCGATGTCGATCGCCCACATCACGACGGCGTCCTCGTCGACGTAGTAGGCCTTTCGCATCCCAACCGGGGCGAAGCCGAAGCGCTCGTAGAGGAGCCGGGCGGCGGCGTTCGAGACCCTCACCTCGAGGGTGAGATGGCGGGCTCCCTTCTCGATGGCGGCGTCGACGAGGGCGAGCATGAGTCTGGTGCCGATCCGGTGGCGTCGCGCCGACGTGTCGACCGCCACGGTGGTGATGTGGGCGTCCTCTTCGACGACGAGGAGGCCGGCATAGCCGACGATGCCTTCGTGGGCGTCGTCTGCCACGAGGTAACGGCGGTTCGGCTGCGCCAGCTCGTCGTTGAAGACCCCGATCGACCAGGGCTGCGGGTAGACCTTCGTTTCGAGCGCAGCGACCACCGGGATGTCGCGAGTCGTCATCGGCCGGATCCACAACGCCAGCGAGTCCGACGTCATCACCCTGCTGCTCCCGGCCACAAGCCCTCCTCCCTGAAGTCCGACCAGTTGATGCTGGCATCGGGCTCCCGCATGTAGAGCGGGCGGATCTCGGTCGCCTGCGCGAACTCCTCGTGGTTCGCCTTCATCACGGCGATCTCGAGCATCGTGTCGGCCGCCGGGTACCTCGGGCGCCCAACCTTGGCGCGGTGCGCCGATTTGAGCACGCCCTCCGGCAGGGCGGGCCAGTCGCCGACGACCAGCACGTCCTCCGGGGACGCCTCCACCATGGCGATGAACTGCTCGGGCGTGACGATCTCGCTATCACCGTCGCGCACCACACCGCCTGGTACCGGGCTGAAGGGCGCGGTCGCCACCTGACCCCTCCTCACGTCCACCACAGGCCAGATGAGCCGCCTGCCGGTTGCGGCGCGCAACGCGATCACCGTGAGCGAGCTCACCGTCACGACGCGCACACCGACCGCGGCGGCGATCGCTTGCGCGGTCGCGATTCCGGCCCTAATCCCGGTGTACGGGCCGGGGCCGATGTCGACCGCGACGAGGTCGAGGTCGTGTGGGGTCCAACCGGCTTGGGTGAAGCAGAAGTCGATGGCAGGAACGAGGAATCCGACGTGTCCCCGTCCGTCGACCCGCACCGACATGGCGACGAGGCTGGCATCGTCGCCGAGCGCGACGGAGCTGGCAGGGGTGGCGGTCTCGATCGCCAAGATCCTCATACCGTGAGCTCCTCGAGGCCTCTCGCAGCCCAAGCCCCATGGGGGATCAGCCGAATCCTGCGGGTCTCGTCGTCGACGATGACGATGTCGACGACGAGATGATCCGGCGGCACCCCGGGGGCGACTGCGGTTCCCCATTCGATCATGAGGATCCCGTCGCGGCTCTCCGTCGGCAGCTCGAGGTCGTCGAACTCGGCGAACGAGCCCAGGCGGTAGGCGTCGGCGTGCACGATCGGAAGGAACCCGTCGTATCGCTTGGCGAGGACGAACGTCGGGCTCGTCACCCGCCCTTGAACGCCGAGACCCTCGGCCACACCGCTGGCGAACAGCGTCTTACCAGAGCCGAGCCCTCCCGCCAGGAGGAGGACGTCCCCGGCCCTCAGCAGCGCCGCCACTCGCCGACCGATCGCCAGGGTGTCCGCAGGCGACGCCGACGCGAGCTCGATGGCGTCAGTCATTCGAAGAGGTCCAGTTGAGCCGGCTCCTGCACCGTCGACTCCTCCGGCGGTTCCGGCTCGAGCTGTGGGGATTTCGCGATCCTACCGTCGACGACTTGGCGCACCAGACCGAAGTCGAAACGCATCTCCTCCAGCACCCGGGAGCTGCCGCGCAATGCTGCGGCCGGATGGAACGTGGCAACGAGATGCCTGCCCCACCATTCGAGCGCCTGGCCCCGCAGCCGGGTCACCCCGAGCTCGGAGCGCAACAGCAGCTTGGAGGCGAAGTTGCCGAGCGTCACGACGACCTTCGGGTCGACGAGCCGAAGCTGCGCCCGCAAGTAGCCCTTGCAGGCGTCGATCTCGTCCGGACGCGGGTCGCGGTTTCCCGGTGGGCGGCATTTCACGACGTTGGCGATGTAGACCTGTTCTCGGGTGAGGCCGATCTCGCCGAGCAGCTGCTCGAGCAGCCGCCCGGACGGACCGACGAACGGGAGTCCTTGCTCGTCCTCCCGCTGGCCGGGACCCTCGCCGACGAACATGACGTCGGCGTCCGGAGCACCCGAGCCGAACACCACCTGCGTTCTGCTCTCCGAGAGCCGGCAGGCGGTGCAGATGAGCGCCTCCCGGCACAGCAAGGTGAGCTCAGCGGCTCTCTCGGCGGCCGTCACAGGACGACCTTCGGGTCCCATGGGACCGGCCCCTCGTCCGCACTGGCGACGCCGTCGACGATGGCGGCAGCCGTTGCCGCGAACGCCGCCTCACCGAGCGCATCCGGGTCGGCCATCCTCTCGCCGCACGAAACGGCGAAGACGGCGTCGCCGTCGTACCGGGTGTGCGCCGGACGCAGGCATGCGCCGATGGCATCGTGCGCCCTGACGACGAGGCGGATGAGCCCGACCCTGTCTAGCTTCGCATCCGTCGCCACGGTGACGAGTGTCGTGTTCATGAGCTCCGACGTTGCGAAAGCCGGCGGTCCGGGCGCAGGCGGCCCTCCCGTGATCGGCGTGCCGTCGACGTCGAAGACGTCGCCCATGGCGTTGACGACCACCAGGCATCCGACGATGGCGTCTCCGGCACGCACGGCCGCGGACCCGACGCCGGCGCGCACGATGTGCTCCCTACCCCGCCATTTCGCAGCCGTTGCCCCCGTGCCGGCGCCGACGCTGCCGACCTCCACCGGTCCGGAGTGGGCCGCCCGGTATGCCGCCGCCCCGGCGGCCGCGTCCGGTCTTACCGACCCGTCCCCGACGACGAGGTCGTAGAGGATCGCCGCCGGCACGATCGGCACGAGCGCCGCCGGTGTCGGATGGCCCCTGCCCTCGCGCTCGACCTCGGCGACGACTCCGGAGGCGGCATCGAGGCCGAAGGCACTGCCTCCCGCAAACACGATCGCTTGGACCATCTCGACCTTCTTGTCCGGAGCGAGCAAGGCGGTCTCCCTCGTCCCCGGGGCGGCGCCCCTCGCCTCGAACGCGGCGATGTTCGGCTCGGGGAACACCATCACGGTGACGCCGGTCGCCGCCACCGCGTTCGTCCAGTGCCCGACGCGGACCCCTGGGACGGAGGTGAGCGAGCCTTCAGGCACGGTCGCCTCCCGAGTAGCGCCGCGGCAGCCGGGGTCCGAAATCGCACACGATCTCGTAGCTGATCGTGTCGAGCCAGGCGGCCCAGTCATCGGCGGCGATCGACTCGGCACCCTGGCTGCCGAGCACCACGACCTCGTCCCCAACCTCGACGGGCCCGTCCCCGACGTCGACGACGACCTGGTCCATGGTCACCGTTCCTGCGTACGGCACGCGGCGCCCGCGCACCAGCACCTGGCCCCCGACGGACGACAGACGACGCGAGACGCCGTCGGCATACCCGATCGGCACCGTGGCAACCAGAGACCGGCGGCCGAGCGCGCGGCGCCTCCCGTACGACGGGCGCGACCCCTCCTCCAACGATCTCACGTGGGCGACCCGGCTCACGACTCGCATCGCCGGCCTGAGATCGAGATGGGCGCCTGCCGACGGATGAGGCCGAAGCCCGTATGTGCCGAGCCCCACTCGCACCATGTCGAGTCGTGCCGAGGGTGACATGAGCGCTCCCGCCGTGTTGGCGGCGTGTGCCGCCGGCACTGCGATCCCCGCCGCCCGGAGGCGGTCTCGCACCGCCAGGAGCGCTGACGTCTGGGCGTCCGTGAAGTGCTGATCCTCTTCCGCCACCGCGAAGTGGGTCCACACCGCTTCGAGGGACAGGAGGCGGTTGGCCGCGATCCTGCGTGCCAGGTCGACGGCAAGCGGCGGGTCGGCGCCGACCCGATGCATCCCCGTGTCCACCTTGAGGTGCACCCCGACGGGCCGATCCCCCGCCGCCCGCTCCAACGACTCCACGAACCGTTCGGTGTACACGGTCGGGGTGAGCCGCCACGCCACCACCTCGGGCGCGTCCTCGGGAGGTGGCTCGGCGAGCACGAGGATCGGGTGGTCGATCCCGGCTTCGCGCAGCCGGACGCCCTCCTCGACGAGGGCCACCGCCAGCGATGCTGCGCCTCCGGCGGTGGCGGCCTCGGCGACCGGGACGTCACCGTGACCGTACCCGTCTGCCTTGACGACGGTGCACATCGCCGCCGGGGCCACCTCGGCGGCGATCGACGCCACGTTGTGACGGATGGCCGCCAGATCGACTTCGACCCACGACTGCCTCACACCACCCACCGCCCGATCTCAGAGGCGAGCCGGTCGGCGGTCACCGGAGCGGACGCCGCCAGTACCGCACCGGCGCGCCCATGCCAGTGGGCGGCCGATCTGGCCGCAACCTCCGGGGCGAGCCCCCGTGCCCAGAGCGCCGCGATCGCTCCCGCCAGCACGTCTCCCGTGCCGATGGTTGCCAGCTCCGGGCCGCCGCTCGTGACGGCCCATCGCTGCGAGCCGAGGACGAATGTCGGGTTGCCCTTGAGGACGACCACGATCCCGGCGGCGTCCGCCAACGTTGCGGCGCTGTGCCAACCGGCCTCCTCGCCGACGAGGCGGGCGTACTCGCCGGCGTGGGGAGTGATGATCGTGGCCCCCGACCTCCCGGCCAGCTCGCTCGTGCCGTCGAGGGCGTTGAGACCGTCGGCGTCGAGCACGACCGCCCCGCTGCGCCGGCGGAGGATCTCCGACACGAATGCGCCGCCTCCCGTGCCGAGGCCGGGGCCGAGAACCATCACGTCGAAGCGCTCGGCGGCCGCCACGACGGCGGGCGCGTCCTCTGCGGCGAATCGGTCGCCTCCGAGGCCGACCGACATGACCTGGGGGGTCGCACACGCCGCTATCGGTTGCTGAGTCGCCGGAACGATCATCGCCGCCGCTCCGGCACCGGCGCCGAGTGCGGCGCGAGCCGCCAGGACAACGGCACCCGTGAGTCCGGGCGACCCGCCGACGACGGCGACCGACCCGGCAGACCACTTGTGAGCCGACCGGGGTCTCGCAGGTCGCGGGGCGTCGCCGTCCTCGGCGACGAGCAGAATGGCCTCTCCGCCGAGCAGACCGATGTCGGCAACGGTGATCGCGCCGCAGAGATCCGGACCCCGGCCGACGAGATGACCCGGCTTGAGGGCGTGGAACGTCACGGTTCGCTCTGCGCTGAACACGCTGCCCGCCTCCCCGGTCGCCGCGTCCAACCCGGACGGCACGTCGACGGCGAGCACCCTCTGGCGGCTCTCCGCCCACCGGCGCGCCTCGTCCGGCAGCTCGCCGTGAAAGCCGACGCCGAAGACGGCATCGATCACGAGGTCCACCGAGAGCGGGGCTCCCATCTGCACGACACGAACGCCGCGGGAAGCGGCGCGCAGCGCCGCCCACTCGGCTGCGCTGCCGGGAGGCGGTGTGCCGAGGGCGTGGATCACAGGCATGGCCCCGCGCTTGACGAGCTCGGCGGCTGCGACGTACCCGTCGCCGCCGTTGTTGCCCCTTCCGCACAGGACCGCAACCCGGGAGCCGTACCGGGCACCCATCTCGGCTGCGGCGACTGCCACCGCCAGCCCGGCGCGCTCCATGAGCGTCTCGATCGGCGCGTCCGCAGCCGCGTCGAGCTTGGCCGACTCATCTGGCGTGATCACCGGCTTCACGTTCGCGACGCTAGTTGTGTCCCCGTGGGAGGTTGGTGGCGCCGGTCGAGCAGCACGTCCTCGTCCTTCCCGGGTCGCTGCTGTCAGGAGCGTGGCGCATATGCCTGCAGGTCGTGCACGACCTGTGCCCCGATGATGACGATGAGCCCGGCGAGCACGACGTTCGAGTCGACGGCGCTGCCGAGCAGACCTAGTGCGAGAACGAACGGGACCGCCACCAGGCGCACCTGTGCCTGGCGCCGGTCGCGTCCCGAGTTGCCGCGGTCGGTGGCGACGTGGATGGCCGCCATGGCGAGGAGAGCTCCCGCCACCGAGCCGACGAGGAGCCATCGTTCTGCAGCCTCGACGTGCCGGGCGACTGCGAAGTCGAGCCCGATGCCGGTGGCGGTGAGCGCCAGTGCGAGCGGGAGGTGCGCGTAGATCCACACCGTCGGCTTCCATGCGGTCCGCTGCTCCGGGCGTCGCCTGACCACCGAGCCCTCCAGGTTGTCGAAGTAGAGCCACCACAGCGCGCTGGCGACGAGCACGCCGAGCACGCCGCCGGTCGTGGTGGCGGCGTTCCATTCGTGGGCAGAGATCCCCGAGACCACCGCCGCGATCGATTCTCCGAGGACGAGGATCGTGAACAAGCCGAAGCGCTCCGGGAGGTGCGATACGTCGAGAGGGACCGTCGCCTGGACCTTCCGCAGCCGGTACGGGGTCGCCAGGTCGATGGCGAGGCCGATCGTCCACAGCCCGTACCGGACGCCCGGCGGCACGAAGATCGATGCCAGCCAGAACGCTCCGCCCGCTGAGAATCCTCGCAGGTAACCCGACACCAGGTCCCTCGTGCGGGGCACCGATCGGTGCGCTCTCCAGTACATGACGAGGAGAACGGCGCGGGCCGCCACGAAGGCGGCGGCGAACGCCGCGGTCGAATCCGCCTCGTCTCCGGAGACCGAGGCAGCCATGAGTGCGATGGCGACCATCTGCGCAACGGCGAGCAGCCGCTGCCCGAGATCGTCCGTGTCGTATCTGTCGGCGTAGAAGGTGAAGCTCGCCCACGACCACCAGAGCGGCACGAACAACCCGACGAACCCCAGAGCGCCCGACCAGTCGGGATCGAGCAGGAGACGATGTCCCAGCGCTGCGACCGCGACCACGAAGACCAGGTCGTAGAACAGTTCGAGCCAGGTGGCGCTCCTGTGCTGCTCCTCGGACTCCTCGGTGCGAAGCATCGGTGGACGCAGCGCCGCGAGCCTCATTGTCCACCTCTCCTCGACAATCGGCGATCGGCGGCGGAGGATACTCTCGGGCGGCAACCCGGACCCCTCCCGGACGCGGCACACCGATGGGCCGAGCCGCCGCCCGGCGCCTCCCGCTCCGGCCGGTGGTGTAGCGTCCCCGGATGCCCTCGGGGGTCCATCTCACAGTGCACGGTGCCCGCGGCTCAGCGCCCACCTCCGGACGCGACGTCGTGCGCTACGGCGGGCACACGACCTGCTTCGGCGTCGACGGCGTCGACGGGCGTCAGATCATCTTCGACTGCGGCACGGGGATGGCCTTCGCGGCGGCTCTGCGCCACGAGGTCCCGACCGAATACCACGTGTTCCTCACGCACTACCACTTCGACCACCTGCAGGGGCTGCAGTTCTTCTCGCCCCTCTACGACGAGCAGCACCGCTTCGTGTTCTACGGCCGCCCTCCCGAGGGCCTCACCCTCGCCGAGGCGATCCGAGGCGTCTTCAGGCCGCCTTGGTTCCCAGTCGACATCGACGACGACGTCGAAAGGAGACGATACGTCGCCATCGGTGACGAGCCGATCACACTCGACGGCTTCGAGATCACCCACACGACGCTGCGTCATCCCCAGGGGGTCACCGCCTATCGCATCGACCGCGGCAATCGCTCGGTCGTGATCGCCACCGACCACGAGGCGGGGGAACCGGACGCCGACGCCAGGCTGACCGCGCTGGCTGCGGAGGCGACGGTGTTGCTGCACGACGCCCAGTACACGCCCGGCGAATACGACGCATACCGCGGCTGGGGCCACAGCACTTGGCGCGACGCCGTCGCCGCAGCCCGGGGTGCCGAGGTGGAGAGGCTCATCCTGACGAGCCACGACCCCAACCGGTCGGACGCAGCCATAGACGACATCGTTCGCCAAGCGCGTCGGGAGTTCCCACTTGTCGACGCCGCCCGAGAGGGCATGCGCATCGCCCTCTGACCGGGCCGGCATCGATCCCGCTCCGGGCTCGCAGAGGCTTCGCCCATGATCCGCAATGCCAACCAGTCGGCCGCAATTACGCTTGCCCCAAGCCGGAACGTGTGGCCACCCGGCCGGAGATGGCGATGAGCGAAGTCGAGTCATCGGAAGCGAAGCTGGAGCAGGCCATCGCGGCGCTCGAGGCGCAGCGCTCCGTGCTCGGCGATGCAGTCGATCCAGCGATTGCCGCGCTGCAGGATCAACTGGCGCTCCTCCGAAGCGCCGGCGAGGCGGCCGAGGACCAGCGCAAGCAGGTGACCGTCGTCTTCGCAGACGTGCAGGGCTTCACGTCGATGTCGCAGACCATGGATCCGGAAGACGTCGCAGACGTGATGAACGGCGTGTGGGCAGAGATCGATGCCATCATCACGGCGCACGGCGGGACGATCGACAAACACATCGGCGACGCCGTCATGGCGCTGTTCGGGGCTCCCGTGGCCCGCGAGGACGATCCCGAGCGCGCCATTCGGGCGGCGCTCGAGATGCAGGACGCACTCAAGGCGAGAGCGACGAGCGACCAGAGCGCCACGAGCGGACTGGCGATGAGGATCGGGATCCACACGGGACTGGCGATGCTCGGCAACGTCGGCGCCCGTAGCGAGTACACGGCCATCGGCCACACCGTCAACCTGGCGAGCCGTCTCGAGGGCAAAGCGCCTCCGGGGGGCATCCTCATCTCCTACGAGACGATGACCCATGTGCGCGGTCTGTTCGACGTGGTCGCCTCCGACCCGATCCAGGTCAAGGGGATCGAGGCACCCGTGCGGGCGTATCTCGTCAAGCGGGCCAAGCCGCGCACCTTCAGGACCTTCACACGTGAGGTTGCCGGTGTGGAAACGAGGACCGTGGGGCGCGAGGAGGAGATGGCGCAGCTGCTCGCCTGCCTCCCAGAGTCCCCGGCATCGCTTTCGCCCCGCCTCGTGACGATCTACGGCGAGCCCGGGGTCGGCAAGTCCCGCCTCATCTATGACTTCTTCAACCACTTGGAGGCGCAGCCCCACCCCGTGTGGCTCTTCAGGGGCAGAGCCCTGGAGGCCAGCCGCAACACTCCTTACGGCCTGCTTCGCACCATGATCTTCGATCGCTTTCTCATCACCGCCAGCGACTCGAGCGACGCGGCTCGAGCGAAGCTCGAGGAGGGCCTGGCCGGATACATGGGGGCCGATGGCCGGCGTGCAGCACCTTTCATCGGGCACCTCGTCGGCCTCGACTACGCAGACGACGCATCGATCGCCGACCTCTTCAGCGAGGCGAAGGTCATCCGAGAACGCGCCTTTCAGTCGATGGTGGAGATGTTCCACGCCGGGATCGGTGAGCGGTATCTCGTGATCCTGTGCGAGGACATCCATTGGGCGGACGGTGACTCGCTCGACTTCTTGGAGTTCCTCGTGACCACGTCTCACATGCCGCTGCTGATCGTCGCCACCACCAGGCCGGACCTCGTCGACCGTCGACCCGAGTGGAGGGTCGACCGTCCGGACAGGGCCCATATCCTTCTCGAGCCGCTCGAGGCTGAGAAGGCGGACGAGCTCATCGCCGAGGTGCTCCGCCCTCTCGGCGACGTGCCCGCCGAGTTGCGGACCCTCATCGCCGAGCGATCGGAGGGCAATCCCTTCTTCCTGGAGGAGCTCGTCAAGATGCTCATCGACGACGGGGTGGTCGAGACGGGGGGCGGCTCGTGGACGGTACGGCTCGAACGGCTGACACCTGATGCCGTGCCCGGCACCCTCACAGGCGTGCTGCAGGCTCGAGTCGACTCGCTCAACAGGGCCGAGCGGCATGCGGTGCAGCGAGCATCCATCGTCGGTCGAGTCTTCTGGGAGCCGGCCGTCGACCACCTCGCCGAGGCGACCGCCCTCGATCAGGCGGTCGAGCACCTGGCAGACGTCGCCGCGCCCCTGGTGTCGCGGGAGCTGATCTATCCGAGGGAGGACTCGGCGTTCGATACGATGCGCGAGTACATCTTCAAACACGCAATCCTCAGGGACGTCGTCTACGAGACCGTCGTCAAGCGAGTGCGGCGGACGTACCACGAAGAGACGGCGCAATGGCTCGTGGAGACCGCCGGGGACCGGGCGAGCGAGTTCGCAGGGGAGATCGCCGATCATCTGCGGCAAGCGGAACTGCTCGAGACCGCCATCGGCTGGTATGTCACGGCCGGCGACCAGGCCAGGCGGTCGTACGCATCCGAGGCGGCAGCGATCGCATACACGGCGGCGCTCGAACTGTCGGCGGACGCACCGGGAGCAGCCCTCGGCGACCAACGGCGTGCGGCACTCGAAGGCCTCGGAGACGTGCTCACGGCACAGGGCCGCTACCACGAAGCCATCGACCGTTACATCGAGATGCGTGACTCGGCAGTGGTCACCGGGGACGCCGCCACCGAGGCGCGTGCCGAGCGGGGCATGGCTGCGGCCCAGACCTACCTCGGTCGCTTCAGAGACGCTCTCGAGAGCGCTGAACGGAGCGAGATAGCAGCGGCGCGGGCCGAATCCCCGATCGACCTGATGAAGGCCCTCTGGATGCAGGCATGGTCTCGCCTGCGGCTCGGGCTGAACGACGGCGTCGCCGAGCTCAGCGCCGAAGTGCTCGCGAGGAGCCGGGCCATCGGAGATCGCCCGGCTCTGGCGCAGGCCCTCAACCTCGCCGGCGTGGCCGAGTTCAGCTCCGGAAGCTACGACGAGGCGATCGCCCACTTCGACGAGGCGGCTCGGATCTTCGAAGCGATCGGCAATCCGGACGAGGTGATGCCGGTCATGAACAACATCGGGGTGATCCTCGAAGCCAAGGGCGACTATGCGGGAGCCGTCACCTGCTATTCCCAAGCTCTCCAGATCGCCAAGTCGACGAACAACAGGGACGGGGAGATGGTGTACCTCAGCAATCTCGGAGGCGCCCAGGTGGCCACTGGGAGCTTCGCCGAGGGTGAGGCGTCCCTTCGTACCGTCGTAGCGATGGCGGGAGGGAGCCTCGGCGTCCTCGCTGAGACCAAGCGGTTCCTGGCCGAGGCCCTCATCGGACTCGGTCGCCTGGCCGAGGCCGAGCAGGTCGCCATCGAGGCGCTCGACCAGGCGACCGACTCGGAGGCGGGCGACTACATCGCCGCCGCATGGCGGGTCATCGGCGTCCTCGGGTCGCTGACCGGCCGACCCATCGAAGTCGACGCCGGCAATCCGGCTTCGCGGCACGCTCCGGAGGAGGCGTTCTCGAAGAGTCTCGAGATGGCAGAGAGCATCTCTGCAAACGGCGAGAGGGCGCGCACCCTCGTTGCATGGGCCCGTCACGACGCAGCAGCAGGCAGGCTGGCGGAGGCGGCTCGGCGGTGGCACGAGGGAAGGCGACTGCTCCTCCTCCTCGGCGCCGAGAGCGAGGTCAAACGTTTGCAGATCGACCTCGGTTTCCTCGACGAGGCACCCCCGGCGGACACTATGATCGTCGACAATCCAAGGTGAGGGGACAGAGCATGGGACGCAGTCTCAGAGCACTCGTGATCGCGATGCTCATAGTGGTGGCGACAGCCGCAGGGGCAGCCGCCGGCAGCTTTCATTTCAGGACGAGCAGCTTCTCGCTGGGATCGCTGACGTTCAACGGCATCGCGGTCGGCCTCGGCAACGCCGACTACACCTTCGAGCTCGTGGGTACGGCCACCGTGCGCGCCAATTGCGTGAATCCAGGCGGAACCGAGGCCCAGGGCAGGAATGACCTGAGCGTCTCGGTGTCGAACACGGCCGTCGCCTCGACGGATGAGAACGGCCAGACACCCGTGAGCATCACCGTCGAGGACCCAACGCTCGCCGACTTCGGAGGCTCGGCGCCATCCAAGAAGCAGGCTGGTTGCCCGAACGGCAACTGGACGGTCGCCAACGTCACGGTCGTGGGTTGGACGGCTGCACACCTCACGGTCACCGACAACAGCGCCGGCGAGATCGTGTTCGAGCAGTCGTACTCGTGCGGTACGTCGAACGGCGTGTTCGCCTGCACGGCCGCCTGATCGACTGACCCGCAGCGTCCTAGTCGCCGAGCGAGACCGCAAACACCATCGCTCGGTCGTCGGTGTGCGTGATCGTCACGAGGACCCTGACGACTCCGATGGCCTCGGCGCGCGCCGACGCCGTACCGGTGAGGTTCACCCGCGGAGCCCCTCCCCCCGTGATCTCGATGTCCTTCCAGCGCAGCCGTCGCCACCCCATGCCGAGGCTCTTCATGACGGCCTCCTTGCCCGCGAAACGGGCGGCGAGCCTGCCCGATGGATCGGCGTAGCGGTGGGCGTACTGCCACTCATGATCCGTGAAGCAGCGCTCCCTGAAGCGTTCGCCGTATCGAGCGAGGAGGTCGCGAACCCGGTCGATCTCGGCCAGGTCGATCCCGAGTCCGATGATGTCCATGCCGCGGCAGACTAGGTGCCGCCCCACACGCAATCCCTCACAGACGCAATCCCCCGGCGTGAGCCGGGGGATCGGCGAGCGTCCCGCCAGGGACCGAGCCGAGGGGGCCCAACAGTCACCACCACCCGGCACCCCCACATACGCAATCCCCCGGCGAGAGCCGGGGGATCGGCGAGCGTCCCGCCAGGGACCGAGCCGAGGGGGCCCAACCCTCACCACCACCCGGCAGCCGGCACCCCCTCGGCTCGGCCTACGGCGCTTTGTTCACCCTGCTCGACCTGACCGGTGCCACGCCGAGCAAGGAAAGGTCAATCAGGGTGAATCCGCACCCCCGCAAAGCGGGAGACAGCGTAAGAAGGCCTGCGGCGCTTTGTTCACCCTGCTTGACCCGACGGGTGCCACGCCGAGCAAGGAAAGGGTCAATCAGGGTGAATCCGCTCCCCCGCAAAGCGGGAGACAGCGTGAGAAGGCGACCGTCACTCGTGAATCCGCTCCCCCGCAAGAGTGGGAGACAGCGTCATCGTGACACGCAGATGGGCCGCGCCGGTGCGGCGCGGCCCATCGGGGGACGTATTCGATTGGTCGGCTAGTTGAGTGGGCAGCCGAGGTTGTTGAGCTCGTCGAGGAACCTCGCCAGCTTCAGGATCTTCCTCCGGCTGCCGCTGTCCCACACGTACTGGACAGCATCGAAGATGGCGGGGCCTGCCGCGGTGGCGCTGTCGCGCCGCAACGGGTAGCCGAGCCCCTCGTGTGCCGAGTTCAGCAGTGCTGCGGTCGCGGCACGAGCGAGGATCTCCTGCGCCCCGGCGATGCCGGATCCGCCTCCGCCGTCGAGAGCCTCGAGCAGCGTCACGTCGCCGTGGTCGACACCGAAGATGTCGCTGAAGAGGTCATCGGTTTCGTACGACCGGTTCCCCTCTTCGTCTTCCAGCCAGTTGTCGGTGTGGTTCTTCCAATAACCGGGCGTGCAGCCCTCCTCACCGGTGACATCGGCGCTCGCCGGGATGGCGATGACCGACATGCCGATGACGGCGAACAGCGTCACGAGTACGGCACGGAGCCGTCGCTTTTCCATGGAATCCTCCTACCAGGTTGCGTCCCTGTCGTCCCGCCGTCGATTGTACGGATGGCGCCACCGATGAGCAATGGCTATCGCGTCCTTAGCCCGTGTTGAACCTGCCTGATGCCCAGAACGGGCTGGCCCGTTCATTCCACCGTGACGCTCTTGGCGAGGTTTCTCGGCTGGTCGATGTCGTGCCCGCGCAGCCTGGCGACGTGGTACGCCAGGAGCTGCAGCGGGACGACGGCGGTCACCGGGCCGAGAAGGTCGTCGGTGCGTGGAATCGGGATCACCATATCGGCATGGCGGCCGATCGACGCATCGTCCTCGTAGGCGACCGCGATGACGTGACCGCCGCGCGCCTTGACCTCCTGGATCGCCGAGATCGTCTTTTCGTACACCGCCTGCTGGGTCAACACGACGACGACCGGTACATCCTGGGTGACGAGCGCCAGGGTTCCGTGTTTCAGCTCGCCCGCCGGCATCGCCTCCGAGTGGAGATAGCTGACCTCCTTGAGCTTGAGCGAGCCCTCCATGGCCACCGCGTAGTCGAGGCCTCGGCCGATGAAGTACACATCCTGGGCGGCGGCGAGGCGCTCGGCAGCCGCCAGCACCACCGTGTCGTCCTGAAGAACCGCGGCGACGTGGGACGGCAGGAGGTGGAGCCCGTGCGCCACCCGGTCGGCGATGCCCTGGTCGACCACGCCCCTCGCCTTGCCGATCCTCAATGCCAGCAGGTACTGGGCGATGAGCATCGCCAAATACGCCTTCGTCGATGCAACCGAGATCTCGGGCCCGGCCCTCGTGTACAGGACGTCGTCCGCCTCCCGGCTCAGAGTGCTTCCGACGACGTTCGTCAGCGCCATGAGCCGAGAGCCGCGCTCCCGGGCGAGCCGAGCCGCCGCCAGCGTGTCGGCGGTCTCGCCGGACTGGCTGATGGCGACGGCGAGGCTCCCGCGGCGTATCAGCGGGTCGTTGTAGCGCAACTCGTGGGCGTACTCGACCGTCGCCGGCACTCTGAGGAGCTTGCGGAATATCTCGCCTCCGACGAGCCCGGCGTGGTAGGCGGTACCGCACGCTGTGATCCAGATCTCGTCGAGCTGCGACGCAAAAGCATCGTCGAACTTCACGTCTTCCAGCCAAACGGATCCGTCCTGCTCGAGGCGCCCGGCGAGCGTTTCCGTGATGACGGCCGGTTGCTCGTGGATCTCCTTGAGCATGAAGTGCTCGAAGCCGCCGCGCTCGGCTTGTGCCGCGTCCCATTCGATGTGCGTCACCGCACGATCGACGGGAGCGCCCTCGATCGTCTCGACGATGGCTCCGTCCTGGGTCACGACGACCAGCTCACCATCCTCGATGATGAGGAAGTCCCTCGTGTGGTGCAGCACCGCGGGGATGTCGGAGGCCAGAAACGTCTCGCCTTCGCCCAGTCCCACGACGAGCGGGCTGATCCTTCGCACTGCCACGATGGTGCCGGGATCGTGCATCGACATGACGACGAGGGCGTACGCACCTTCGGCGCGGGCAACGGCGGCGCGCACGGAGGCGACCAGGTCACCCTCGTACAGGTCGGCGACGAGGTGGGCGAGGATCTCGGTGTCGGTCTGCGACGTGAACTCGTGGCCCTGGGCGATCAACTCGTCCCGAAGGTCCTGGAAGTTCTCGATGATCCCGTTGTGCACCACCACGAATCGGCCCGACGGGTCGGTGTGGGGGTGAGCGTTCAGGTCGCTCGGCACCCCGTGGGTCGCCCACCTCGTGTGGCCGATGCCGATCTTCCCGGTGAGCGGATCGCTCTCGAGCAGATCGGCGAGGCGCTGGATCTTTCCCTGCGCCTTGCGAACCTGGATCGATCCGTTCGTGACGGCGATCCCGGCCGAGTCGTATCCCCGGTACTCGAGGCGTCGTAGCCCGTCGAGCAACAAGGGGGCGGCTTGTCTCGGCCCGACGTATCCCATGATTCCGCACATGCGCGCGCAACCTCCACGAGGTCAGGATCCGGAACAACGAGAAGAAGAACGTGCAATGCACGCTCTCCCACGTCAGGGGGTCTCTGTCCCCGAAGTCGCCTCCGGGCTTTCGCCCCACCTGTCACGACCGTGGGCGGCCGAGAGGGTACCCGCCGACTGCTCGATGATCCCTCTCCCTCGTCACCTCACAGGAGACTGTGAGGGCAGGCGCTGCAAGAACGATGTTCCTGATCGGTTGTAGGTTTGCTCAGAGCATAGGACCGAATCGCGGTCAATCGGCACCGTTTCTGAAGCGCACCGACTGTCTAGTCCGACGTCTTCGTTCACCCGAGCTCGCGGCGAACGACTTCCGTGAGCGAGGAGGCGACACCGCTGGCCGTGTCGGCGTCTGCGGCTTCCACCATCACCCTCACGAGCGGCTCCGTACCGGACGCCCTGACGAGGATGCGACCCCGGTCTGCCAGCTCGGCCTGCGCCTCGGCAACCGCGTCCCAGACCGCCGTCGCCCCGTCGAGGGCGGCGCGGTTGGCGACCGGGACGTTCTGCAGCACCTGTGGATACTCGGTCATGACGGTTCGCAGCTCTCGCAGCTCTCGGCCCGTCGACGCCATCGCGCCGGCGAGCCGCAGGGCGCTGCGCAGCCCGTCTCCGGTGGCGCGATCCTCGAGGACGATGTGGCCGGACTGCTCGCCTCCGAGCACAGCACGCGACCGTCGCATCTCCTCGAGGACGTATCGGTCGCCGACTGCCGTCTCGAGGACGACGACTCCGAGGTGCTCCATCGCCTTCTTGAAACCGAGGTTGGCCATGACCGTCGTCACGACCACCCGCCGCTTCAGCTTGCCGAGGTCGATCAGCTGCTTCACCAAGATCGCCATGACGACATCGCCGTTGCACACATCGCCGTTCTCGTCGACGGCGATGAGGCGGTCGGCATCGCCGTCGAAGGCGAACCCGACGCGACCGCCCACCTTCTCAGCCAGGTACTCGGGGTGGGTGGCTCCGCACCCCAGGTTGATGTTCATGCCGTCCGGCTCGGCGTTGTGGACCTCGACGTCTGCGCCGAGGCGCCTGAACAACTGCGGAGCGGCCGCATACGAGGCGCCGTTGGCGCAGTCGACCACGAAGCGCATCCCACGCAGCGAGTAGGCGGCGCCCGCCACGAGGTGGTCGATGTAGCGGTCGACGGCATCAGCCATCCGGGACTGCATGCCGACGAGGGGACCGAGCGGCCTCGCCCACGGGGCGCCCCTCCGGTAGCGAACCTCGATCTCGTCCTCGCGCTCGTCGGACAGCTTGGCGCCGTCTCGTCCGAAGAACTTGATGCCGTTGTCCTCGGCCGGGTTGTGCGAGGCGCTCACCATCACTCCGAAGCCGGCGGCGGTGTCCCTCACGAGACGCGAGACGCCGCCGACCGGAATGACGCCGAGGTCGACCGTGTCGACACCGACGGCGTTGAACCCTGCGTGCAATGCCGACGAGAGCATCGAGCCGGAACGCCGGGTATCGCGGCCGATGACGACGAGACCCTCGGAACCTTCCCCTGCTGCCTTGGCGAGGTCGAACGCCAGGTCGGCGGTTAGGACGTCGTTCGCCCGGCCGCGCACACCATCGGTTCCGAACAAGCGGCCCCCGTCGACCACCACTTGGGACCTCCATCGCTCCGCGGCTCGGACCCTCCGAACCGTCAGCGCTTCGTGAACTGCGGCGCCCGCCTCGCCTTGCGCAGGCCGTACTTCTTGCGCTCGACCCTGCGGGCGTCTCGAGTGAGGAACCCGGCGCGCTTGAGCGCCGGACGGAGCTCTCGGTCGGCCCCCACGAGCGCCCTGGCGATGCCGAGGCGCAGCGCGTCACTCTGTCCCGTGAAACCGCCACCCTCGATGGTTGCTTTCACGTCGAAACGACCCTCGGCCTCGACGGCCTTCATCGGCTCGAGGACGCGCAGGCGCAGCGCGTTCTGCGGGAAGTAGTCGTCGAGGGACCGGCCGTTCAGCGTGAACTGGCCCGACCCTTCGTAGAGTCGCACTCTGGCAACGGCGCTCTTGCGGCGACCCGTCGCCTGGACGATTGGGCTCGCCATCAGGCATCGACCTCGTTTCTGGAGCGCTTGGCGGCGACCGTGAGTGGCTGCGGGGCCTGCGCTGTGTGGGGATGATCCGGCCCGGCGTACACCTTCAGCTTCGTGATCACCTGCCGGCCGAGCCGATTCTTCGGCAGCATCCCCTTCACGGCGGTCTCGATGATGCGCTCCGGGTAGCGGCCCCGCATCTGCTCGAGGTTCATGCCGCGCAAGCCGCCCGGGTAGCCCGAGTGGCGGTAGTACATCTTCGAGAGCTCCTTGGCGCCGGTGACCGCCACCTTTTCGGCGTTGACCACGACCACGAAGTCGCCCCCGTCCATGTGGGGCGCGAATGTCGGCTTGTGCTTGCCCCTGAGGATCTGGGCGACATCGGAAGCGAGCCTCCCGAGCGGGATTCCTGCGGCGTCGACGACGTACCACACGCGCTCTATGTCGGCCGGCGTGGGCGTGAACGTCTTCTGCAGCTTGGGTTTCACAGTGGTCCTCGGGACACAAGAACACCCCCGGGAACTCCGGGAGCGGGCCAGCATGATACGACAGGCCACCCGCGATCGCCAAACCTGGATTGCACCGCGGCGGTGCCGGTTTACGATCACCCGGTCGCGAGCGATTCGGGGAGCATGGCGAAGCACATCGGGATACTCACGTCCGGCGGAGACTCACCCGGGCTCAACGCCGCCATCCGCGCCATCGGAAAGACGGCGATCCGCAAGCACGGGATGACGGTGATCGGCTTCCGAGACGGCTTCAAGGGAATGATGCAGAACCGCTTCGTACGCCTCGAGGGCGACGCGCTGTCGGGCATCCTGACGATGGGCGGCACGATCCTCGGCACCAGCAGGGAGAAACCGCACCGCATGGACGTCGGCGGCGTCGAGATGGACATGACGGACGTCATCATCCAGAACGCCGCCCAGCACCACCTCGACGCGGTCATCTGCCTCGGAGGGGGCGGGACTCAGAAGAATGCCGCCAGGTTGTCAGAGCATGGACTGCCGGTCATCACCCTCCCGAAGACGATCGATCGAGACGTGTACGGCACCGACGTCACGTTCGGCTTCGACACCGCTCTGGGGATCGCAACGGAGGCGATCGACCGGCTCCACTCGACCGCCCATTCGCACCACAGGATCATCGTCGTCGAGATCATGGGTCACAAGACAGGCTGGCTGGCGCTGGGAGCAGGGATCGCTGGAGGCGCCGACGTCATCCTGTTGCCCGAGATCCCCTACGACCCGGAGGCGATCGCAGAGGCCATCAAGGCCCGTCGGGCCGGAGGCAGCACGTTCAGCATCGTCGCGGTCTCCGAGGGCGCCAGGTCGCAAGAGGACGCCCGAGCGATCGAGGCCGCCGAGCTGCGCTGTGAGACGGCGGAGGGGACCGACCTCGAGGTGGCGTCCAAGGAGCTGGCCGACCTAGTCGCCGCCCAACAGGAGAACACACCTCGCCTGTCGCGCCGGCTCGAGGAGCTGACGGGACTCGAGGCGAGGGTGACCATCCTGGGACACGTGCAGCGCGGCGGAACCCCTTCCCCTGCCGACAGAGTCCTTGCGACCCGGATGGGGACGTCGGCCGCCAACCTCGCCGCCGAGGGCGCCCACGGCGTCATGGTGGCGCTGCGCAACGACGAGATCGTCGCCGTCCCGCTGTCGGAGGTGGCCGGGAGGCGCAGCACGGTGCCGCCCGACCATGCCTGGATCAAGACCGCCAACGACCTCGGGCTCTGCCTCGGCACATAGACGGCTCACTGGAGACGCCCGGCAGTGCACAGGTCCCGGGGTCGGCCGAGCTCACCACCGGAGGGCCGCCACGAGTGGCCCACCGTGCTCCTCGGCATAGCCGACACCGACGAGCGTGAGTCCGTGAGGCGGCGCCACTCCTCTCGCCGCCCCTCGATCCCTTGCCGAGAGCATCCCGGCGACGTCCGCGGGCGCCACCCTCCCCCTCCCGACGTCGACGCAGATGGCGACCATCGACCGAACCATCTGGTGACAGAACGAGCCTGCCGCGACGTGGTACCGCAGCCTGGAAGGTGCGGTTCGGGTCCATTCCGCTTCCGCGACCCGGCGCACGCTGCTCCGCCCGTCCGCCTTGCGACACAGGGACGCGAAGTCGTGCTCTCCGAGAAAGGCTCCGGCCGCCGAGTTCATGGCAGCCTCGTCGAGATCGTGGTCGATCTGCCACGAGAAATGAGCCGTGAACGGATCCGGGGGCCCGCCGTCGACGATGAGGTAGTCGTACGAGCGCCACGTCGCATCGAATCGTGCCGAGAACGGCGCGCTCAGCATCGCCAGGCTCGTGACGGCGATGTGGGGAGCCAACTGGCGGTTGAGCGAGCGCACGACCAATTGCCCGTCGAGCTCGACGTCCGTGGCGAATCCGACCACCTGGGCCGAGGCGTGCACTCCGGCGTCGGTCCTGCCGGCGACCGACGTCTCGACCTCGCCGGTGTGGCGGAAGAGCGCTTCCTCGAGGGCGCCCTGAACGGTGGGTACACCCGGCTGCGTGGCGTAGCCCCGGAACGGGGTCCCGTCGTAGGCCAGGTCGAGGCGATATGACCTCAGAGCGGCAAACCAGCGAAGAGCCCACGGAAGATCGCCGTGATGGCCAGGTAACCGGCTACGGCGCCGATCACCGTGAGCCACGCCTTGTCGTTCGGGAGATCGGCCGTGTGGTGGATACCGGCGGCGCAGATCGCCAGGAACCAGACGGCTGCGACGAGGAAGGCGAGGAGGGAGCTCACGAAGTAGGCCGCCGCGATCTGGACGAGCTGGGTCGGATAGGCGAACCCGGAGATGCGCATGGTCGCCGCGAACGTCGTTCCTCCCTCGAACACGTAGCGCCCGATGACGTGGCTGAGGCCCGAGAACCACAACCAGAAGATGACCCCGCCGAGGATCGTGCCGAAGAGTGCCTCGAGCCAGCCCAGAGAGACGCCGATGGCGCCGACGCCGCTGAATCCGAGAAAGAGGAGCACCCTCGTACCGACGACGAGGAGCAACGCATCTCCGGTTGCCCTGTCGTTGAAATCCATCCAGACGAAGGCGTCGCGCCTCAGTCGAACCGCCTGGAAGAGGCGGGGCCAAACCTCCTGCATCCGGCGATGCTAGGGGCGC
>Ga0214472_10000801_pt1 | contig 37709 bp, 38 predicted proteins | sample RVTome_6_FD_207662 | JGI IMG/M metagenome (GOLD analysis project Ga0214472, IMG submission 207662) | Soil microbial communities from uranium-contaminated site in the Upper Colorado River Basin, Wyoming, United States - RVT140D175 | ecosystem: Environmental > Terrestrial > Soil > Contaminated >...
ACCCGCCCCCACCGGAAACCCAGCATAGTAGTTAATCAGCCCCAGGTATTCGTGCACGACGGATGAGACAAACCGCCGCTCGCGCCACCACCGGCCTGGGTCGAAAGGGTCCTGATTCGACGAGCGGACAATTCCCCGCGAGCGACCCTCGGTCACATGACGCCATGTGAGACGAGTCCGGCGCGTGTGATATTTCGAGGTCACCAGAATTACCGGCGCCTCCTTCGAGCTGAGGGCCTGGTAAACCGCTTGCAGTTCTTCCAACGTCCCTTCGGCCTCCTCCTTCGGGACCAGTATCGCTGATCGTGGAACGCCTTGCCGGATGAGCACCTCGAGGCTGATCTCCCATCTTTCTGCTGCTGCAATGCCGATAACTTCGAGCGCTTTCGACTCCTCGCGACGGGCTCCTCGTACGATAACAAGCCGCGGCGCCCACCCGGCGCGATAGAGTCGCGCCGCTTCCATCTCGCGAAAGGGCGGCACGCCCCCCAAGGCGACGATCGCCGCCGCCGGCGCCAGAGCATCTTCGACGATCAGGAAAGACGCGATCTCGCCAAGGATAGGACCGTGAGCTATGCCGACCAGCACGATGCCAGCCAGCAGAACCCCGCCACACCATAGCTTTCGACTCCTGCGAAACTCCGTATTCATTGCCTGGCAAGGACGTCACGCCCAATCAAGAAAAGTTTGCCGGCAAAAGCCTTTACGCGATGGTCTTCAGACACCTACGGATCCCTTCGTCGCTTCCACCCTGTGCTTCAGATAATACCGCCACGCGCTGCGACTTTGGTCGAGGACAATTTACGGGAATTTGAAGTGCGAATTCACACTTCTTTTGTCAGAAAAGTTCTGGTGTTGTGTCTGGAAGAAGGAGAAAGGCGCCGACTCTTCAAGTAAAAGTAAATTGCACTTCTAAGATGTCGTAATGCTGAGCGCACAGATCTACGGCTACGTAATGATAAGTGATGTATCACAATGCTGTCGGCAATGTAAATAACTTTTCCATCCATCTGCCACGCTCGATAGCATAAATCATAGTCATCAAAGTAATAGGTGAAACGTTCGTCAAAGTAGCCCAGCTTTTCAATGGCGTCACGTTTCACAATAAGCGCCGCGCCGGCGACCCAATCCGTTTCAAAATTGATCGCGTGGTCCTGATGCTGGTTTAAGTGCTCTCGTAGGCAGACCGCATGCGGAAACCACTTCCCGAGAACCGTCCGCCTGAATAGAACCATCCTTAATGTGTAAAAGCTCCTCGCGCTATACTCCAAGCTGCCGTCCGAGCGAAAGGTCTTGCAGCCGCCCACCCAGGATTCACGATCCGCCGCCAGCGCTTTCACGGCGTTCGCAAAGCAACCTGGACGCACTTCTGTATCTGAGTCAAGGAATAGAAGATAGTTCCCATTAGCATGTTTGATACCGGCATTCCTGGCAGGGGCCATTCCAAGGTTGCGCTTGTTCTCGATGACCTTCACGGAAGGAAAGGCTTCGAGCATCGCCAGCGTACGATCAGTTGATCCATCATCGACCACGATCACTTCGTGATCAATCTCTTCCTTACAATGCTGGATTGCCCGCAAACAGCGCTCCAATCTATCTGCGTCGTTCCACGTGATGATGATGACGGATAGGGCTGGAGACACGGTCATGATAGCCGCCATTTTCGCAACCACGTAGCGATATACTTTGCAATATTAAATAGACTATCATCCAACAATACATGGTAAACAAAAGGACGATACCTCGTGAGATAATTCATGAGCTCCAGCGTCCATTCCTTTTTAGCAGGAATGAACGGCGCGATAGGTGGTGACGCATCACGATCAACCCGAATGTCCTCTTCTCGAAGTTTTCCCACGCCCATGGCAGCCGCTTCCACGACATGCCGTGCCCATTTGGGTTCCAAACCGACGAGGCGCATGGCGGTTGCATCCAGCGCGACAAGGTCCCTCGATGCCAATAGGAGCGAAAGATCCCGCCGAATACCGTTTGTGGGACCTCGGCCTTCCATAGCGATGAGACCGTCCATGATTGCAAGACGGGGATTAAGAAGCTGATTGATTCTCGAAATTAGAGTATGTATGTGCTTATGCAGCAGTATGCGGTCCGGACGAGGAATACATCCCCATTGGTTCTTCAATGCACCGGTAAAGTAAGTCAGCGCATGAGTCTTAAGCTTCGGCAGCGAAATGAAGCAATCACTTTCCCCCAAGATGGCTGGCAATCCAAATCCTTCTAAAAGTGGTTCGGGAAACGTTATTACTTTATCTTTGGTGAGATTCACCAACTGGACTCCGTATCGTTTCGTTAATCTTTCCATGCCCATCGCGCCATATACTTCCTCGACCTGGTAACGGAGTCCATCGGACTCGACGATGGCGATTCTACCCGCCCTCGAGGAAAGGACCTCGCAGACCGCTTCTATAAACGAAAAAGACGTGTTGGCATTTTCGATCTGGTCGGAACGATATTCGCAGAAGTTCGGTTTAAGGGTTACAAACCCGCCGGGAGGAATCAACTCTTGCCATCTCATTTTGTCCATGAGATCGCCCACGACGTTCGCTAGATTCTTTCCGATCAGCGGTCGAACACACACTTCCGAGGACTGCATGTTCGGTGACGTGGAAGTCATCAATTTTTCCATCGCTTGTTCTCCGACTTTGCATTTAGCGCAAGTTTCTTTTTCTTGCAGGCGGGGCATTTGTGGGCGTATGCGTCCATTCGTTCTTCGAGCGTGCCGTCTATGTATAGCCAATTGCCGCACAGGCTCCGACGGTTCTCCGCGACATAATGGAACATGGCACGCCCCCGAGTCGAGTATGGGGTCGGATTCCACCAGCCAGTCGGAGAACCTGCGGCTTGACCCGACTTAGACTTTTGTTGTTTGGCCATCTTGTTCTCCTGGCGGCTTAGCCGCGCGGTATACAGTATCGATCAAATCGCGCACAAACCGGTGTTTTCTTGTTCCTACGTATGCAGACGCGACATTACTGACCAGCCAGAACTTCCCCGCACAAACCCTCGAGAGCCTTCACGCACTGGCGACGATCAAAAAGCTTTTCCACCCGACGCCGTCCGGCGACACCCATTGCCCTGGCCCGGGCAGGATCGTTGAGAAGCGAAACAACCGCGTCGGCTATCGCCCGCGGGTCGTTGGGCGGAACGAGAATCGCCGTTTCCCCATGGACGCAGAGTTCCATCGGCCCTCCCTGTGCGACAGCCACAACGGGAACGCCGCAAGACATGGCTTCAATATTGGCCAGTCCGTAAGGTTCGGGATAAACGGGACACTGGACAGAGACGTCCATCGCGCCGTAAACCTCGGGGATGTCCCGGTGGCGATAGCGCCAGCCAGTGAAAAAAACCGACCCGCCAGCGATACCCAGTGCCTCGACCTGTCCCCGGAGAACCGCCTCGTAACCCTCATGACCATCAATTTCCCCGCCGCAGATGAGAAATTTTGCATCGGGCCGTTTCTGGTGAATAAGAGCAGCAGATTTTAGGAAAACATCCAGCCCCTTCCATGGGTCCAGGCGGCATACGATACCTACCAGTGGCGTGCCATCGGAAAGCCCCAGCTCGTCGCGGATTCTTTTGCCGGAGACCCTTGGATGATATTCTTCCGGGTCAATGCCGTCGTAAAGCTTGGAGAGATTCGGGGGGAAACTTCCATCCTTCATTCTGAACGCTTCAGCAATCGCATCACTCATGACGATGAACCGGGCGGAAAATCTACGGACGAAAAAGGTTTCCAAGGTGCGCATTAATCGTGACTGAACGACAATCTCCCTCACGTGCCAGACATGCGGCCGCCGCGACAACATAGCGGCCATGAAGCCATAGAGATTATGTATGGTATTGGAGTGTACGAGGTTGATCCGCTCACGCCGAATCAAACGGACCAGGCGTAACACTGCGGGGAGATATCCGATCAAATAGAGGAAGAGATATCCGATTCCCTTGCGCGAGGTCAGCTTACGCATCGACGACAGAAAGTGAACCCTGCAGCCGGCTTTGCGAAAAGCCTCTACCAACGGGCCCTCATTTGGCAACACAACGTGCGGCTCGAACTTCTTTTTATCCAACACTTCCAGCGTCCGAAGGAGGGTGATATCAGAACCGCCGATCTCAGAAGTAGATTGCAGGTAAAGTATTTTTGCGGGGCATTCTTGTGGGTGTCGTGTCCGTGATACCGTTTCGTAGATCTGCTCATACGCCTCGGCCACCGTTTCCCACGCATAGATCTTTGCACGCTCCAAACCTCGCTTACCGTATTCTTGTCGTAAGTCCGCGCGATTCAGCAGAGCACACAAGGTCTCACCAAGCTGTTCCTCGGATACAATATGGCCGTACTGTCCTTTATCCAACACCTCGTCGGCGCCAGGATTGGGCGTCGCGACCACGGGAGTGCCCGCAGCCATGGCTTCGATATAGGGGCGGCCAAAGCCCTCATAGGAACTCGGCAGGCAAAAAACCCACGCTTCTCGGTATAATCTCGCAAGCTTTTGAGCATCAACCGGGCCAAACCATCTCACGCCATCGCTCTCGACTCTTTCCGGGCACACGAGGTGCAGTTCGGCGTTAGGGATGCGCGGACGTACGCTCTCTCGGAAAACCTCAAGCAACAGCCTGCCGCGCTTGCGAGTATCCAGCTCACCTACGAAAAGAATACTGGGATACGGGGTCTTCTCGGCTTGGGGTTGTGAAAAACGCTCGATGTCCACGCCGTTCGGAATAACTCGACTAACCCTCGGATAGTAGCGGCTCGTATCTCCCGAAATGGCCACAACTACATCCGCACGGAGATCCGCGATCAGCTCGCACCCATAAAAGTATAGGTGCATCAAGAAACGTTTCGGCGAACGGAGCCGCCAGCCATTGTGAAAAGCTTCCGCCAGCGCGGACCCGTGCATCGTGCGCACTAAGGACGGGCGCTTCGACCGACGAATCCAATGATCGTCCCCTTGGGCATGAAGCACGTCGAAGCCCGAAAAATCCTGTCTCGCCACTTGAAATGGAAACGTGAGCGGCGCCGACGGATAGCCCCCTATAGAACGCGTGCGCGGAAAGACGACAACTTCGTACAGCGCGGCTTCCGGCGCCGGATCTTGACTGAATAAAGTCACCGCGTGACCGCGCCGCTCCAGCGCATTGCAAAGTCCATCGGTGAAATAGCCGACGCCCCCGCGCGACCGGCTCGGGAGGAAACGCTGAATTACTGCAATCTTGAGCATGCGGACTGATAAACTTCTCGGTAGATCACCAGGAGTTTTCTGGCAGTCTCGTCCCAAGTGTAGCACCGGGCCTGTTGCAGTCCCTTGACCCGAAAGGCGTCCCGCAGGGCATCGTCTGTTAACAGCGCGGCGACATGCACCGCTATCTGCCGATGGTCTTCCGGATCAGCCGTGATCGCCGCGTCGCCGACGATCTCAGGCAGCGAACCGCGATTAGAACAAACAACCGGCGTGCCACAGGCCATCGCCTCCAACGGAGGCAGCCCGAACCCGGCGTAGAGCGCGGGGTACAACAAAACATCGGCGCAATTGTAAATAGCGGGGAGATCTTCAGCCGCCACACGTCCAAGAAAGACAATCCGGTCCTGTAGTTGCAGGTCGCTCGCCAGCTTGTTCTGAGCATCCGTCAACGGCATGCCGACTTTAAGCAACTTCACATCGACACCCAATCGAGTGGTCAGATGGTGCAGCGCTTTCAAGACGCCTTCGAGATTCATATAAAACAAGTTATGGCCGATATGCAGGATATGCCGCCCCGCGAGTCCGTAACGCGCCTTCAACGCCTCGCGATCTTCCAATACACAAAAGGACGGGTTTACGCCGGGATATACCACGTGAACTCTCTCAGGATTACAATCCGTAAGCTCGAGAAAGTCTTTCCGCGATATTTCGGAGTCCGCGATCACCGCCGCCGCCTTTTGTATGGCGGCCAAGCTGTAGCGCAGCGACCAGATCGTTTTCTTAGTAACCCCGTTGCCGCCGATGGTTCCATTCGCCACTTTAAAAACCGTAGCATCGTGAAACGTCACTACCGTTCTACGTGCATCAAGGCTGTAGACAAGGTGTCCAAAGCTATGGTCGATTACGTGATTAACGTCTCCTTGCGCCCGCCGGGCTGCGATTTGATACCCAACATACTGATCCCATAGCCGCGCCCATCGTGGTTGAGGACGGGCACGAACGGGTAAGTATTCGGAAATCATGTCGCTGGCGCCTAGGATAGCTTGAACACCTTGGGAGACCTTATCCGCGTAGACGTCCATGCTCTTTCGATAGTGATCAGGAAAAGCCCGAAAAAGAGTAATTCGCATCGATGACTTTGACTTTCGACTCACTGATCTTTTACTTCACCCATTTTCCAGCATCTTTTTTAGAAAGGAGGTTTTCATAATCCTGTTTTTCAACCTTCCGATAAAAACCGCGTTGTCGGGCAGCAAATCAATTACCGTCGACCCAATTCGCTTTGGAGCGACAAATATTTGATTATAAATCAAGGTGCTCCAAGAAATCGGCGTCGTCTTCGGAATTATGTTGGTGGCCCATTGAAACATGAACAGGATATTCCACGCAACCAAGATGATCGATATCGAATAGCAAAGACGGTTTCCCGCGTAAGCTCGCAAGCGTTGATAGAGCGCGGCCAACCCCAGCGGGCCGGCAAAGGCGTGCAGCGAAGAACCAAAGGCGCACAGCCAGAGATAGGGCGGTGAGCAGCCGTCCGGTGGAATGGCGCCTCCCCACGCATCCACAGCACGGACGATCCCATGAGCGAGAAGAAAGAACGGCGACCAAAGCAATGCGAGTCCCCGAGAATACCGATTCATGAGGTATCCTGTCTTGGTGATAAGTTCGGGGCGCCCGCTACTGCTCCCATTCCCATGAAACCCATGAGATGGTTACTTAAGACCGAGGTAAATCAAACCAACATTCAAAAGTTTTCCGAATACAGGGAAAGGCGTTCCGCGATATCGTACATTTTGAAAATTCTGGTTGAACAGGTTTTCTATATCTCGATAATCAAATCCCTTCTCCCCACCATATTCTGATGTGGCTCTTTGCTTCTTAATCTCGCCAACATTGTAAAAAACTGCATTAACTAGCTCCATTAATGTCCAGGTAGCGTCCCTATTGTAGCGAGTCGCTTTGGCGACCAGTTGCTTTACTAATACAGAAGGTCCTATTTCTATTGGCACACTGATAACAGCGATACCTCCAGGCTTGAGGCATTTTTTCATAAGGCAGATCACGCTGTACGGGTCCCTAAAGTGTTCTAAAGTCTCAAAGCAGCAAACAACATCGAAGAGCTCCGCATCAATACAGCAAGTAAAAAAATCTCCTTTTTTCAATACTATATTTTCAGGAGGCGAAGACCATTCTTCAGTTGCATTATTCCATCCGACATCTATGCCGACCCCGTAACCGATGTGTCGAGAGACATATCTTAACCAAGTTCCATCCCCACAGCCAAGATCCAAAAGTCGTGTTTCCGATGAGATATGAGGATTAAGTAATTGTCGTATAAGTTCAAGCCTCCGATAGTATCTGAACCCTGTCAAATGAGTTCGAGAATAGATTCTTGACCACGGCTTTCTTTCTTTGCTCATAACGCCCTCCGATTCAGGCAAGATGTACAATTTTCTTTTGATCCATCCAAGCTTGATACATCAGGATATGAGTCAAAACCATTCTTGGTTAAAACGGATCGGCGGCCCCAGATGCTCCATCCGGTCATTTTATTGCCCCTGGCCCAAAACAGCGTTCACAGTTACCCCTACCCGTAGCGATGTGCCTGTAACCCATGCCGGACTATTCCCCGCAGAGGCTGCTTCTTGAGCAGCCGCAGCGACGGATCGCCCCCGCAGCATCTCCACTCGCAACTGTAACAGCGGTATCCCTTGGTCCGCCACCGAGGGATTCTCCCGCTGCAAAAGCCGTCACGCGCTGCCTGTAGGGGGCGGGGAAAGCCTTGGGTAATGTAATCTTCATTTCCGAATCACAACCACTTCCAGCCAAAATCGACGCGGCGTAATCCGCTAACCGGTCTAAAAAAAGAAGTGCTTTCGAAAGCCTAGCGGCGCTGTCCAGTTTGTGGGACTACTCATGCTCAAAAGACCCAACCCTTGCATCTTGCTCTGTAATGTCCGATCGAAATAAACCTTGGCAAACTTATAACAGGCTACTTTTAAAAGGAATGCGGCGGATGGTGATAGCGATACTGACGCTGATAAGTTGTCAATGGTACGATCGACTACGGCATTCCACGAGGCGTAAGTCAGTTGATTCAATATTTGAAAGCCAGATTTACGCAATGTCTCATGGAGACTCTCAGGCGTAAAGTAGTGTAGATGCATGGGAGGCCGCAATTCATGCCAATTGGCGTAGTCGGCGCGGGCCACGATGCTATTGAAGTTGGGTGTTGAAAGAGCAAGGACACCGTGGTTCCTCAGCAGGCATCTCAATTGCTTCAATAAAGCGACGGGATCTGAAGAATGTTCAATAGTTTCCCACAGAGTAATCACATCAAAGGCGGTTTCGCCGAACTGCTTTTCTATTTCACTTAAAGATTCGTAAATCGCAAGGCCGCGGGCCGCACAGATGTTTTTGGCTATCGGAGAATTGTCTACGCCTATCACGTCCCAACCGACCCTCCGCGCGACCTCAAGATGCACACCCCGTCCGCACCCTACATCCAAGAGAACCCCATGTGGTATTTTGGCTTGATGTATCCAGCGAAATAACCGGCGCGCATGCTTACGTATAGAACGTTCGGGGAATTTATACTGCTCCTCTATTGCTTCTTCGGAAGCGTAGTAGCGTCCTAGGCTTTCATCGTCCGGTACGGGGTCCACCCACCCGTGACCACATCCAGAACACCTCCAAATGCGATAGTCGTGCCTTGTCGTCAGATGATTCGTACGATCTCCTAAGCAGACAATACACCTACGCTGTTCACTGGGAATCATTCACAAGCCTCTCATAGACTTGCAGGGTGTGCTGGGCAAGTTTATCCCATGTAATTTCCCTGGCTTTTTGTTGCGCGGCTTTTCCTAATTTGGCACAGAGCCCAGGGTCGTTTAAGAGAATTTTGACGGACTGTGCCAAGGTTTCGGAATCTCGTGGCGGAATCAAGAATCCCGTAACTCCATTTTCAACGACATCCTGCATCCCGCACGCCCGCGTAGTTACAATCGGCATGCCGGATGCCATCGCTTCCGGAATAACGAGCGGCAAACCCTCAAACATGGATGGGAACATAAATATATCGTGCTCTGCGTAAACGGCCGGAACATCCTCCGCTGCCACCCGAGGAACAACCCGGATGCGACGATGGAGATTCATGGGAAACATTTCTTTCACCGCCAGCTCTGCCATACCTGTTCCAACCAGCGACAACGTCGCATCGGGGTACTCAGCAGCTACCCTTGAAAACGCCTCGATTAAATATCTCGTTCCTTTTCTCCATTCCCAACCTCCGAAGAAAAGGAGTTTCTTCAGCGGGCGACTATAATCTCTTTCAATAAAGAACTCCTCGGCGACGCCATTGGGGATGACCGTTACGTCCTTTGAATCTCTTCCGTAGGCCATTTGACAGAAGTCTTTTTCAGATCTAGCAACCGTGATGACGTGATCACTATGCTTGGTTGCAAAACGACCTTGCCTGACAATGAGATTGTAATAAAACAGTTTGGCCGTGGGCCTGATTCTTCTATACCCCAGTCGCTCTTCTTCCTTTTCCAGCTCCCATCGCAATTCATCGGAACCTTGAGAGGTAATGACACACTTGGGAAGCGTCCTGAATATCTTTCTCAGAAGCACATACGGAGCCCCCTCCAGAGTATGGATATTGATGATGTCGTATCTTCCATTCCGTCGCATCATGCGAAACATTCGTGGGAGCATGAAGGCTGGATAGGTTAATCCGGCCAGTCGTTTCCACCCGAACGGAGCCGGAACGTCTTCGGCAAAGAGAAGATCGACTTTATGCCCCAGCTTGATCAATTCGTCGCGAATATAATGCACATTACGGGACGCTCCCCCTGTCCGATTATTGGGAACGTTATAAATGACCAGTATCTTCATCCTTCATCCATGGTTAATAATCACCTAACTCGCCAAAGACCGATAAAGTTCGGCTGTGGCATGGCCGTTCTTCTCCCAGCCGAATTGTTTTGCGGAATTTCTCGCGTTCGCCGATAGCCTTTCTCTGAGTTCCTTTTTATTTATCAACTCTTCAATGGCATCCCCCAGGGAGACCGGGTCAGACGGCGGTACAAGAAAAATATTCTCTCCGTGGACTAAAACCGACGCTAATCTTTTATTTGTGCTTACAATCGGCAGTCCCAAGGTCATCGCCGCGAGGAGGCTGCCTCGTCGCTCGCTTGCACCGTCAGAAAATGGGAACACTCCGATATCGGCGCACGCAAGATAACTTGATACATCCGCTGGTGGACAGAATCCTGTCCAAAACAGATGCTCCTCGATGCCAAGCGATTTTGCCAGCGTCACCATCTCTGCTCGACTCTCGGCATGGACGGCACCGACAAAGAGCATTTTGATTCTGTAGCCCCTTTCACACACGTGCTTAAGGGCGTATAGCAAGATGTCGAGTTGCCGCACTCGAACGCTGTCAATAAAGCCGAATCTCACCAGAAGGATAACCCCTTCATCCAGGCCCAATTGTTTTCTTACGATGGCTTTATCCGCCGGCGATCGATCCTGCGCTTCAATGTTTGATCCCAACGGAATTAGTGTAACCTTGCTTCTTAACAACGGGACCTTACGCACATAGAACAAGTCGTGCTCGTTCGTTACTACCACCGCATTGGAAAATATAAAGAGCGGTAAAAGCCACAGCCGCCGGGCAAGTCGGGGAAGGGGCGGTTTCGAAGGCCCGGCGAACTCGTGCATGGTCACGACAACTTTAACTGACCTCTTACGCCCTAAAGATTTAGCTTTGACAAGAAAGGGCAGCATCGTCATCATCGGATGTTGATCAAATGCTGTGGCTTGATATTGGATGTGCACAACCTCTATAGCTTTATCTTGTACGACCTTAAGGATATGTCCAACACTCCGAAAGTCCCAACTCGACACCTCCCGGATCGCTTCAATATCGTTGTGATCGCCCCCTGCCTCATCTTTGGCCGTGTCTAAAACGGAACAGAGCACGCTCACGCGATGGCCAAGATCACTCAAATGGCTTGCCAGCTTGAAAGTGTGATCGCCGATCCCGCATGGCTGCGGGGGATATTTGCCGGTAATAAACATCACGTTCATCGTAGAGAAGAGTTTCCTTTGATCCCCTTACGTTCTATCCGGTTAATCATCCGCATACTTTGAGTCCTTTGCGTTCTCTGTGGTTAAATCTCCGATCTATTCAACCGCAAAGAACGCAGAGATCGCAGAGAAGAGTTCCTATTGCTTTTTAAACATCACCACGATGCAGATCAGAAACCAATGACCATAGCGCCGGCAAAGCCAGTCCCACACCCTGTCGTTGCTGGGTTTTAGATAATGGAGATAGAATTTCTTAAACGCTTGGGCGACCTTCAATCGCCGCAAGTAGGCTTTCTTGTCGATCATGATGTCAGGGTTTGCCAAGAAGTTGAACAGTCCGTCAAAGGCGTACCCACCGACGCAGATCGGTGTCAGACCGAGACTTCTGCCTAATTTCTTTAGTTCGAGATAAGAATACTGGGTCTCCCAGCCCCATTCCCATTTGCCGCGCTTAATCTTCCAATGCTTGCGCAGGGAATATAGCCCCAGTCCGGCATACTTCTGTGGCACATCGACAATGAGGTAACCGGTTGACTTCAAAACCCTTACTTGTTCTTGCAAAGAAGGCAGCGGCTCCCTGAAATGCTCAATCAGACCTTGGCTAAAAACGATATCAAAGGTCTCTTCAGGGAAACTCAAATGTGCGGCATCGCAGGTTAAAAAAGTTGGGGCGCGCGAAAAATGTTGCGAAACGCGTTGCGCCACTTCAATCGATTCCCTCGAGCGATCACCTCCGTAGATCTCGAGCCTTTCGTCCTCGGCAAGAATATGACTGTCGATCGCCGACCCACAACCGACTTCCAGAACTTTAAGTCTCGTTCCGGCCAAGCCGTTTAGGCATTCGCGGAAAAAGCGATAGAGAACCTTTCTTTCGTCCAGGTGCTGGCGGATGTCCTCGGCAAAATCAGGTTTGGATGTCCATTTCGTCCAACATCGCGACCAGACCTCATCGCTCATCGGCGGTTGTAAATCGTTTTTCAGAGGGGTCCTTCCCGTATCTTATATTCCAATTTACGCTCTTCCAGGTTTACTGTGAAGGAGTATTCACCACAGAGACCTAGCGCGGCAGAGCCGCAACCGAGTCGGAATATTTCGCGCAAAGGCGCAAAGGCGCAAAGAATCAAATTCGAATTTCGGAACTGTTCTTGGCGGCCTCCGCGTCCTCAGCGCCTCCGCGGTGAGATATCCGAATTCCTCTTCACCCCCGGATCCGAAAAGGGGACCACCGGACCGATCGTCTCTTATTACCGCGCCAAGACGCCAAGAACGCCAAGCGACAGGCCCAAGGCCTGTCATTCCGAGCGAATGCGAGGGATCTGAGAAGAAGATTTCTCGCCTTGCTCGAAACAAGGATTTCTCTCGGAGCTTGTCCTGAGCTTTGTCGAAGGGTTCGAAATGACAATGCTCTTCCTTTGCAGCCTTTGCGTGACTCAGTTCCTTCGCATTCGCTCAGGACAAGCTTTGCGCAAAACATCTTCCTTCGTGACCTTCGTGCCTTCGTGGTGAAAACTCTCTCCGCTTCTTTGGTTGCGGCGTAGCCGCGCTAGGTCCTTCGTGGTTAAATCTTTTTTCCTTCGTGTCCTTCGTGGTGAAATGCGTTTTTCTGCTTTGGTTCCGGCGTCGCGGCTCCGTGCTTTGTGATATCAAGAAATATCTCGTTGTATTGCGCAGCTATTTTACTCCACGAGAACTTCGTCTCGTAAAGTTCTTGGGCCTTGTCAGCCCACTCGTGGCGCAGTTGAGCGTCTCTAAAGAGCCGATCAATCTCAGCCGCCGCTTGTTCCGGCGCATCGGCCGGGACGAACATGATGGCGCCTGATTCCAGGAGGTATTGGTCGGTGTCGACCCCACGAGTGGAAACAACCGGAAGTCCATGCGCCAGGGCGGCCATTAAAGCCGTGCTTCTCATCGTCGGTCCGGTTATCTGTGTGAAGAAAAAAATATCCGCCGCCGACAAAAAAGCCGACACCTCTTCAGCCGCACAGTACCCTGTCCAGGTCACACAACCATTGAGATCAAGCTCATCCGAAAGAGTTTGAAGCCTTGCAAAGTAAGAGGGGTTAGCCCCTTCGATATCACCGATGCATCGAAGATGTATGTTGTAGCCTGTTTCTCGCAGCTGAAATACCGTCCGTAGCGCCAGCTCATAGTTCCACCAAGGGTGTCCGGTCCCTAGTGTCGCAATCGTCCAGTTTTCTTGGCGGGACGCGTTGTCTCCGACGGACTTCTCCCTCTGGACTCCACAGACGGGAATATTGGAACCCACCGGAATTAGCCGTGCCCTGCGCGCAAGCCGACGGTAATAGGTCTCAAGAATTTCTATGTGGCGTTCGACCGGGACAACGACCCGGCGGGAACCGAGAAGAATCAACAGAATCTGCGCGGCATAGCATATTTGAAGCACCGCCGCCTTGAGCGCCCGGGGACTGCCACCTACAAATTCATGACAGGTCGTGATGACAGGCACATTCAACATACAACGTATCGCGCAAGGAAGCAGTGCAATCAATAAATTGATTCCATATCGGTTGTACATCTGCGGCACATATTGAAGATTGACTACTTGCGGGCGCTCGTGTCGCAAAATCTTAATGACCTGCCACACTCCTCGTATCCCCCACCCATTGGAAACTGCGGATACACGGATTCCCTCTCTAAACGCCTCCTCTCCGGAGGCGATCGATGTCAATACGCATACTTGGGCCCCACTATTAACTAGGGCCTCACTGAGACGCAAGGCATAATCCCCCACGGCGCTGCGTTGGGGCGGAAAGTGGCTTGTAACGATACAAATCTTACCGGTCACAATGATTCTCTCTATACTACTATCCAAAAACTAACACCAACATGTTTGTCATAGCGTGCCGCTTAAATATTCCGGAAGTCGAAGGTTCTCGGATTCGGAAATTCCTCCCGCCAAGGCGCAAAGACGCCAAGTTCGGAGGGGAAAGGTAAAATATTCTCGCAAATGATTTTCACCATTCTTTCCGACCTTTGCGGCCTTTGCATCTTTGCGGGAGATATTCCGAGTTTCGGTTGCGGCTGTTCGCCGACAGGCGAACCTCTTTTCCCCAGCGCGGTCTGGGGAAAAGCGTGTACTACTGCGCTCACAAGTTTGCGAAGCTTGGGCAATTTTTCTGCCGATCTGCGCCTCCTGGAAGACGGGACCCTCGGATTTCTCCCGCCAAGACGCTAAGCTCGCAAAGGTAAGACTTTATTTTCCAACCCTCGAATTGGTTTTCCTTGGCGTCCTTTGCGTCTTTGCGCGAGATATTCCGAATTTCGCTTGCGGCTCGACTGCGGTCATCTTTCAGAACCGCCGTACGGAGGCGGCGCGATTGCCATACGATCTCAGAGGTTCATGATGTTGAGCAAACGTTTTTTGTCTAACTACGCTTGGCAAGACAGAGAGTCTGGCGGCGATCCCGATCAGCGGCCAGACAAACACCGATTGCGGCGGAGTATCGAAGCCCCCGATCACTCCTCCTGTGATAAATAAGGTTAGACAATAGGCAGCTAAAGACAAATCCAGATCACGGGCAGATCCCTCAAGCGGCGTCAACCAAACCCGCAGCCATCGAAAACTCAGGTTGCCCAGGAGTAGATAGAACAGCAACACACCCAGAATGCCCATCTCCATTTGTAGTTTGGAAAGATAGTTTTCCACCATCGCCCAGCCTGAGCTGTCTTCCCCCAGGAGATGCCGGGAAGCCAGGCTGGCCGTTCCCAACCCGCGGCCGAAAGGATATTCGTTAAAGATCTCGACAAACATCCCCGACGTGGTGTCCAGGGTGCGCTCACGAATCATCTCCACGTCCCGCAGCGATTCGAAGCGCGTGACGACGCTCTCGCCCAACCAGTTGAATCCAAAATACAGGGTCAGGCCCACCAACAACGCAACCACAAGAGCCTGCCTTGCACGGTGACACAATAGCGCGAAAACGGACGTCTCTACCACGAGAACCGCCAACCCGCCACGGGAACCGGTCGCGAGCATGGCCAGGAAGTTCAGCACCGCGCAACCGATCACGATCAATCTCTCTCGTTTGTCGTTTGCCGAAAACAGCAGGCCGAAACAGAACATGGCATTGATGAGAATAAAACTGCTGAACTGGCCCGTCGATGCAAAAGTCCCGGGGACTCTCAAAAATGACTCTTCAGAGCTGACCCCCTCAATAAAGGCCATTATCGTAGCTCGCTCAAATCCAGGCCCGAACGTCGATACCAGGAACTCCGGACCGCGCCAGAATTGATATAACCCGAAGAGATTAATAGGAACGGAGAAAAAAACGATCGCCTTGAGCAACCCACGGGCCCTGTCGAGGCTATCGACATAGGCATAGGCTAGAACGGCCAGCGGCCAATAGAGAAACAGGACCTTCAAACCCAGTAGCCAGACCAGGACGTCAGGTGATAAGGGATTCAAGACCTGCAATACGCCGAGTACCATGAACGACATCGCCAAGAACCATGCGCCGGGGCCTACCCGCTCACGCAAATGGGTTACCCACTTCCCCAGCGGCTCCTTGCTGATGAAGAGACCATACACGCCGATGATCAGAAAATCCCGGTACAGTAACGGCAGACGAGCCGGATACAGCCAGTTGCTGAGGAAACCGTCGACCATTGTAAACAGGAAGATTACCGGAAATAATCTGCGCCATGTCATGGCATCATTCCCCGCGCCCGGCAGGCTGCTGAAAAAGACTCATATGCTTCGTTGCGCTCAATCGCCTCGCTCCAGGTTGGCTTATGGCGTATGGCCTATAGCGTATGGTTCCAACTATTTGCCATAAGCTATCAGCCATATGCGAATTACGCGCGCCTCGCCTCTGAGATCTTTTTGAGCAGTCTGTAAACAGAGTTTTTCCGCACACTTCCAAGGACAGGTTCTTTCATCCTTCGATGGTCTCCAGGAACGGCAACGGAAAAAATAGTTTTCCCCCCGACTTTAAATAATCCTGTTCTCTTTCAACGATGCCTGGCTTGAAATGCCAGGGTAAAACCATAAAATAATTGGGCTTCATCGCTCTGGCGTCTACTTCTGAAATGATTGGAATGTGAGTTCCCGGGGTGCAACAACCAAACTTATCGGCATTGACCTCGGCTATGAAAGGAATGTCTTTCTCTGTTAACCGACAAAATTGCAGTATGACATTCCCCTTGGTCGAAGCGCCGTAACCCAATATTTTTTCGTTATCCGATCTGGTCTTCTGAAGAAATCGGCATAGTTCGTCTCTATGATTAAAAACGCGCCGGTTGAATTCGCGATAGGGCTCCAAGGTTCCCAGCCCTTTGCGCTCTTCCTCAGACAAGAGCTGATGTATGAGAGCCGTATTTTCCGGATAAGGAGAATTTGATTTGGCAACCATGACGGCAAAACTTCCCCCGTTCACGCTGTTCACTTCCACATCGACAATCTTGAAGCCTGTCCTGTCTGTCAACCATTTGATCTGTTTAAGGCAATAATATTCTAGATGTTCATGGCATACGGTGTCATACGCGTTCATTTCCAGCATCGTGGGCAGGTAGCTTTGCTCAAAAACCCATAACCCATCATCGGCCAGAACCTCATGCACCTGCGCCATGAAGTCAATGGGACCTTCCAAATCATAAAACATTGCGATGGCGGTAATGATTTTGGCTTTTTGCTGACCAAAGGCCGCTTTTATCGCCGCTGCCGAGAAAAAATCCGGCATGAGTTGAATATGCTTGGGATAATGCTGTTTGAACTTATCACCCGTCGGGTCGATGCCAAGCAAAATGATCCCGTTAGTGGGGTAAGCTTGTAGGAGGGTGCTATCGTTGCTCCCAATATCAATGACCAAGTCTCCTGGACGAACGGAAATACGATTCAGGATCTTCTTCACCTTCGCATGTAAGTGAGTGACCATGGACTGGTTCAGACCCGATCGGTAGCCATAGTTCGCACCGTAGAGCTCTTCCTTCTGGTAAGAATGTTTCAATTGTACAAGGCCGCAAAAGTCCTCGTTCTCGCCCTCAAGGCATTTCACCAGCTCTAGAGGCCCTGAGGTGACTACCTCATCCTTAGTCTTGGGGAAGACCCCCGTCAGCGCCTGGATTCCCAGATCAAGGATCGAAACCAAGTTCGAATTTCCACAGATCCGGCATTTTCTGATGTCTTTGTACATTTTTAACCCAATCTCAAACTTTGGTCGTAAGGACTTCAGTCGGCTCTGTAGGCCGCAAGACAGCGATCGACGACGCGATCCCAGGTAAATACCTCTAATATCTTCTCCCTCCCCCGCATTCCCATTTCCCTTGCCCGCTCCGGATGTTCGATCAGCCAATTGATCTTGGCCCCCAGCGCTCCGACATCACCGGGAGGCACAAGAAGCCCCGTCACTCCGTCATCCACGATCTCCGGGAGAGAACCCACCTTCGTCCCAATCACAGGAGTACCGCAGGCCAGGGATTCCATTGCCGTTGTGAACCCCCCGTCCACCAACGATGGCAAGACAACGGCCAACGATTCTTGGTATTTCTGAATTAACTCACCATCGGACATCCCGTGATGAAACCTCACTTTCTTCCCTGCACTAATCGCCTTCAACCGTCCGATATAGGCGTCATCGTGCGATGTTCCCACCACGTCCAAGCTCACTTCGCCGGGAAGCGCCTCAATCAGATCGTGAATGCCTTTGAGCGGGAAGATCCTTCCCACATACAGAAGACCCTTTTTCCTTGGTTCATTCCCCGGGCAAAACAGATTCTGGTCTACGCCGCCAGAAATGATATGGGTTTTCACTGGGAGATTGGGTTGTAATTTACGATTGTATTCAGAAATCAGAAGAAAGGCTTGAACGCCTCTCCAGACTGGTAAAAGAGAAGATAAAGTAAATATCGTTCCGCCTGCCAAGTCTGTCACAAATACTTTTTTTTTCATGAGGGCACCGTAAAGAATTGACAGCTCGGTGACAATCGTTCTGAATTGGAGGCAGTGAATTACATCGGCGTCCTTGAGATATTTCAAAAACCCTAAGGAGAATGGATTCGCGATATTTCCAACACAAAAGAGAGTTTTGTAATATCTAATCGTGACTTCGTCGTCTAAACGGGTGACATTCTTGTCAGAAAAAGTGATCAATACCGTCTCCGCCTTCTTCGCCATCGCTTTAGCCAATCCATAGGCATAACGGTCTCCACCTCCAATGATAGAAGAATCATCATCAAAGTGTAACGGCATGACATAAACCACATTCACTACGCTTCTCCTTATTTAATATCCATCGACCATGCCCGGCATGTTATAGCGTTTGTAACTAACACGCGATTCTTCTTTCAGACTGCTACTCCATAAGCGTCCAAACATCGCGTTGCCACCGCATCCCATGTAAACCGCTCCAGAACGACTTTTCTGCCGCGTTCTCCCATTGCTTTGGCTTCAGAAGTATTTGCCAAAACATACTCAATGCGCGCCCGGAGAGCCGCCGAATCATTGGGTGGCACAAGAAGCCCCGTCACTCCGTCATCCACGATCTCCGGGAGGGAACCTACCTTGGTCCCGATCACAGGAGTACCGCAGGCCAGGGATTCCATTGCCGTCAAGAATCCTCCGTCCACGAGCGAAGGCAAGACCGTGGCCAAGGATTCTTTGTATTTTTGAATCAACTCCAGATCCGATAGCGTGTGATGAAACGTGACGTTCTTCCCTATGCTCATTTCTTTTAACCGCGACAGATAGGCGTCATCGTGCGATGTTCCTACCACATCCAAACTCAGTTCGCTCGGAAGCGCTTCGATCAGATCGTGGATGCCTTTAAGCGGAAAAATCCGCCCCGCGTAGAGCAGACGTTTCTTCTTGGGCTCATGGCTTGGTGAAAACAGAGTCTCGTCTACGCCCCCATAGATGATATGGGTCGGCACCGGGAGATCAGGCTGTAATTGGCGATTGTATTCGGAGATTAACAGAAGGGCGCGAACCCCTTTCCAAACCGGCAAAAGAGAAGACAAATTATAATTCGCTCCGCCCGCCAATTCCGTCACAAAGACTTTCTTTCTTCTAAGCGCCCCGTACAGGATGGCTAACTCAGTCACGACGGTTCTGAATTGCAAGCAATGAATCACGTCGGCATCCGTGAGGTCCTTTAAAAACCTAACACAAAAAGGATTGATGACGCCGGTAAGATGGAAAAGCGTTTTCTCATATTTGATCGTAAGCTCTTCGTCGCAACGAGTGACGTTCCTGTCGGAAAACGTGACCAGGACCGTCTCCGTCTTTCTCGCCATCGCTTTAGCCAACCCATAAGCATAGCGTTCTGCGCCTGCGATAACGGAAGACTCGTCGAAGTGAGTCGGTATGACATACACTACCTTCACTATAATGTTCCTCGGTGAAGGCTTTCCTCAGTGCATGACCAGCCCCATGCGCCGCTTCGATGGCCAACACGGATTGTCCGAGAGTTCAAGAAGACCGCCTTTTTTCTAAAAATAAATTGACATAGCCTTGGCTTTCACCTATTTCCACAATCCTTGCGACGTTCTTTTCTTCTTGAATTGTTCCATCCAGCAACAGCGTTATCGAAAAACCGTAGTTGTGTAATTTCTTCAAAAGCTCCGCCGGTTCGGTTCCCATGTTCCTTAAACCCCGCGGCCAAAACTCCATGAGTATTTTCAGATTGTTGCGCTTTAATATGTCGTGAGCTTTCTCTATTACACGCCCCTCCGATCCCTGCACATCCATCTTAATAAAATCCACTGTGCTATTGCCTTCAGCTTTAAAGAAGGCGTCGAGTGTTATAGCCTCTACCTCCACAAAACCCCGTCTCTCGGTCTGAATGTTACTTTCAGAAAGTGTATGTGCTCCGAAATTGCCTCTGTCCAGAAAAAGTTTCACCGAGTCTGCTTGATTCGACACAGCTTTTTGGATTGGAACAATATTCCTGAAGTGGTTTGTCTCAATATTCGAGAGCAAAAGGTGGTAATTAATCGGATCAGGCTCAAACGCATAAACTTTACCACTCTGGCCGACTAATTGTGCTGCAACTAGGGAGTAGTATCCGATGTTTGCGCCAATATCTACGAAAATCATAGACGGTTTGACGATTTTCTTAAGAAGTTCAGTTTCATATTTTTCATGAAAGCCGTACGCTAGTATTTCCGGGGCAATAACATCATCCGCAGCGTTGACGTACATCCTAAGACCTTGTGCTTCAGCTAATACAACACCTCTCGGTTTAAGAGTTCTATAAGCATAATAACAAAGTCTCATTAGACCGGGAATTCTGCATATTAGATCTCGTCGTGTATCTATAGCGTGTTTTATCAACGCAAACCCTTTTAACCTGCAGAAAGACCAATTTATGTTAATCATGACCTTTATAGCTTCTCAATTGTAGCGCTTGCCTTGAGACGGTCTCGCGAATCGGACATTTTCTCGGGATGACTGAGCACGGTATATGCAGCAATGCTGCTGCTGGTTAATAGGAAGAAGTACGTAACTGTAGTTGCAAGCGCAGCCCCGACAAACCCCATGGTGGGAAGAAGCAGAAAATTAAGACCAATGTTTAGCCCCGCACCTATCATAGCCAATATCAGGTTAATTTTTTCGTTGCCCATGCTGATCAGGAGATTTCCACTTGGGAGAGCAAGATAAAGAAACACGGTAGACCAGACCAGCGCCATGAGACCCTGAGCGGCGTTCGCGAAGTGGGCGCCGAAAAGAAGCTTGACGATGAGCGGGGCGAAGAGTGTGATACCGATACCCATGGGAACCGCAACGGCGCCGAGATAGACCACGCATTGCTTATACAATGCGCGCAGCCTCTCCTGGTCTTCCTTCGCATACCGGGACATCAGGGGATAGATAGTCCCCATGATCATCAGTGGGAATAGCTCCAGGAGATTGGTCACCTTGTAGGCCGCCGAGTAGAGCCCCACCTGCTGCAAGTCCGTCATCCGTTCCAACATGATGAAGTCCACTCTGTTGATCGAAGCCACAAAAAGACCCATCACCCCCAATGGGATGCTGGATCGCAACACCTCTTTCCAAAGCTTCGGCTCAAACCGGTAAACCGGCCGGACAAACGAGCGCGCATATTTCAAAAGAGCGACCAAGGAAACAAACTCAGCCAGGGTCAAGGCTGACGCCAACGCCGTCAGGCCGTATCCCAACCACACCATGATCATCAACAAGAGAAAGCTAAGCACTCGGTTGAAGATCCCAATGAGGGACGGGTACTCCATCTTCAAAAGCACCTGGAAGATGACAGCGGGAAGCTGCAAAGCCATCACGGGAAGAACGATTGCATATACGAACAGCGCGTTTCTCAGTTCTTCGGAAAAATCCATCAGCCAGATGGTCGTCCATGCCGCCAAGACGGAGACCGCGGATAATAGCAGTTTGAACGAGAGCATCGCCCCAATGATGTCGCCGGCTCGCTCCTTGTGTTGGGATATCTCGCGCACGACAATGACGGCCACACCGAAATCATTGATGCTAATAAAGAAGTAGAAGAAAGCAAAAATGTAGTTGAATTGCCCGAACCTCTCCACGCCCAGGTATCGGGAAAGGACCATCGTCGTCACGAGTCCGATCCCCAGCGAGACCACATGACTCACCGCCTGGAAGCCGGTGTTCTTAATCAGCAGGCTTTTGAGGTTGATTACTTCCATGGAGAACTCTCAAAACAGACGGCAGACCGCGGACGACAGACCGTCATGGGATGACGCGCACCTCCGGCAGAGGGACGATGAATTTCGTTCCGTTAGTCACCAATGGCGCCTCCCGCTTCATGAACGCTTCTACGGAGACCTCTTAGCTGGCGATCCTTGAGAGATGGGTACCCAAGTTGAAATAGCCTCGCCCTATGCCGGATCCTGAGCTGGGGATGGCGGGGCAGTCAAGGGCTCATAGTGCAACACCATAATTTGGTCTGGATGTAGGCCGACGGACTCGTACGTGCGCCCTTCTCGATCGCTGAATTCGACTTCGAAAGCGCTACCGCCAGCCAGAATCTCGACCACTGTACCCACCTGGCCGCGCCAGAGATTGTATTCAGGGAGGTCTGCCGTAAGCGCCACGACATCAAGGAGTTTGATTGGAGTTGTCATTACACACCTCTTTTGTTTAGAGAGGATAGCATGTTGTCAGTCGCGGTGTATCCATCCCGTGCTCGGTAATCCACCCGCTACGGATCATGATCTGTTTCTCGTGCCATGTCAGGGAAAAGTCGACGATATGACGTTGTCCGTAGACATCTCGTCGTCCCAATTGTGCCTCGTGCGTCTTAACCACTTGGAGTAAGACGTCGCGTAATGTTTCCGCATCATTGGCGATGATGCCCACGGCGGCAAACAATCGGGCTTTGTGTTTTCCATCACCATGGAGGGGGTTCAAGCAGTAGTCGCGCAGTTTGCGGATGTCCACCACAGCACGCTCTGCATTCGGAATGATCATGAAATCCCTTCAGCTTATTTCTGACCCGCTCGGAGCTGCTCGTTATTGTATAGCAGATCATACGTTAGCTTACACTCAGGTAAGGCAGCTAACCCTTAGTATCGACGACCGACCCTTCGACTCGAACCCCCCGGCCATGGCGGGGGCTCTCGCTCAGGATTCCGCCCCAAGGGCCCAACGGAAGGTGCCACGGGCTTGCCCGTGGGGCTCCACGACAGGCTATCAAGGAACAACGCGGACCTCGGGAAGGGGGACGATGAATTTAGTTCCGTTGGCTATCAACTCCGCTTCGCGATTCATGAACGCTTCAACGAAGCTGTAGGGTAATGCCAACAAATAATCCGGCCTGGCTGCACGCATCGTCGCTTCATCCTTAATGGGAATGTCCGCGCCGACGATATACTTGTCCAGCTTGAAGGGGTTGGCGTCCGCCGCGGCAATGATGTCGTCCTTGCCCAGGCCGCAGTACTGAAGGATCGTATTCCCTTTCGTAGACGCGCCGTAAACCCAAATCGTCTTTCCTTCTTGCCGAATCTTTCGGCACAGCGCGCGCAAGTCTGCGCGGGTTTTCTCAATCCGCCGCATGAAGGCCCGGTAGGTAGCCGGATCAAAGATCCCAAGTTCCAGTTCCTCACGGAGATTCGCTTGGTACCGCTCTGTAGCCGGAAACCCGCGGCAACCCCTCTTTTTCACAAAGACCCGAAAGCTCCCTCCATAGACATCGTTCAACTCCACATCGAAAACTTCTAAACCCACCTGCTCCATGATCCACTTCATGTGGTGCGTTGCATAGTAGCCGCCGTGCTCATGGACGATATTATCATACATGTTTGTCCGGAGCATCGCGGGCAAGTAAGCCATCTGGATGACCCACACCCCGTCGTCGGCAAGACATTCGGCAACGTCGCGGGAGAAGGCGACTGGATCGGCCAGGTGATAGAACATCGCGACACTAAAGATCAGACGCGCTTTCTTGTTTACCGTGTTGGCAAACAGTTTCGCATTAAAGAAGTCCCGAACGAGGGTGAACCTATCGGAGCGCAGAACGGGTACCACGTTTTTGGCGGCGTCAATACAGAGCAGGTCAAGGTCGTCGTGCTGAAAGAACGATAAGAGCGTGCCATCGTTTCCGCCGATATCCAGGATGACGTCGCCCGGCTGCAAATGTCCCATCGCCCGACCGCTGTCCGCCACGTCTTTTAGTATGGAAGACATGGAGGAGTTGGTCGCGCTTGTGTAAGGGTAGGCGTCGTACATGGCGCTCAGGTCCAGTTGGTGCCCCAGTTGTACCAACCCGCAGCTCTGTTCGCCCTTCTTTTCACACATCACCAGATCCAGCGGTAATCGGGGCACTTCGGCATGGTAATCGAGGTTTGCCGGAAACACGGACGAGAGGTACTGGGCGCCGATGCTTGCGCAGGGGATCAGCGACGGATTGCCGCAGACACGACACTTTTCGATTGTAGGTACGACCTGTCCCATTCCTCTCCTCTTCGGCGGTGATATATCCGAATCCTTATTCACCGCAGAGACACAGCGCGGCTGAGCCGCAACCGAGTCGGACTATCTCCCGCAAAGACGCAAAGGCGCAAAGGTCGCGCGTTGTCATTTCGACCCCGTGGAGTAATGGGCCGCAACTCCACGGGGGAGAAATCTTTCTTAGATCCCTCGCATTCGCTCGGGATGACGGATCATGGCCCGTCACTTGGCGTCTTGGCGACTTGGCGCGAGTAAATTCCTCTTGCGCAATAGCGTCGCGGAAAATTCGAATTTCGAATTTTTCTTGGCGCCCTCTGCGGTAAATTCCGTTTTTTGCTTTGGTTGCGGCTCGGCCGCAATCGCCCTCTGTTATTACGGAAGCGCCGCTGGGTTCTCCTGCCGATATCGTGTCTTCATTTCGTTAAGGAACCCAAAGACTTCTCTGGCGTCCGGAAAACCAGGCTCCGGATGCTCGATCTCTTGATTGTCAACCGCTCCCACAAATTCCACATCGGCCCCAATATGATCCGCCGCCTCCCGGAGACTGATCGCAGTGCGCGCGCCCACCTCAACGATTCCGGATCGCCCCAGGTTATCTGAGATCCATGAGGCGGCAAATTCCAAAGGCGCGAAGCAATACTTGCTTTCCGCATCAACGAAGACCTTCCTGCAATGGAGTATATCTATCAACACGCCTTTGTTTAACCCTTTATTGTACATCGGCCCCAGGCGCACAATCAGATTGTCGCCGAACCCGCAGATCTTCTCCGCCGCCGCCTTGTGCCGCCCATACACGGTATCGAGTTGGCAACGAGCCGACACCGTGCTGATCTGGATGAATTTTCCGTATCGCCAACCGTAGATCAAGTCCGCGGTCTTCTGGACGGTCTCGACAAAGTCTTTATCGGGATTGTTCTTCGCCCAGAACCGCGCTGCCGGCATTGCCGCATTGATGAGCACGTCGTAAGAACGGTCGCGCATCTCGGCATAATTAGCTCGGGTAACGGAAATTACCGCTCTGCTCGGACTGCAAGCGAGAGCGGCGCTGACCGCGCTCCCGACGTAGCCGCTCGCGCCAATAACTGCGACGGAGATCATCGTTTGAGCATCTCGGGATCGACCACGTCCATCCGGAGGATAGGCCGTTGGCAATCATCCCAAGGCTTCGTCAACATGGCGACGGCGGTGACGGGGGTAATAGCGTAGAATGCGTGGGCAACTCCGATAGGAGCCCGCGTACACATACCCTTGTTCATGTGAATGACTTCTTCCGGCGCATCTTCGGAATCCTTCGTCACCATGACCCCTGAGCCTTCCACCACCAGAAAATATTCGATGAACTCAGGATGGTAGTGATTCCCCCTGGTCTTCCCCGGCTGGAAGTAGAGCATGTTGAATTCGGCAATCTTATCCTGCGGCACCCAGGTAAAGATCCCGCCCCGACCGTCCCGAACAGTATCCATATTGCACGTTGGTTTTAGAATCTCAATTTTCATGATTATTTATCTCCCTTGTGAGGCGTAGGCCTCTAAGTCGTAGCGAGGCCGGCACTGTTTTTAACGAGCAGGCGACGAAGGCTGATTTCGGCCATCAATGACCTCCTTGTAAATCGTCAACAATCTTGTAATGTGCGTCTCCGGGTTGAACTCCCGCTCTACTCTCGTTCGTCCCTTCATCCCCATCTGATGGGCAATGTCCGGGTGTTCCAGGAGATAGCCGATCTTTTCTGCCATATCTTTCACATCATAGGGCTTGACCAGAAAGCCTGTTTCACCTTCCTTCAGCCAGTCAGGAATTCCTCCCACGTTGAAGGCGACGACAGGTTTCCCGTAGCTCATTGCTTCGATGCCGACCATTCCAAACGGCTCCGGCCAGACCGATGGAACCACCACCACGGATGCTTCCTGATAGAGCCGTAAGTGTTGCTCCTTTCTTGCCCATCCGACAAATTCCGTTCGGCTATTTAATCCGAGCCGCCGAGCACGCTGCTTTGCTCGATCCAGATCTGGCCCGTCCCCGTCCACGACGAGATGCCAGAAAGTCTGCACTAGCGAAAGGGCCGACAAGAGGTAGTCCAAGCCTTTCTCCCGCACCACCCGCCCGACGAATAAGATCGTGTTTTCGCATTCGTTTGCCACAGACGAGAGCACCGGTAATTCGGTGAAGTACGGGAGCACCTCAAGCTGGCTTGCCGAATAGCCACTGGCCATTGCTTGTTGCTTTACGTATTCTGAGCCTACAATGAGCTTTCGATAATGAACATTGTTTCGGTTTGCTTCGACGCAACGTCGGTAGTGCCAGCGGATCACCGATGGGCGCTTGCTTAGGTGGCAGCGTTTGTAGCCCATACGGGCCATACAGAGCAAACTCGTAGGATGCTGGCAGGGTTTCCCGAGGGCATGGTGGAACTTGTTTCCGCTAGGACAGAAGTCATAGACGTGGAGGGACTTGATCGCGGGGAAGCTTCGACGAATCTCCATTTCAAGTACGAAATCATCATTCGCCTGAATGTGAACGATGTCCGGATTAAAGGTTCCCAGAATCTCCATGATCCTCGTTCTGCTGTTTCGACGGTCGTTCTCAATTACAAACCGATCAAACCCCGCTACGTAGAACTGTCGTGATTCACCCGAAGGCGACGGAGGTACGTTCGCGTCGGCATGAACCACGAGCACCTCATAACCAAGCGCCTCAAGGCCACTACGGAGCCGAAGCACGTAGGCTCCGGCTCCTCCGTTGGTCGAGAAATCTTTAGAGATCTGTGCAATCCTCAGCCGCGGTTGGGCGTTGCTACAATGGGTCGTCCGTTCCATTTTTAAAGACAATCCCCGATTCACGGCTCACAGCCGCTCTGCCAACACGTTCACCTCTCCGAAAAAGGCCGACCAATCCCTAATAGCGGTGCCACTAGTTTTCGAACATTTTGAAGGAGGGATTTCAACGAAATGGCAATGCTTTGAGGGAGCAGAGTGAGCAGCAAAGAAAGAACTATCTTTGCATCAAAAGGATTGCCTCGCAGCGCCAGATACTTAGTCATCGCACGAAGACACTGATCTCTATTGTTAGCGCAGATGTAAAACGACTCATCGCGATATTTCGAGCGCAAAATCCTCTTTCGCATTTTCTCATAGCGTTTTTCTGCAAAGGAATGCTTCCTAAACACTTGGATAGCTCCATTGATCATATAAGCAGGACGACTAACGGTAGCCGTCGTTGCATGCACGCGGTACTCGCCCAGCCGTTCTTTGACATAATAGAGTTTACCTAGCTGAGCTGCTCGTATTGCGTAATCAAGATCAGCAGCTCCTCCACAACTCACATCAAATTGCTCCTTCTGAAAAATAGCAGAGCGGTACAGCGAGAAGCCCATGCACATACTGCCTCTCATCACCTGTGTTAGGGGCTCCCGAACTTCTCCTTCCGGCAAAGCCGTTCGACCGTAATAGCGAGAATTTTTTTCCGAGGCTTCTCTCAAGAGTGTGCCTTCTCTATCAATCACCCAATGATCACAAAAGGAAGCGACCACTTTAGGGTCTCGTACAAGCGGTCCTACAGTTTTCTGCACAAAGTCGGGCAGTAATCGATCATCATCACCTAAAATGCTAAAGGCGTCTCCGCGGCTGTGTTGGATTAGGTGGTTAACATTTGTGAACAGTCCGGGCACCGGATTGGGTGAAACTAAATGCACCCGTGGATCGATAGCTTCCATGTCCCGCACAAAGGCCGACGTACCGTCTTGGGATCCATCGTCGGATACCAAAATTTCAAGATTTGCATAATTTTGTTGCCGCACTGAAGTAAGGCTTTCTTTAAGAAAACCTAAACGATTCAACGTGGGTATAAGGATAGATACTTTCATCAAAAGATTCAGCCACAACGGCTATATTCTCAATACCAAGCTCTTAAGTCATGAAGTTGCGCAGCTAACGGAGGGCAAACTACATTAGGCACCAGAGTTCGGGTGACCGGAACGTCGGCGTTGACCGACTCAATTTTCACGGGGTGATTCCACACTTCGCCAATTAAAGTTAGCAGCTCGCTTTTTGTTACAGGTGGCCACACACCAGGCTGCAAGAGGGAACCAACATGGCTGAGAGCTCCGCTAATAAGGCCATGACAGAGCTTAGCCCATTCCAGCGTGGTAATGCCGTTCCAGTAGTGGTTTGCGTAACCAGGCACACAGTCGGTTTGTGCTAAAAACCAATTTAACAAATTATGCCCGATCCCCAATTCAGGGCCAATTATGGAACAGCGAATTATGTAACGATTAGTACCCTTCATTACAGACTCGGCATGTCGCTTAGATAATCCATACTCATCTACAGCATCAGGAATATCGGTGGAAGTGCGATCGGGCCGGAACGGTTCGAAAACTGCATCCGTACTAGATTGAATAAAACCCACCGGCGGCGGCAGGGATTCGGCGCACAACTCAGGAAGTAATGAATTCACTTCGAATAAATGCTCGCGGGAGACGGCTTGTCTTGGCCCCACTCCAATGCAATTCACACACCAGTCCGGCTGGGCGACCTGTATTTGCTCTAGAAAGTAATGCGCCGAATCCGGCATAAAGCGCTGCTTGAGAGTGAACACTTGACAACCTTGTTCCCTGAAATACCGAACTACGATATGGCCCAACATCCCCCGGTGCCCTAAAACACAAACGCGCATCAATTTGCCTCGAAGGCAGTCAACCATTGACCTGAGTGTCCAGGATTCTTGCGCGTTATATCTTCACTATAGTTCCAAGCGGTGATCAGGCAATACCCCACCGGTTTCTCTTCCAAGACTTGCGGCGGTACTACAGGCGTGCCCACCCGTGGTAAGAATTTATGAAGCCGCAGAGATGATTCATCGACTATGTACTCGAACTGAATTTCCCTTAGTTGATTCAGATAAACATTCGCCCTACCGGCCGCCCCATAGGCCGCTATTCTATGACCCTTCCTTAATTCTTCGCGCAATATCTTAGCTGCTCGAGTATTATACCGACTCTCGTAGGCTTCTCGCAGACAAGCAAATTTAGGCTGGGTTTGGTCGCTATTCGGAGCGATAAATTGAAATCGGCTTTCTTTTCTGAAACAGACGCGTAGTAATCCTCCATGCAGCGGAAGCCGATGTGTTTCTACATGGGAAAAGCCGAGCGGCAATAAGCATCGCAGCAGGGATTGCTCACTCCATTCCAACCTGTGTTCGTGGTAAATGGTATCCCATTGAGATCCGTTAAGTAGAGCATCTAGGTCGTGCACTTCTAGCCAAAACTCTCCACGACTTCGAAGAGCCAAATAGACTGCCTCAAAGACCGCCTTAAGATCCGAGATATGGGCTAGACAGTTCGAGCCAGAGATAACATCGATGGAACCTTCTAAACCGTTGTCACGCACTAGGTCTACAGAGAAGGGCAAATTGTAGAGATCGTAATGAGACTGCGAAGATGCGGCAATCCGAGACACATCACTCAGATCAACACCTTTGAGTTGCCAACGCCGTGGAAGCCGATTAAGCAACACGCCGTCATTACAACCAATTTCTAAAAACTGCAACGAACAATCTCGCGAATATCTTGCCGTCAAAAACTCGCTAAAAGACTCAAAATGCCGGACTAGTCCGGGTATTGTCGAGGATGCGTAGTTATAGTGCGAAAAGAGGATCGAATCAGGGATGTCTTCAAGAACTTGAACTAGTCCACAGCGGTGACATTGCACCCAGGTTAGTGGGAAAACAGGCGCGGTCAAGGCAGCAGTCAGTGTAGAACAAAACATGCCAGCTAACGGCATAGGTTCCATCTGAATCACTACCTCAAAATTAGACGTTGCCGCATAACAACCACGGCATCTTGGAATTAGGAAATACTCGACCGTGTCCATTTTTGCTTCGTAAATGAAGTGGATATCTTTTGCGATAGACTAGGCTATAGAGCGCGGAGAAGGTTTGTTCCTCCGTTAAATATAGAACTCTGCTTGGCCCATCATATCAAGGAGCTGCCCAATTTCTGAAGGGTCGGTCAGCTGGCGAGTATTTGCAGAAGTATACTCTTCCCCCAAATTGTGAGGAGTGACATTCTTTGGAACACGGTATTGAGGATGAATTGTGAAGTAATCTTCCTCGTCCGAAACCCGCTGCATCTCGTATTCGCTCACCAAAACCTCGTCGATTTTTTCTCCAGGACGTATTCCTACTACGTCAATGGGGTGCTGCTCCCCTCTTGGACTGTATTTGAGTCGCATCGCTTCAGCTAGAGACTGAACGGTGCATGCTGGCGCTTTCCGAACAAATACCTCGCCTCCCTGAGCATCGGTCATAGCATGAAGGACGAGGTCTACAGACTGATCTAACGTCATGAGAAAACGGGTCATACGAGGTACGGTCAAAGTTAACGGTTTGTCCTCCTCAATCAGTTTCCTGAATAGTGGAATTACTGAACCACGGCTTCCCATGACGTTACCATAACGCACACAACAAAAAATCGTCTCCTCACCGTGCTGATTTTGACTACACGCGATTTTTTCCATCATGGCTTTGCTCATACCCATGGCATTGACCGGCTTAACAGCCTTGTCGGTGCTTAAGCCAACAAACGTCTTAACTTTGTTCGCCTTCGCTGCCTCGCAGGCATTGTGAGACCCAATGACGTTAGTCTTAACTGCTTCAAAGGGGTAACTCTCACAGGAGGGCACCTGCTTAAGCGCGGCCGCATGGAAAACGTAGTCCACTTCCCGCATCGCTTCTTTCAACCGTTCTAAATCGCGCACATCACCAATGATGTAGCGGAATTCGGGGAAAGCATTTTGCATTTCCCATTGTTTCTTTTCATCGCGGCTGTAAATGCGGATCTCCGCAGGATTATGTCTAAGCAGGAAGGACGCAACTCTATTTCCGAAAGAACCTGTGCCGCCCGTAATCAAAATAACTGAACCTTTTAATTGAGGAATTTGCATGCTCCTATCAAATGACGGCTGCCAGCTCCTTGTGCGTGCCATCAACCTTGCCTCCGGCCCATAGCTGTTTCATTTCGACAGCGTCCACCAACGTCTGCGTCTCACAAACACGCAGTTTATCGGGAGCCATCTGTCCCCGACGCATCAGCGCTTCATCCGCAGCGACCATTAGTTTCGCTTTTGCTCGAACCTCATCATAGAATCGTGCCATGCCAGAGTCTTTCGGAGTCCGTCTTCAAGTCCCACGCGCGGCTCCCATCCCAGTAGCTGCTTTGCCTTCTCTCCATCCAACCACTGCCGGTCGATCTCCCCGTGCAGGCTTCCCTTGCCCAGCACTTCCGGTTTCAAATCCGTTCGCCCGGAGAGGCGGAGGATCGTTTCCACCAGCGTGAGAACACTGACCGGCTTCTTATGCCCGGCGTTGAAGATCTCTCCTTTCGTCTCCTCGATCCGCTCGGCGAGCAGCAAATAGAGATCGGTTACGTCATCGATGTATAGATAGTCTCGTTCCGACGTCCCGTCGCTACGGATCACGGGCGCTTTGCTTTGAAGAACACTTCGGATCGTGTCCGGGACAATCCTGGAAAAGTTTATGTCCCCTGGACCGTAAATGTTGGCAAAGCGCGTAACAACGACCGGGAGCCCATAGGTGTTGAAATAGCTTCTCGCGATAAGATCGGCGCAGGCCTTGGAGACATCGTACGGGTACTCGGGAGTCAAGGGGAAGTCTTCCCGGTACGGCAGCTCTTTGTGCGTACCGTAAGCCTTGTCGCTCGAGGCCGCGACGATAGCCTGAATATGGTTTTTCCCTCGGCAAGCCTCCATGATGTTCCAGGTTCCTTCGATGTTCGATTTAAAGGTGGAGAGTGGCGAACGATTGGCGGCGCCGACAATCGCCTGAGCGCCGAGGTGATAGACGATCTCGATTGCGTACTCGTTGATCGTTCGCTCAAGAATAAAGAAATCTTCCAGGCTTCCACGGACAACGGTAACGGCTTTCTCCAGACCTAACCGATGGAAGTTGGACTCCGCGACCTCGTCCCGCACGAGCCCCACGACTTTCGCGCCTAGCTCAATCAAGCGTGCGGCGAGCGACGAACCGACAAATCCGGTAATACCGGTAATCAAGACCGGCTTTTCTTTCCAAAATATATCTTGGTCCATGACAGTATTAGTTGGTAGCTTTGATCACTGGGTGGTTATCCCATTGATGCTTGTTCACCACGACGCTCCCGCTGCGTAGCCTGAACCAAAAATCGGAATATCTCCCGCAAAGGCGCAAAGGCGCAAAGAGGTAAATTCGACTTTCGAAATTCGAAATTTTTCTCGGCGTCCGTGATCCATCCTACCACACCTTCCATGGCGCCTTTCCCCCAGCCCAGAGATCGTTGAGCTCGACGGTATCCTTATAAGTGTCCATGCATTCCCAGTAGGTTTCGTGGCGGAAAGCCAAGAGCTGGCCGTCTTTCGAGAGGCGTTCAAGCGGCGCTCTTTCGAGGATGTCACCCTCGTCGAGGTAATCAAAAAACTCGCGCCGAAACACAAAGAATCCGCCATTGATCCATTGATCAAGCAGGGGCTTTTCACGAAAGCGGTTCACCCGATGATCTTTTCCTACCTCCAGGAGGCCGAATTGCAAGGTTGGATTTACGACGGTGATCGTGCCAATCTTGCCATGGGCGCGGTGATAGTCGGATAGCTTTTTTATATCGATGTCGGCCACGCCATCCCCATAGGTGACCATGAACGAGTCGTCATCTCCGACCAGGGGCGCGATTCGCTTGACTCGTCCGCCTGTGTTGGTCTCCTCCCCCGTGTCGGCGAAGGTGATCTTCCATTGCTCGCGGTCGTGGTTCAGCAAGCGGACATTCGCTTCCTTCCCGCTCAGATCGAGAGAGAAGTCATGGTGCTTCCAACTCAGATAGTCCATGAAGTATTCCTTGATCGCCTGCCCCTTGTACCCCAGACACAGGACAAAGTCGTCGAAACCATGGGCGGCATAAATCTTCATGATGTGCCAGAGGATCGGTCGCCCGCCAATTTCGATCAGAGGCTTGGGGATCGACTCGGTCCGCTCCTTGAGCCGCGTCCCCTTCCCGCCGCAGAGGATCACCACTTTCATGGTTGGATTCTTACCTTTTAAATCTTTACCAGAACCGCTTCAACAAAGCTTATCACGCCAAGATCTGTCTGCGTGCGGACACGCACAGGCAGACACCACCGAAACAAAATCCGAAATCCGAATATCGAAATCCGAAACAAACCTAAAACCTTCAAACCCAATTACGAAATCCGAAACGAGCTTGTTTGGAACTTTGTGTTTTTTTGATCATTTAGAATTGTTTCGAATTTCGGGTTTCGAATTTGTAATTTTGTTTGTGCCGGCGACCTTTGATCAGTATTCTCTCTCTACTCGCTTGAGATCGTGCTCGACCATGCGTTGAATCATCTTTTCAAAAGAGACCAGCGGTTCCCAACCGAGCTTTTTCTTGGCCTTCGACGCGTCCCCAATCAAGTGATCCACCTCGGCCGGACGCAAGAGCGTTGGATCGACCACAACGTGCCGGCGCCAATCAAGCCCCGCAGCCGCGAAAGCATGCTCGACAAGCTCGCGAACCGTGCGGGCTTTCCCCGTGGCAATGACGAAATCTTCCCCCTGGTCCTGCTGGAGCATTTTCCACATAGCCCTGACGTAATCAGGAGCGTATCCCCAGTCCCGGGCGGCATCGAGATTTCCCAAGCGCAGCTCCTTGGCCTTCCCCAGCTTGATACGCGCGACGGTGTACGTCACCTTTCGGCTGACGAATTCCATGCCACGTCGCTCCGACTCGTGATTGAACAGAACGCCACAGCAGGCAAAGATCCCATAGCTCTCTCGGTAGTTGACGGTGATGTAGTGGCCGTATGTCTTGGCCACGCCATAGGGGCTGCGGGGATAGAACGGGGTCTCCTCGTTCTGGGGGGTCTGGCGCACTTTGCCGAACATCTCGCTTGAGGAGCCCTGATAAAACTTTGTGTCCGGTTTATGCTTGCGAATCGCCTCCAGAATGCGGGTCACGCCCATGCCGGTGATATCCCCCGTCAGAACAGGCTGATTCCAAGAGGTCGGAACGAACGATTGCGCGCCGAGGTTATAGACCTCATCGGGGACAACCGTGCGGATCGCCTCATCGAGCGACGATTGGTCGGTCAGGTCGCCCTGGACAAGGTTGATGCGCTCTTGGATATGCTGAATACGTTCGAAGCGTTCGACGCTGGCGCGCCGCACCATCCCATAGACTTCATATCCCTGCTCCAACAAAAGATCGGCCAGGTAAGAGCCGTCCTGTCCGGTGACGCCGGTGATCAGTGCCCGTTTCATGCATATGCCTCCGAAAAAATCGCCGCTTCAGTTCTTGCTGCGCTTGCCTCTTCTATTTACACTCTTTCGGCTCTACTGTGAAGCAATATTCACCGCTGAGACCCAGCGCGGCTACGCCGCAACCAAATCTCGGAGGTTCTCCCGCAAAGACGCAAAGTCGCAAAGGAAGAGCATTGTCATTTCGAACGAAGAGAGAAATCTTTCCTAGATCCCTCCTATTCGCTCGGGATGACAGGCATTGGGCCTGTCACTTAGCGTCTTGGCGCCTTGGCGGGAGGAATTTCCGAATCCGAGAACTTTTAGCTCCCGGAAAATTTGCGCAAGCCGCGAAAACCTTGAGTTATAGCAATGCAAAGGGCCAAGCGGTAAGCGCATAGGGCTAAGGGCAAAGTGCTAGGAGCAAAGAGCATGGAGCATGGAGTAAGAGGGACGAGCTAAGAGCTAAGGGTCAGAGATCAGAAGTCAGCAACTGCATGGTGTTAGGTGCTGGGTATTGGGTATCAGATAATCGGAAGCGCCGTTTCTCGGCTGATGGCCATTGCCTGCCGAAGCCCCAAGACCCTTCACCCCACCTGCAATGACATCACGCAGCGCTAGGTAACGCTCCTGCTGTTCGTGCCGAATCCGGTATTTCCTGCTCAGGTTTTCAAAACGAATGGCGAAGTCACTCATCTATTTGTTCCCCACTCTGCTTCACAAGATCGGCAAACAACTCCGCACCGATGTGAAAACCCGCCTTTTGACGCAACTCTTCCATTACTGTTTGCAATGACGCCAATTTACCTTCTCGCCGCGCCCGAAGCAGGATGCCTAGCACGCCTGTTACTCTCAATCCTAACGATTTGGCTACTGTCCGCGCATCCCGCTCGTCCAACAGGGTCCACTCGGCCTTCATCTGCAAAGCCAGCGCAATGGCTTCCGCTTCTCCCTGATCCAAATCGCGCCGGAGCGCCTGCACCAACGGTTGATCCTCCACCTCTGCAACCCGAAGCCACCCCGTTTCCTTTGCTTCTCGCATAGCGCCTGAGCCGGGCAGGTCTTCCTCCAGGCGCAACTCCCCCATAACTCCTGGTGGAACCCATATTTCTCCGAATTGCTCGCGTAGCAGAGCCGGTCGGCTGACGATGGCCAGATTCAACAACGGCGAGGTATTACTCACCACGGGCATAGGTCAAATCGTCCTCAAGTTCCTCGCGGCCATAGTGGCGTGGGACGCCACGCTCCCCTAACAACTTCCCAAATTCGTATTTCCCCATGTCGGCCAACTCTCTGGCCCGGCCAAAAGATAAGAGACCATGAGCATATAAAGCGATCGCCAGTTCCTTCAGCAGTTCCTCGGCCATACGCTCTTCCGGCAAGCGAATTGATTGGGTTATAGAATCAGGGATATGCAATTGTAGACCCATCTTTTCTCCCTCCATCTATCGACACACACATTTTACAACACCTCATCCCCCACCGCCAACAATTCACGGAACTCATCACGGGGGTCATCACGGGGGTCAGGCGTGATATTTGATTCTGCTGAAAAACCCCTAGGAATGCTTCGACGGGCTCAGCATGAACGGAAAAATCCAAGGATTTCTACCGCTCTTCCGTTCGTCCTGAGGTTCTCGAAGGATGAACGGAGGGTTTTTCAGCAGAATCATATTTGACATTCTCTGCTGACCTATCGCGTCTATCGGGCTCATGGCGTCGGCGCGCCTTTCGACCCATTACGTCGCGTCCAGACAAAGACGCGGCTTCCAATCATGGCGCCCGTACCGTCGGCCATGGCATCGAGCGCACTGGCCTCCCTGCCGGGGACGAAGGCTTGATGGATTTCATCGGTCAAGCCATAGAGAAAAGCCAGAAATGCGCCGAAAAAAATCAGGTTGGCGCTTGGAAAAACTTTGGGGGTCAAGCATGATGTGTGACATTCTCTGCTGATCAATTTCGTCCTACTCGTCTATCCGGTCTGGCTGGTCGCTCGTGTAACCGTGCACCGTTGGATAGAAAGCGGAAGGGTGCGTGGATCGCACTGGTCAAGAGGTCGCGGAGGGCGAGGTCGGACATGTGTTAGGTCTATTCGGTCTATCTCGTCTATTTGGTTGGTTGCCTCGATCTCGTCGAGCGTTTTAACCCGTCAGCCTGCGTGCTTGCGGATGACCGCGGAGGCCTGCGGACTCGTTCTCTGCCTCTCTCTTTTGCCCCGCCCTTTGCTCTCTGGCACCAGTAAGCGCTGCGCCAAGCGCGCGATCGTGGACAGCGCTTCCGGAAGGTGCTCAGGCGTATGCGCTTCCCAGTCCTCAAGCTGCATCCCCCAATCGACCACCTCCACACACTCTTTTAAGCGTCGTCGCTCTATCCGTTGCAAGACGTCCAGATTGAAGAGCACCTGTTCGGCATACCGCACGGTAATACAGCGGCGCTGCAACAAATCCACAAGGAGCAACGCCTGCCAACCGATCAGGTACCGCACTTGCTCATCCGACAGGGCTCTCCTGTCAAGAAGCTCGACGAGCAAGAAAGGCGCTGGTTGTAACATCGCGGATTTCATTTCACCTTGATCCCCCATACCTTAGCCGGTGCGCCGGTGTTCGAAATAGTGAATTTCCGTGCCGTCACGGCCGCGCCGGTAGACTTTCCGCCAAGCTCCAGGATGGTGGGCGCGGAGGGCTGTCAGGATCTGTTCATTTTTTACCTTCACTTTGCGTACCCCGCCGCGCGCAAGTCTCCAACCATGAGGAATCTTCCCTGACTGCCCCAACGAATCATATATCTCATCGGCTGAAATTTCCATCAATGAATTTTCGCATCAGACCGATCGCTTTGTGAAAATGGGTGTGGTCTTTGATACCTCTGTGTAGGAGATGCTAATGGGCTCGCGTTTTGAATCTTGACTTTCACATCTATTGAGTTATCGCGTTATTGCGATCATCGTGTGTTAAGTCAATTCGGAAGTTCGTCGGTGTATTTCTTTACCGAACCGCAGCTTGGTATAAATGCTTCTTCTGGGTTTCCTGTGAAGAGATATTCACCACAAAGAGCGCAAAGGGCGGTAGAGCCGCAACCAAAGGGGATTCGGACCCGGATCATTAACCGCAGAGGGCGTAAAGAACGCAAAAGCAGAAATCGGATTATCTCCCGCAAAGACGCCAAGGCGCAAAGGTGACGGGCCGAGGTCCGTCATCCCGAGCAAATGCGAGGGATCTAAGAAAGATTTCTCCCCCGTGGAGTTG
>Ga0214472_10000802_pt1 | contig 37704 bp, 36 predicted proteins | sample RVTome_6_FD_207662 | JGI IMG/M metagenome (GOLD analysis project Ga0214472, IMG submission 207662) | Soil microbial communities from uranium-contaminated site in the Upper Colorado River Basin, Wyoming, United States - RVT140D175 | ecosystem: Environmental > Terrestrial > Soil > Contaminated >...
AACGGCCGCTGGGACATCGTCGCCGAACTCGAGGCGCCGGACCTGGTGTCCTTCGATGACCTGCTGCGCCAGGTCCGGCAGGTGGACGGCATCTCGGCCTCCGAGACCAGCATCTTGCTGGCCAGCCGAAAGTCGTTATCTGCTCCGAAACCTGGGTGACGGACTCATTGCATAGATTGACTTGCACTACCGGTTCTGGCGCACGCGTAGGCCAAGCAGGTAGCTCGCTGCGCCATGGCAGAAGCGCCAAAGAACCTGCAGGACCAGATAGATCTAAAGCATCTGCCGCCGACATATGTGCGCGAGGCCTACGACTATTGGCGGGAGGTGCGGAGGACCGCAGTTATTCCGCCAGTTAGTGCTATCGATCCAACGAAGCTGCCGTCTGCCTGCCTTACCTCGCGATGGTGGAGGTCGAAAGCAAGCCGCTGAGGTTCCGCTCACGGCTGAATGGCACCAAGGTTGTTGAAGCTTTTGGCGTCGACCAGACCGGGAGCTAGTTCGACGAGATACCGGGCATGGCGGAGAGCGTCCGGCAAAGGCCCTCTGGCGCTTCAGTGTGACAGCCAGCTACGCTGCGTTTGCAGCGTAGCGCCAGGGTAAGAGCTCATTGATACGGGTGATCTTGTGGTCGGCGATGCGGGCGAGGACGTGGGTCAGCCAGGCCCGCGGGTCGACGCCGTTGAGCCTGGCCGTCTCGATGAGTGTATAGGCGATGGCGGCCGACTTGCCGCCGCCCTCTTGTAGGTCTGCTCGGAAATGTGTCGCGCTCAATGCGACATTGGACTTTTGAATCCCAACCTCGCACCTCAAAGTCGGCACTCGCGAAATGGGAAGTTGAAAACGAATATCATGTCCAGAACTTACTTTGGGCCGTGCTTGCGCCCATATTTTCCGACCTCGAAGACGAAGAGAATCTACCTTCGGTCGGACATAAGAACCCGCGTGCTGACCTTGGCATTCCGTCTTTAAAAACAATCCTCGAAGTGAAATTCATGCGCAATGCAGGTCAGGCAGCTTGCGCGAAAATCATTGAGGAGATCGCAGCGGATGCCAGTCTCTACTTAAGTCAGAACAAGCCGACAGGCTATGACAGTATCATCGCGTTCGTCTGGGATGACCGCGCCCAAACCGAGCAACATTACGAACTCAAGACTGGGCTTGAGGCTATCAAGGGTATTACGGCGGCGATAATCCTGCCTCGGCCATCCAAAATGGCGCGCACCCTGGCAACAGAAACAGGAAAGGCCGCCTCTCGGCGGCCTAAGTGATTGTTATATCTCACATTCTATGGAGTTATAACAAAAGTGGTTGCGGGGGCCCGCAACCACCGATACCGACATTCGCTCAGTGTCGCCGTCTGATCCGCAATCGGCCCACGATCTCGCCAGCAGGCCAGCCCATCGAAGATCCCTTCAGAACCGTCGGATCGAAATCGTGATGTAGCGTGGAGCTTCATTTCTGCTTCAAGCATTATCGTAGGGTCACCTCAAGCAGCGCCTTTCGGTCCGCCCAATCCGGCATCACGGTGTCGAGCAAGGTGCGCCATCCCTCGCCATGATCGGGGAAAAAGGCGTGCGCGAGTTCGTGACAAATCACGTAGTCGATCAATCGTGGACTAGGGTCTGTTGAGATTCATCGCGAGTTGATGACAGCGGCGGCGAGGTAGATGCAGGCAGCGAAGCTCTGGTTGGTCTTGTCGGCGCGCATGGCGCAAGCGCGGTTTACCGGACCTCTTGCCCGATCACTTTTTACGACATCGAAGGGAAACGCCCTTCCTCAGAACGGAGATTAAGACAATGCCAGCCATCGGACATGTTACCCGCAGCGACAACGGCTTTAAGGGCCACCTGAAAACTCTGATCATCAACACACCGATCGAGATCACGGCGAACCGGAACAAGACCGCCGATAAGCAGCCGGACTTTCACGTAACGGTTGGCGGCGTGGAAATCGGCGCAGCCTGGAACCGGATCGCGAAAAAGAGCGGCAACGAATACGTGAGTATGCAGCTCGCCGCCCCGGAATTCGGCCCGCGCACGCTCTACGCCAACCTCGGCATGGCCGCAGGTCAGGACGACCCCGACACCTTCGCCATTATTTGGAACCCGGAAGACTAGGGTCTAAACACACAGATAATTTTATGATTCAATGGCTTTGTGATTTGCGAAAGGAGCCAAGCCATGCATCATTTTTATCTTTCAGATACCCAGTGGGAAGCTATCAGGCCGCATTTGCCGCCTGACCGGGGGCGCAAGCCTCGCGTGGACGACCGGCGCGTGATCAGCGGCATTATTCATGTTCTGCAATCGGGTTGCCGCTGGCGGGACGCGCCGCCGGAATACGGTTCTTATACAACCCTTTACAATCGTTATAATCGCTGGTCCGCGCGCGGCATCTGGCAATATCTGTTCCGCGAGATCGTTGGCACGCTATCGAACGAGCGGGACATAGCGGCGATTGACTCAACACATATCAAGGCACACCGATCAGCCGGCGGCGGAAAAGGGGGGCATGTGCTCAGGCGATCGGTATAAGCCGGGGCGGACGCAACACCAAACTCCATGCCATCAGTGATATGAAGTGCAGGCCGCTGGCTTTGTACATCACGCAAGGGCAACGTGCCGACATCAAAGGAGCGGTTGCCCTGGCCGGATCGTTGCCGCCAATAAAATACCTTCTGGCGGACAAAGCTTATGATGCGGGGCATTTCCGCGGCTTTTTGATGAACCGGAATATCGAACCTGTCATTCCATCAACAGCAACCCGCAAAATCAAAATACCGCACGATGAAAAACGCTATAAAAACCGCAATGTCGTGGAACGCATGTTTGGACGCCTCAAAGACTGGCGGCGCGTGGCAACGAGATACGACAAGCTCGCAAGAAATTTCTTCGCAGCTCTATGTCTCGCCTCCCTCCTATGCTTCTGGATTTAAGCTGTGAGTCTGGACCCTAAGCAAAAACGGGCCGCCCTTCGGGGCGGCCTGCTCTTACTTGGGGAATTTAAACAATCGACGCGGTGACTTCGAACGGCTATCAAATTTGCCTATAGTCTCTATAGGCAAGGAGAGCGCTATGTCCGATCCGCAAGTAGACCCCGCCCACGAAAGATGGGACCGCGAGCAGAATCGGGCTATGGCAGAATTTCCGGATCGGCCTGATCAAGCGCTTCCAATCGGTGGCCGAAGCCGGATGGAATGACGGGAATGCAACACCAAACCCGGCCGAAGACTGATATCGCGTCCCTGCAACCTGGAAAAGTCACTTCGACAGATTCGCGAACGCACGCGCGTAGCGGTAGATGTATTCCCGGTCCGTCCAGTTGTTCATATAGATTTTATGACCACCCGCCACGGCCTCGTCTATCAGGCTCTGGGTCAGAACCTCCCGGTATTGTTCCTTTTCCTTCGGGGTCAGTTTCACCCCGCTGGAATAGCCCAGGACAAGACCGATGTTGTGCGCTTTCTTGCCGACCCCGCGCATATAGGACGGCGCCACGCCCACACCGTCCGAGCGCAGGACCAGGTCCTTGAACATCGGTTTACCATAGAGCAGCAAGGCCGTTGCCGTGCCCAGCGCGAAGCCGGCGCGAAGGTTGCGGTCCCGGACGATCTGCTTGGCTTCCGCAACCGGAATACCAAGCGCCGCGAAGCTGTAAATGGCAGAGCTCAGCACGGAGCATATCGTGATCCCCAGCATGGTCGTGGCGGCCACCCCGCCGGTCAGGCCGCTCGGTATCAGACCGCTTGCCGTCCCCAGGAGACCGGGCGTGCCCACGGGCACTTTTCCGAACATGGCGATCCCGACCCGCAGAGCGTTCACGATACCGAACGTGTTCCGCCCGAGCTTGACTTCGGACAGTCCGGACACCCCCGAATATCTTTCAATTTCCTGTTCCGTCAGAGCCAGCTGCGGCGTCATTCGGTTATCCTCCCGTGGGCTTGCGGTGCAGCAGGATTGCTGGCAACGCGCGCTTGTTGGAGGTTCAACAGCCGGACCTCTGACTGGCCATACATCTTTTCGGGTAGTTGGTGTTTGGCAACCACGGCAACAAGCGACTGTTAACTTGAGTATTTCTTGAGCCACTATGCTCAAAGATTTTTTTGATGTATACCTCGCCCGTCAGAGAAGCTGAAAACTCTCTGGTGTGATGATGCGGAAATTGTCGGTCACATTGAGCCCGGCCAGCCCGTCCACGCCGTCGCGCAAAAATAGACGATGCCAAGTCCGGATCGTATCGTCGTCGAGCAGAAGAACACCCCCAACCTCTTGGCAACTCATCCCGAGATCCAGCAGAACGAGCGCATTCACACGGCGCGCAAGGCGGTGCTCCACCAGCCCGCCCCGATCCGTTGAACGGTCTTCACGCTTCGAAGCTGAGGACATCGGACGGCGAGCGCGTCACAAAATTCATGCGGTCGCTTGTGCTGCATAAAACCGTGTGCGGCCCTGGAGCGTGAATTGGCAAAGATTATGCGTCTCCCGAAATACTGCGCCCTGCGCTAGTCGCGCCGGGCGAGATCCGGAAAGTACGGGCTACAGCGTTCGTAAATACTGCTGTGGCGCTTCGGGCATTCATCCGCAAGCCTCATAGCGAGATCCGGCAACAGGATTTTCCGCCCATAGATCGACGCGAGGCGGCTTGCTTTAAGTCGGCCTCGCCGCCCGCATCGATCACAGCATATCTCCAGCATGGTAAACTGCGTTTCGATGGCGCCAAGGGTTTTTTCGCCGCTCATCCAGTCTCGCTTATCTGGCAAAATTATCCGTCGATATTCTACGGTTTGGCGGGATCGGACTCGAACGCAATCTTGACCTTGTAGCCGAGCACACGGGCATATTCCTTGACGGTGGCCAGGCGCGGCGAGCTGTCAGTGTTGACACTCTCCAGCCGGGAAATATTGCTCTTTCTGGTGCCCAGCAGGGTCGCCATATCCTCCTGGGTGAAGCCTCTGGACTTACGCATGGCGATCATGTCGCGCTTGAGCGCGTAGAGCGGTGCCGCCTCGTCATAGGCGGCCTTCACGTCCGGGCGCTTCAGGGCTTCGTCGCGGAACGCCTTGAATGTGGGTCTGTCAGCCATTGTCCTGCATCTCCTTCATGCGTTTGCGCGCCAGCTCCAGGTGTTTTTTCGGAATCTGCTGCGTTTTCCTGATGAACGTGTGCAGGATCACGATTTCCTGGCCCTTGAGGGTGCAAAAGAGCGAGCGGGATTCCCCTCCTTGCCCTTCGCGCGGATTTCAAACAAACCCTTGCCCAATGGCGTGGTATGCGGACGACCGAGCGAGGGGCCGAATTCCTCGACCAGCTCCAGGATATGGACCAGATTCGCCATGATTCCGGTCGGTAATCTCAAGCCCTCGTCTTTGACCTTCTCGCTGTAAAAGCTGATCGTCCATGTCATAGCTAAGGTTATCAAATAAGATAACATTAGTCGAGGGCTATTTCACATTTTTTCCTTGTTGAGCGGGTGCAATTCTATTGCATCCTTGCTCCATGGCGAATGTGGGAGCGTAAGGAGGCTCCGAACGAGGGTCCGCGACCCGAGGGGTCGTGGAGACGTTTGGAGTCTGAGCCCTGTACAGTACAGGACCCAGCCCTTAAATCAGAACGCCATTTAAACCGTCCAACTTTCGGGGGTCAGTTCACGGCCGGGGGCTTCTTATCGAGCCGGTGCCGCTGTTGCAAAAACCCCCGTTTGTGCAGTCGCTGCAATACTTGTCCGGAACCGCCATTTCCCCGTTGCGTAAGTCTTGTTGCATAAGTAGTGTTGCATAAATTGAAAATGAAAATGAGTTATGCAACATGCTTATCGGATATGCGAGGGTTTCGACTGTAGACCAAAATCTCGATTTACAGATTAATGCTCTACGGGAAGCCGGGTGCGAAGAGATCTTTCAAGACAAGCTTTCGGCCGTTTCGGTCATACGCCCCGGCCTTGCCGGGGCGATGAGTATCGCACGCTCCGGCGATACTCTCGTTGTTTGGAAGCTTGACCGCCTGGGCCGGCGAACCACCGACCTTTTAGACTTCATCAAAGAGCTGGAAGCTAAAAGCATCGGCTTGAAGTCGATTTCAGATGGAATCGACCCAAGCGGCCCAATCGGCAAGGCGATTTTCACCATAGCCGCCGCGTTCGCAGAGCTGGAGCGTGATTTGATGCTTGAAAGGACGCAACGCGGCCTTGAGGCCGCGAAGGCGAAGGGTACGAAATTCGGGCGACCACCCCGAATCACGGACAGCCAGGTCAAGGTCGCGCGCGAGCTTTTGGACGCCCCGAACGAAGACGGCAACAAAAGATCCTTGGCCGAAATAGCCAAGGTTTTCAACGTCGATAAATCGACGCTTTCGCGCCGCCTTCGCAGTCTTGCGGATAGGGAGTAACGCCCGTGGATTATTGGACCCTCGGCGCTATGTCGGACGCAAATATCTTACTTAGTGCATGGTGCCAGGACTGCCGACACCGCAACCATATTGACCCGGTGGATTTGATCAACCGCCCTGCCCTCTCCCCGTTCGTTTATGTCCGCGAGCTGCGGGAAAAGATCGTTTGTAGTGAACATGCGCCTATTCATTGCGGAAAAGCCGGAGCTGGCGAAGGCCATTGTTGAAGGCCTGGGCGGAGGCAGCCGCAAGAACGGCTACTATGAGTGCGGAGACGACCGTGTAACATGGTGCTTCGGGCACATGTTGAAACTATGCGACCCGGAAGATTACGACGCTCGATATTCCAAATGGAATATGGCGGATCTGCCCATATCGCATATCCCCTGGAAAAAGAAGCCAGCCGGTGACAAGCAAGACCAGCTCGACATAATCATTGGCCTGATCTCTCAGGCAGAAAGCATCGTCAACGCCGGCGACCCCGACGAAGAAGGGCAGTTGCTTGTTGACGAGATTATAGAATACGCCAACTGCAACGCGCCGGTGAAGCGGGTACTGGTCAATGACAACAATACCAAAATAGTCAAAAAGGCCCTCGCAAACCTTAGAGATAATAGCGAATTCGCCGGCCTTTCCGCCGCTGCGGAAGCCCGCAGCGTCGGCGACCAGCTCTACGGTTACAACATGACGCGCGCCTATACCCTTTCGGCCCGCGAAGCAGGCCACCAGGGCGTCTTGAGCGTCGGACGCGGGGAAAGGGGGATCACCCGGCCTGCACAAGAACCGACCAAAGGGAGGGGCGCGGAAGGTCGGGGAATGCCCCGCGTCCGCCCGGAGCAAAGCGCAGGGCCTGGCCTTGACGGCCAAGGGGCCACAGGCCCCCAAAAAAAGACAAAGAAAAAGCGGCCCGAAGGCCGCTCAACCGGGGCGGCGCAGCCGCCCTATGCGCGAGGGATGGACGCCGAACGGCCAAGACCCGGCATAGCCGGGGCTTGGTTCACGACAGCCCGATCCGGCGAAGCCGGACGCGCCCTCCTACTGCCCGGAAAACACGAAATGCATCTCCGAGTGATTACGAGTGAAGATCATAACCAGCCGCTGAAAGGCGCTTTGTAAGCTCTTCTCGATACGCATCATCCGTTTTGGAGAGTGTCTCGCCGAGGTCAACTTCAGTGATGCGAAAATCCTTGGGTATGGAGAAGAATAACTCGTGCGCTACGACACAGTTTACAACGTAGTCGTAGCCGATGGATGTATCCTCGTGATATTCGACCGCGCATAAGCCAAAGTGCTTGTGAATTAATGGATCGATATTGTTGTAGATGAATGCAAGAGATAAGCGCCTAAAGTTCACCTCCTCGGGCGCGCAGAAGTGCTGGACCGAGTTCCTCACCTTCCGCAATTTCTCAAAATTTTCCATGTCAGGAAGTCGCTCGCCTGTAGCGACCCAAAGAAGCTTAGGAAGGTGTTCGAAGTTATAGGTTCGTCCCTTTTCAATGATCCGCTCAAAATCCATATCTTGGTTGCCGGGGTCATCGAGATGAAAAAGGTCCCGAAAAATGAGGAGCGGATGCTCCTTCGCGATCACAGCTTTAAGAAACAGCTCTCCCGCCAAAGCAGAATTCAAAACCGCCATATGATCCCAATGATCCATTCCCGGATCATAATAGACGGCATGTTGGTTGGCCTGTGTAAGCGCCCCGATGGCGACCTCAAGAATGCGGCTGGGTATATCCTTTAAGCTCTCATGCATCGGCGGCGTACTCTTGCTCGTTTTCCTGACAATGCTCCCTGACGCGTTCGAGCCATCGTTCGTACCAGTACCACTGGCCATCACTCATTGTGACGCCGTAGCCTTTAGCGGGGTCCTTGGCATCAAGCTGTTGCCACAAAGTCGTATGTGAGTGCATTGAAAAATTAGGATATCCTTCCTCCCGTATTTTCTCAACGATCATTGCAGGCTTGTATTTGGTTTTTTCTGTTTCCTTCAAATAAACCTTATTGATTTCATCAGCCTCTTCCGAGCCAGATTTCACAAACTCAATGACCTGATCGGCTTGCGCCTTCTTGCTGACGTTCTTCGGTACAAAAAGCACGCGATAAGCGTAGCTCGGGTCGCGATACTGGTCTGCGGTAAGCGCGTCCTCAAAACTTGCGCGCATAGCTTCAACATGTGCAGGAAGGTCGTCCTGTCCCATCAGAACTTTCTTCTGGTCGGTGTCGATTCCAGTAAACTGAAGTGCAAATGTGAGTTCGCCTTCGAGACCATATTCGCCACCGAAGAGCGCCTTCATGCAGCGATTGAAATTCAAGCAACAGGCTTGAAGTTTCGCGCTAAGCGCGCAGTCAATCCGTTTCGTCATCCGATGCTCAATCTCGTGACGAATACGGATCAGGAATTCAAGGTTACGGACGGTGCCTTCATCGAGTGGACACTTTGCACCCTTCAGGCATTCCCCAAGTTCCCAATATTTTTCCGCGCCGTGCTTCGTTTTTGCGACTTCCCTGGTCCCGTCGGCCTTGTTTTTGTAATAGCGATAATCAACGCCTTCAGATTTGTAGTAGGCGTGCATGAGATAGGTCCAAGCGATTATCGCAGTGACGATAAAGACCTCGGAGCGGAAATAGGATTTGGGATTGTTGTACGCCTGAACGGCCAAGAGCATCGCTTCGCGGGCTTTTATGAGAAGTTCATCCCCATAGAGGTGAAGACCCGTCTCAGAATCGATCAGAGGCCAGTTACCGAGAAACTCTTCAAGCGTTTCGTCGCTCGCCGGCTTAATCCGCTTGTGCTTTTCCTCTCTCCGAATTTCGGAGATTCGAGCATGGTTGATTGACCGAGACGGTCTCGTGAAATACGCAAGAATGTCCTGGTCGTTGTAGCCGCCCTTATCCAGCATCGCTTTTACAAGAGCGACCTCCCAAGTCTCCAGTTTGTTTTTTCGGCTTCTCTTCACCATGGGATATCAACTCAGGCATTCGAAGGGCGGCGGCAGAAATAATCAGGTAGCTACTTGATTAACTTGTCGATGAATCCGAGCGTCGTCGCGTTCTCGATCAGTGTGCGAACCTTTGCGCGGTCTAGGCCGTCCGGGACTTCTGCGTCAATTTCGAGTTTGAGAGAAACCTGGCTGCGCGGTAGCGTCGTGAGCTGCTCCACGATGGCCTCGACAATCTGATGAATGTCGCGGGCCGGGCGCTCCGGAGAAATCATCACCGTACCGATGAAGCGCGTGGGGGCGGCTTCACCTCCAGCGTCACCGGTTGTCATTCCATCGCCCGAACCGGGCTTGGTGGTATCGGACGTGCCCTCAGTACCGGTAGACGCGGTTTCGCCTTTGTCCTTCTCATCCGGAACGTGGGCCTCGGCGATATCCGGTTTGATGATGACGGAATCGCTGTCGATGATCACCTGAACCGCGCTTGCCTGTTTGATGGCGAGGCCGACATAGGTCTTCTTCGCTTCATCCCAACGCTCCGCATATGCGAAAGGCCCCGGAAGCATTCCGGAAACGGCTGTCTGGACGGCCTTGGCCAGCACCCCACGGTTCTTGAGCCGTGGCAGGTAGGTGTAGCGGTTGAGATATTCCCAGATGTCTTTGAGCGAGAGGTGGTCCTTGTCGTTCCAGATATATTTTTCGAGCTGACGGTTGAGGTTGTCCGGGCCAAGCTCGGGCCAGATACCCTGATCGCTGACCAGCTTCTTGCTGGCGCGGGCAAGCAAACCGTCTTGCGCCGGAACCTTGGCAGAAGCCCATTCCACGTCCGCCTGCGCGGTGTCCTGATGAGGGTAGATCAGGTAGCACCAGGTCTCTTTGAGGCGGGTTTTCACTGTCTCATGCGCTTCGGCCAATTTGGCCTGAGCAAGCGCGCTGTCGCTTTGCGTGAGGTTAAGGCGCTGCGTGTCACGAACAATCTGAGACCATGCCAGTGCCGCGCGCATGGCATCCTTCAGATTGTCGAGCTGGCGTGATTCAGGCGCAAGGAAGACCAGCATGTTGCGATAGACGCGGGGCGTGTTACCCCGGTGCAAGAGGATGTCTTTTGCCTCCACCATGGCTTCGGAGCCATCTCTGCCCGCGTGCGGATGCGCGACGCCGAGCACGATAGCGCGCACACCGCCCGGCTCGTCGGGTACATCCGACGAGCTGCCGGGGGCAACCTGTACGGCATCAAAATGCCCGCGATCGCCAAGGCCATTGATGTAGGTCATCAGCGACTTGTCGATCTCCAGAAGCACAAGCGCTTCTTCGAGCTGGCCCGCGCGATCGGCGGCGATCCGGTTGAGGCTTGCAGACATCGAGTACCAATAGCGGCCAAGGTCGCTATGCATGAATTTGGCCTGATTGGTCAGCCGCCGCAGTGCATCCCCGAAGATGGCCGGGCGTTCGCCGGGCTGTACGACGCCAAGGTTGATCTGCTTGTCGTCGAGTCCCTTGTTTTCCTGCCCATGGGTCGGCGCTGTGCCCATGAAAATGGCGCGCGCGACGCGCCGGGTCGCGGAATAGCGATTCAGGTTAGGTGCGGATTGGTCTATCTTGTAAGGCGTCGAAGTGGTGCCATCCACATCGCCAGCAATGATCGATTGCCAGCTTGCATCGAGATAATGCAAAAGCTCCGGTTCCACCCGTGCGGAACTGATCGCGACACTGCCGGGCATAATCATGACCGACGGGTCGTTGCCCATCCACAGCTCGTGGATGACCTGCGCCATCAACCGCAGCACACCACGCGTGCGCTGGAACTTCTCCAGCGAGCCCCAGCTCGTATAGAGCTGGTCGAACAACTCGGGATGGATCGGGTAGGCTTTCTCCAGCTTCCGGCGGTAATCCTCGTCGGAACAACCTTGCGGGAAGTCGTTAGCGTTTTCGCGATACAGCTTGGCAAACTGCTTCAGCGTGTTGTCGCGGTGGTGGAACTTGTCGCCGGGGATTTCCTTGAACAGGCGACGGCGGACAATCTCGTAGCTTTCCTCCTGCGAGGCAGGACGCCACGATGTCTCCACACGGCTGAAGGTCTGCTTCAGGCGCGCGAGCGCTTCCTGCCCGCCTTCACCCCCAACCTCGATCTGCGATGCGGGGAGCGAGGCCACCAGCAGTGTACCGGGGCTGGCCTTGACCGCCTCGGTCAAGGACTGAACGAAGGAAAGGTTGGTATCGAATGAGCCGCCAGGCAGCCCGTCCACCTTGTAGATATGCCGAAGATAGGCGACCCACTCATCGATCAGGATCAGGCAGGGTGCAAACTTTCTGAACAGCGCTTCCAGCAGGTTGGACCCCGGAGCGATGCTCTTCTCGTCATTCTTCGCCACCATGGCGTAGCCTTCCGCTCCGCCAAGCTGCCAGGCCAGCTCGCCCCATGTCGTGCGGATTTTCCGCCCGCCTTTGAGACTGATCTCGTCCTGCGGCCCGCGCGAGGTGCCGACAAGGACGGCACGGCTGATCTTCGCCGGAACGCTCAACTCGTGTTTGGATAGAAGCTGATCCAGTCCCGGTAGGTCCTCGGTCGGCGTTTCGCCTGCCATGTGGTACAGCGCCAACATGGAGTGCGTCTTGCCGCCGCCGAAATTGGTCTGCAATTCCACTACGGGGGCGCCGCCCGTGCCGGAGAGACGCTTGGCTGCACCAAGCAGCAGATTTCCAAGGCCCTCAGTCAGGTAAGTACGTGCGAAGAATTCGCGGGGGTCGCGATATTCCGAAGGTGCACTTCCATTGTGAACCTTAGCCAGGTCGGCAGCGAACTGTGCCTGCTCGAACTCACCCGTCGCAACGTCCTGATGAGGTTCCACGACTTCGCGCCACGGCAGAATGCCCGCGACCGTATCGACCGAAATGTCATGGCGCTGCGTCTTGCGGCGTTCCTCGTTGCGCTGAAGCTCGGCAAATTTCGTGCGCAGAATCGTATCGCGCATCTTCCCGAGCTTGTCGGCAGTCTCTCCCGCGCTGATTGCCTCCATCAGCCTGCGCATGGAATCGAGCGCCCGTTCCGCATCGTCATAGGTGAAGGATTCATTGTGCGAGAGCTTGTTGCGCACATCGACCAGCTCATTGACGATGGAACGCTCCGCGCGCCCCAAAACGGTTTTGAACGCATCCATCCAGAACCGGTCCATCGCATTCAACAGCGCGGCCTGGTCCCACGTGATCTCGCCGTCCCGGTTCGGCTTCAGCCCCGGCAGCTTCTCCACAACCTGCACCTGCCAGTGCCCGGTCAGGGAGCTTTCCAACCGCTTCTCGACAAAGGGGGCCAACGCTTCCGGCAGAAGCTCCATACCTTCGAAGACGTATTGTCGTGTACTTTTGGCCATGACGAAAATTCCTGGGCGTTAGCTGTTCTTCTTTAAGGGGCCATCACCGATGGTCGCAGAGATGCGATCAGAGAGAGCCTTGCGGAATTCACCGAGTTTTTTCGGCTTCCATATGATGTGATTGTATTGGCGGGTATCGAAATGAATCTGGCTGATCACGTCCTCACGGCATGTGAAGATGACCGGTATGTTCAAACCGTGGGCAAACCCTGCCTCGTAATAGACGCCGCCGCGCATTCCCGCCTCGCCATGCGTGAAATCGGCAACGACAAATCGGGAGCGCCGAATCTCGGCGATAATTTGATCATCAATCTTGTTGTTGTGGTCTTTCTTATCGATCCGGAGCGGTCTGTATCCCGCGTCTCTTATCGCGGGCTCAATGCCTTTTTCGTATGCGTCGTTAACGGACCCATCAAACCACATGGCAACGAAGGCTTGTTCTGAATTAATGGATTTCGTTTCAAGTTCAGCCAGATGAGCATACCCACTTGGGCTAACCCCGTACTCCCTGGTCCCATCCAAGTTCTTGTGCGGAGATTGCTCGATCCACCGGACTGTCTCAAGATAGTCGAGAAGATATATCACCTCACTCGTTTTAATTGACTCGGACCATGCCAAGACAGCACGCATTGCATCATCTTGCCCGCTGGGAGGAATCTTTATCGTATCGCCTATTGCTGGCATCCGCTTTTCGATATGGCTCAGCAGCCTGTCCGCTCTCTCATGAGCCGAAAGTGGACGGAGCCGCTTTACCTCATCGATAACTTCACGTGTGATTTTCGGAGATTCGATGCCGAAACGATGTTGGCTAATTATCCAGGTCGTGAGGCGCACCTTCACGGCTGGATCGAGCTTATCTGCCTTCAAGTTGGCAAAAATCGTATAGCGCCCGCCAGCACGCGCCGAATTGACATGAAGAACATGCTCATAATCTTCCTTGGCGATTTCGGCCGGGGTTCCCCAGATCGGGCATGTGTTTTCGCTTGTCATGCTCGTCTCCCCCCGATCACAAATTCAGGCGCGTCTGGCCGTCGCCGCGCGTGTCGTGGATGGTGGCGGCTTCTCGGGTCAGCTCGGTCCAGTCGGCGATCAGCGCGTTGTAGGCGGTGGCTTCCTTCGCGTCCTGCCGCTTGTTCGCGCTGATGTCGTATAGGCAATAGGCGAGGTCTTTTACCGCATCCGCCTTGTCGCCGATCTTGCGCAGCAGCAGTGCCGTGTCATGGGAAATGCCATCCTTCTCGTGGCAACGCACGAGGTGCTGAAGGCACTCCCAGATTGTCTGATGGCTATCTGTCTCAGGCTCCCATTCGGGATCGAGCTCGTCGCGTTTGAGGATACGCACCTCGTTTGCAGCGCTCGCCACGATGCCTGCCTGCTTGGCGCTCTCCACGGATATACCGCGCGCCTGGGCAATGGAATTGGCGGTGCCATATTCCCCCACCTTCATCCCGTTCTGCTCGAACCACGTAATGGCAAAGCGCGTGTCCGCGTCGAACTCGCCCACAATCCCGCCGATATAGTCGTCAAGCTCATGGTTGATGAGTTGCAGCGCGGTCTTCACGCTCATCGGGCTGTCGTCGGGTTCGAGCACCGCCTTGTATCGCGAAAAAACGCCCATGCCGGGACCGATCGCTGATTGCGGCATGTCGGCCGGGGCAATATTAGCGGCCTGAAGCTCAGCAATCGCCGGGGGCAATTCGCGCTTCAGCGCACGGATAAACTCGGCGCGAGTGATAACTTCAGCCGAGGCCTCCTTCTTGCGGCAAACGAGAACGACAGAGTTGGCAAGGGCGTTGGTACCCGAAGCCACCATGCGGTTTGCCATTTCCGTGCGCATCGGCCAAGTGCCAACTACAGCATATCCAGCTTCGACAACGGCTTGCAGGAAAGTTGCCCAGCCGGTGGAACTGATGCCTTCCTTCTCTATCTCGCTTTGTTTGAAGGCGTAATAGATGGTTGCCGGATAGGCCGCAGAGGAACCGCCCGCCATGTTGGCAATGGCCTTGCGCATCCCGTCCAAGAAAAAGGTCTCGGCTGCCTCCTTCCCGCCATGGCGATAGGGCATTGCAACAAGCTCTTCGGCTTTCGGTGTGGCAAGCACTCCGAACAACTCAGGGTAAACCGGGCGGATGGCGGGCTTCATCCAGCAGAAGAAGAAATCGGAAAGATCGGCATAACCGATGTTGTCGTAATAGGGCGGATCAGTCGAAATCACAGTGTCGTCCTGATACCGAATCGTCTGAGCATCATGATTGACCTCGAAGCCATCGGTAACAGGACTGAAACGCTCAATGACCTTTACGATACTCCCGAGGCTGGTTCGGTAGTCGCCAGCAGCATCAGCAAAAACGTTATTTTCGCCAAAGTCCCACATCATCGGAATTGCTTGGCGGCCAAAAAGGTTTCGCACCTGGGTCTTGGACGATTCCCACCGGCAGAGTGAATTTTGAATGTCTGAAAGCCGGCTCACGCCGAACGCCAGATACACGCTCACAGCCTCGGCATAGGCTTTGGCGGCTTTGCCGCCGTCGCGCAGCGGGGTGGGGTCGTCGGAGAGGCCGGCGGTGCGGGCGTCTTGCTCGATCTGTTCCCGCGCCTCGTGCACCAGGTCGCTGAAGGTATTCAGCGCCACCAACTGCCGGTCGGTGAACAAATCGCCGAAAGTCGTCAGGCCGTAGTCCACCGTCCAGAAGTTACGCGGATCGTTGGGAAGGCTTGTTTCCGGTTCCCATTCCGGCTTTGCCGAGAGGGCAAGCTGCTCATGCTCATCCGTCGGCGCGACATATGCGCGACTGCGGTTGCCCTCGGCCACGATGGCGATCAGCGTCTGCCCCATCTTGCCGTCCCGGCCCATCCGCTTGACGTAGTCTGGCGTGATCGCAGTGTCGGACATGATGCACCGAAAGTTTGCACCACGCCCCGCTTTGGTGCCTTCCTTCGCCTTGGCGATCTCGGCCTTCGTGCCCTTGTGCCGGATGCGGTACATGATCGTCTTGGCCTGCTTGTCCACAATTGGCTCGATCCATGCTTCCTTGCCCGCCTTGGAGCTCAGCAGAAAGCTTGACGCGATCGGCACCTGCACATCCGAAAACGCCGGGTCCGGGCTCGGAACTGTGCGCGACCATATCCAGGCGATCACAGTGGCCTTGCCGCCGCCATATTCCTTGGGCAGGTCCACCTGCGGATAGAGGTGGCCTATGCGCGCGAATGCCTTCTCACGCATCCACTCGCCGTAGTATTTCACATCCTCCGCCAGTCCCTTGGCATTGCGGTAGTATTGATCTCCCTTGATGCCCGGATGAATCGGCGGCTGGTCCTTGAATTTCGGCGGAATTTCGATCATCGCCTTGCCTATCATCACCGCCACCGGGTTCAGGTCCGACCCATAGGCGGGCAGACCCAGCCGCTGTGCCTCAAGCGGGATCGACCCGCCGCCCGAAAACGGGTCATAGACCGGCGGCAGCACCTCACCGCAACTGCGCCGGATTTCCGCCCGCGCGCGTTCCAGCACTTCCTCGTTGGTGGAGTTTTCCCACTTCACAAGGTCTTCAATGATCTTGAAAAGCCGTTTGCGCTCGATATCTGCCGCGCAGTCCTCCAGGGTCGGCTTCGGCGTATTCGCAACCGCCGAGTCCGGCTCCACCTGCCGCTTTTCCCAAAGGTCCATGCGCTCCGACAGCTCTTTCTCTGCCGCGCGCCGGATGGCCGGGTCTTCCAACAACTTATCGGCATATACAGATGGATCATCGACAAGCTGTGCAAACAACACCGCCCGGCAAGCCGCCAACGGCCGCCGCGCCCACCACAAATGCAGCGTGGAAGGATGTCCATGCCGGATCGACTTCTCCCGCGCAGAGGCGGCATTAATCGCTTCAAGCGGAATGGCGACTTCGATGAGTTTCTTTTTGTAGGTTGTCACAACTCCACCTCTATCCATTCGAAATCAGGGATCGGTCTGCTCGTATCAGTGTGTCTCAACTCGCCAAGCAAAGAGCCGTCCGCAAAAATACTGCCGTAAAATGTACCCCCGTCAGAGTCGGTTGGCGCATCACGTCCATCTTGAGGCTTCAGCTCCATTAAACGCGACCTCATTGAGGAGTCCGGGGTGGAGCCAAGGATTTTGAGAACTTCGAGGTCTAAACCGACAAGTTCAACGTGGATGCCGTGTCGGAACCACGCAAAGGGATCGAACGGCCAATCATGAAGGTCATCCCAGAACTCACGGCTGGAGAGGTCGAGCAGTTTTGGTGAAACTGATCTGACGCTAACCGCATATTTGCGCCCGGCGAGAGCAATCACCGGAACCGAGCGACGCTGAGGTTCACCTGGGCCAGTCCGTAGCCGGGTTGCTGCGTCATCAAATCCCATGAGCGACAGCCATGATGCATAGTTGGCCCGCCGCACGGCATCTGCTGGAAATTCAACCGGGTCTTCGGGTGCCTCTGGCTCCGGGTCCACGAAAGCAATGACGGAGGTCTCCTCAGAGGTATCGCCGCGCTCCCGCAAGAAGGTGCCGATCGCGAAGCCTTTGATAGGTTGTGGGCTAATGCGCTTATCCCATCCATCTAGCTGCGCGAGGCCGGCGTTCAGTGCGCCCTTGATGTTTGGTTTGCTTTCAGGAGAAGCGAAGCCGCCCTTTGACTCTGCTAGAACCCATTCTTCTTTTTCATTTTCCGCAATGAAATCAGGAGCCTTCTTCTTACCGGCAGGCCATGGTTTGTTCTGTGTCGCCGCCCGCCTTTTCCATTCGGTTTCAAAGCGGCCGACATAGGCGTAGCCCTTTTCTTCAAGGAAAAGCAGAGCCATCCCTTGAGCAATACGCCCCGCCAAGCCCGATGCAGAAAAGTCAGCGTAATAGCCCGCCATTCCATCGTTCAGGGACAACTCACTCTTGCCCCAGTCGAATAGATGCGCGTTCTCCAGAATAAACCCAGACGCTCCGGCCCAAAGAACCTGTGCGGAAGGCCACCGTGCGCAGTCAGCCTTCTTGATCGCATGAGCGAGGCGCCAGGCGCTGAAACTCACATTGCCTGACGACTTTGGAAAAGGGCGAATTCGAGCACGAGTCTTCTGGACCTTTGCTTTATCAAGCTCATGGATCGGCAAACTGCTGTTGCCATTGAAGGCCCTCAGAACCTGTCGTGGCAGCGCGATCCAATGATTAAGGCCAAAGAGCGGAAGTCGATTCACTTTGGTCCCTCCGCCCGCTCAAGCAGGCTCTTGATACTGAATTGAATGGCGTTCTGGTCGAATGGCGGTTCGCGCGTGTCGAGCGCGCCGCGCACATAGCGGGGCTCTCGCGCAAAACCGTTTTCGACCTGTACGATGGCGAGAATGAATTTCGCAGGCTCGTGCAGCGAGGTGATGACCTCCTGTCGGGTGATCATGACGGTGTCCGCGCCGTCGATGCGGCCCTTCACCTCGATGAAGCGAAGATGGTCAATTTTCGGATCGTAAGAGGAAATGTCGTAGCCGACCTTCTGCGCTGATACATCCGTGGGCGTATTGCCAAGCGCCTGTTCCGCCGCGATCACTGCGTTCATGGCGGCGATCTCGATCTCCCGCCGGGCAACGGGGTCCTCGGCAAAACCGGCGGGTACAGTGCCCGCGTTTTCCGTGGCGGGCTGGCGCGCTGCGAGAAGCCCGCGCGGGATAACGACCATGCCGCCGCGAACACGCGGCGGCTGGGATGAGATAAAGCGCTCCTGCTCAAGCATGTCCATTCTGCGCTTCAGCCGTTCGGCCAGGTCCTCGGCCCGGCGTTGTGCGTTCTGCCAGTTCAGCCGGGTCTTTTTGCCTGCGCGTTCCTCTTCCTTCAGCTCGAAGGCGCGGGAATCCCAGTAGTTGATTTCCTTCTTCAAACGGGCGCGCACCTCGCGCTCGACCTTGTCAATCTCCGGCAGGCGGCGGGCCTTCACCTCGGCGACATGGCCCTGCGCCAGCTCCACGGTTGCGAAGCGGACGGCGGTCTTCTCCAGTTCCGTGCGCAGCCAGTCTTCGTGCAGCAGATCATCGACGAGTGCAATCTCCTCGGGCTTTGCGGGCCTGAGATTGAGATGCGGCGCGATACCGGCATTGGTCGCGACGCCGTTGCGATCGATGCCCGCGAATTGCAGCTTCTCGGAAATGATGTGCGGCTTGCCCGTCGCGGTCGGGCGGCTATCCTGAACGCTGTGCTCCAGTAGAAACAGCGCGGATATCTGATCTCCCGGATCGGTGTCATCCACAAGAATGGCTCCACGCTTCATCAGGTGATCGTACTGTTCCCGGATCACGCTGATGACGGCCTCCAGAAGAGGGTGGCCGGGGCAGATAAAAGCTGCGACCGGCTGCTGATTGATCCGGTCCTTCTCAAAACAGATGCGCTCGTATTTCTTCTGGATCGGAGCACCCGAGCCGATCTGTCGATCCCGCTCCCGCAGGCTGAGCGGGACATGCGTGATTTCCCAGCGGCCTTCCTCACGGCGCTTTATACGCCCCCCGAGATGCTGGAATGCTTCGACAAAGAAGCTCTGTACGTGATGGGGTTGTAAACGCTGCGCCTCGGCGCGTTCCATCTCAAGGCGGAGTTCATGCACCTTCGCCTGCGGCATGGTGTCGTTGGTCAGCGCACGGCGTTCCAGCAGCTCCAGAAGGTGGTTCTGATCGACCGCGCCATCGACGGTCTGGAACAGGCGTGCCTTGACCTCTTCCTGTTCGCCATACTGGATGGCCTCGAACAAGAGGTCCTTCAGCGCAGTTCCTTCGAACAGCTCCCCGAGTACGTCATAGACGCGCCCGCCAAGGGCTTCCCGCGCGGCTTCCAGCTTTTCGAGCAACCGGCCATAAACCTCGCCCTCGCGCGTGTCGTCGGCAACCAGATTCCAGAGATGGCAGACTTCCGTCTGCCCGATGCGGTGAATGCGCCCGAAGCGCTGTTCGATCTTGTTCGGGTTCCACGGCAGATCGTAATTCACCATCAGGTGGCCGCGCTGGAGGTTCACACCTTCGCCTGCGGCGTCGTTGGCGATCAGGACCAGCATGTCGCGGTCCTGCATGAATCGCTCGACGACCTTGCGGCGTTCCTCGCGGGTGACGCCGCCGTGGATGACCTCGACGGCATCAGGTCTGCCAATCCGTGCGCGGACTTTTTCGAGAAGATACTGAAGCGTGTCTTTCGGCTCGGTGAAGATGATCAGCTTGCGCCGGTTGCCATCGGAATCGATCATCAGCTCGTCATCGAGGATACGATCAAGCTGTGTCCACTTGGTATCCTGGCCGGAGCGCAGAACACCCAGCGCCATGGTCTCCAGACCTTGGAGCGTCTCGACCTCGATTTCCAGTTGCTCAATTGTCTCGGCGGTCGTTGCGCCGGTCGAGATCAGCTCTTCAATCTCGTCAACTTCGTCCTGACCGAACTCCTCGATGTTGCTGACGATTTCATCGGTCACTTCCTCCGCCGCGAATTTTGCGCGCGCGCCCTTTCTGGCAAGCCGCGCTTCGCCCAGCTCGCTCTCCAGCCGCTCCCGGCGACGTTTCAGGGAGTGGTAGATCGCCGCAGGCGACGAGGCGAGGCGGCGTTGCAGAATTTGCAGCGCGAAGCCGACATTGTTCCGCTTCTTGTTGTCCTGGTCAGTGAACCGCTGCACCCGGTTCATTTCCGTCCGGACATACTCTGTCACGGCGCTGTACAGCGCCGCTTCTGGCTCGGAGAGTTCGTATTTGACGGTATAGGCGCGTCGCTCCGGGAAGAGCGGTCTTCCGTCAAAACGAAGCAGCTCCTCCTTGGTGAGCCGCCGCATCATATCGGCGGTATCGGCATAGTGAACGCCGTCGCGGAAGCGACCCTCGAACCGGTCGCCATCGAGAAGCGCCATGAAGAGCTGGAAATCCTCTTCCTTGCCGTTATGCGGGGTTGCCGACATGAGCAGGAGGTGGCGGCAAATTTGACCAAGTTGTTGGCCGAGTTGATAGCGTTTCGTGTATTTCACATCGCCGCTGAAATAGGTGGCTGACATGCGATGCGCTTCATCGCAGATGATCAGGTCCCATTCGTGCGAGCTGGCGAGTTTCTGCTGAAGGTCCTCATTCCGGGCAAGCACGTCGAGGCGGGCGATCAGCCGATTGCGGTCGTTGAAGGCATTGCCCGAGCGCGACGTTTCGATCATGTCGCGGGTCAGGATGTCGAATTCGAGGGCGAATTTTTCACCAAGTTCGTCTTGCCACTGTTCAACCAGACTGCCGGGCGCGACAACGAGACAGCGCTCAAGATCGCTGCGGGCGATCAACTCCTTGATCAGCAGGCCAGCCATAATCGTCTTGCCTGCGCCGGGGTCGTCCGCAAGGAGAAACCGCAACGGCTGGCGGGGAAGCATCTCGCCATAGACCGCTGAAATCTGGTGCGGCAGCGGATCGACAAGACTGGTGTGAATGGCAAGATACGGATCGAAATAATGCGCCAGTTTGATGCGGTTCGCCTCCGTCACCAGACGGAGCAACGCGCCATCGGCGTCAAAGGACCAGACGCGCCCGCGCGTCTCGACGCTAAGGCGGTGCTCGTCATCCCGATAGAGCGTGGTTTCGGCGACGGAGCCGCCCTGCGCTCTGTAGACAACATTGATCGCCTGGTCGCCGATCCAGTCGGTGGAGACGACCTCAACGGACTGGTTGGGGACGATTCCCTGAACAATGGCACCGTTCTTGATGTCTTCGAGCGCCGTCATCCCAACTCCTCTCGTCCTTTGGGCAGGAAGGTTTGGTCAGGCTGCGACTTGGCATGTTTATCTGCTTTCACCGTGGCATATCCCCTCGGTTTCCTTCCGTCTGGCGCTTGATCCATTGGGATATTTCCTCGCGATCGAACCGCCAGGACCCCCCAACCTTGAAGCCGGGTATTTTTCTTTCCGCAGCGAGCTTGTAAGCCGTCTTCTCATTAATCTTGAGAAGCTGCGCGACCTCTCGGATCGTTAGAATTTGATCGTCCATGATCGCGCTCCGGAATCGCCCCTTGTGCAAGCAGTATAAGGAAAAAGCTGGAAAATCAGAGAGAAAACTCACAAAAAATCCTATAGCCGCCACAAGTGGCAGGTTCACCTAGGGTTGCCAATGTTCTCCGGACATCGCTTACCAGGAAAAATGCAGGCGCGATAATGCTGCCGCGGGCAGAATCGGATCAAACCTGCATGTGATTCTCAGTTTGTCCCGAGCCAATGATGCCCATCGGGCGGGCTCGGACGGCTGACGGGTGCCCGTCAGCCTGACTTGGGCGGCGCACCGCTTATCGTCCGCTTCCTGACGATGGTGACAGCGGCGGCCTTGACCCGTCCAGGTCCATTGATGCCCCACGGGCGGGCCCTGACGGCTCTTGAAGCTGCCTTCCGAGCCTGACGGGACTGAAAAAACGACAGGGAAACTCAGACGGAATCCCTGCGGGATACTTCGGAGAGGTCTTACGCCTCGGGCCGTGCTTCGGCCTCATCCTGTTCCTGACGCTGCCGCGTGCCTTCGCGGACATTCATCATGTCCGCCAGATGGACGACATAGTGCGTCTCGATTGTCTCGACGCTGGTGCGGCAGTTCTTGGCGACCTGATAGATGTCAGCGCCTTCGAGAAGGCGGATACAGATATAGCTGTGCCGCAGGCTGTAAGCCGTGCGGGCCTTGCCGTTGCGGTCGAACTTGAGATTGTTCTCGGTCAGGATGCGGTTGAACATCTTTTTGTATTCGGTAGGAAACAGCCGGTCGCCTGGCTTCGGACGGTTCCGAACGCGCATGCGCTCGAAGGCAGATACCGCGCCCGGCATGCTCCTGCAATAGTCCACGCCGCGCCTGCCGCGCACCGCGATTTCGAGAATGCGCGCGCCGTTGTCGTCGTCGTCAACGATTTCCACGTCACGATATACGAGCATATTGGCTTCGTCCGGGCGCAGCCCGGTATGTGCCATAAACAGCACGAAGTCGTGCAATTGCTCGGCATGCCATTTGTAACGCCTGTTCTTCGGCCGGGCGGCGTTCCTGCCTGTGGCCTCGCAGAGTGCCGCGAATTCTTCCGGCGTGAACCACGGCCTGGGTTCAGTTTTAGTTTTCGCCTGATATGGGTCGGAAAGATCGGGAATCGTCTCAATCCAGCCGTAACGCTGCGCGGCTTTGAGAACCATGCGCAGCGTCACAATTTCATTGTGGATCGTGCTGCGGGCGGGTCTCCACGGCTTTGCCTCGCCGCCGATATCTTTGCCGTCATCGCCATTGCCATCGTGGCCCGGTTCGCTCAGCCGGTCCGCGCGATAGTCCTGCACGGTGCCGGCGGTGATTTCCTCGACGGGCATGCCGCCGAAATACGGTACCAGGTGCAGCCTCAAACGGTCCTTGTGGCCCCGGATCGATTTGCCGCTGCGGCGGCCCTGGTTGATCGTCTCGTATTCCTGTTCGAACACGCGGGCGGTCTCGGCGAAACTCTTGCCAACGCGGTGCTTGACGCCGAGGCCGTCGCAGATCGCCTTGTACCACGCGACGGCGAATTCCTTCGCCGCTGCGAGGTCTTTCCGTTTCGTCGTCTTTCGGTATTCCCTGCCGTCGATAAAGGTCGAGCAATGCCAGCTGCCGCCTTCGGCGCGGCGATAGAGACGCACCTTGTCATCCAATATCCTGTGTATTGTCATGCACTCTCCCTGTTGTGCTTGTTGTCGAGAGTTGCTTGTGTCGCGATCACGCGACCTCATCCTGCCGCTTCTTCGCTGATCGAAGTCTCGGCTTTTCCCGTCCGGCTGAAAGGCTGCCCTCTCAGCCAGACATGGGCGGTGCACCGCTTATCATCAGGTTCCTGACGATGGCGACAGCGGCGACCTTGGTCCCGTCCAGGTCCTTTGATGCCCCACGGGCTGGCCCTGACGGCTCTTCGAAGCTGCCTTCCGAGCCTGACGGGGTGAAAGGGCGTTAAGCCTCCGGCCTTCTGCCGGAATCGTCTTGCTGTTTATCCTGATCCCTGCGCGTCGCTCTCTCGCGCCGGACATTAACGAGGGACGTGTCGATCATATCCTTCAGGTGCGCCGCGTAATGCTTCTCGATCATCTCGACGCTGGTGCGGCAGTTCTTGGCGACCTGATAGATGTCGGCCCCTTCAAGAAGGCGGAAACAGATATAGCTGTGACGCAGGCTGTAGGCCGTTCGGGCCTTGCCGTTGCGGTCGAATTTCAATTTGGCGTCCGTCAGGACGCGATTGAACATCTTCTGGTATTCGCTCGGGAACAGAAGATCGGTCGGCTCCGGCGGCGCTGTCCGGACTTCGTCCTTGTCGCCCTCGTCCGAGTCCGGATCGACAGGCCGTTCCCGGTCGCGCAACCGCTCGAACGGCAGCACCGCACCCGGCATGCTCTTGCAATAGCCGACGCCGCGCTTGCCCCGCACCTCGATTTCAAGGATGCGGTCACCGCTCCACTCGTCCGTGACAATCTCCACGTCACGGAATTCCAGCTGTTTGATCTCATCAGGGCGCAAGCCGGTGTTGGCCATGAACAGCACAAAGTCATGCAGCTGCTCGGCATGCCATTTGTAGCGTTTCTTTTTCGGCTCGGCGGCGTTCTGCCGGGTCGCCTCGTAGAGCTGCTTGTACTCCTTCGGTGTGAACCAGGGCCGGTGTTCCACCTTGCTTTGCCGCCGGTAGGGATCGGACGTGTCGGGCAGGGTCTCCAGCCAGCCATGACGTTTCGCCGTCTTGAGAACCATGCTCAACGTGACGACTTCGTTATGGATGGTATTGCGGGCCGGTGGTTTCCACGGGCGGCCCTGCTTTTCTTCGTTCCAGTCTTCCGGTTCCGTCATGCGGTGGACGCGATATTCCTGGATCGCGCCTTCCGTGATTCCGGAGAGGACCTTGTTGCCGAAATACGGCATCAGATGAAGGCGGATGCGGTCCTTGTGGCCCTGCACCCATTTGGGGCTGCGGTGTCCACGCGTGGACGCTTCATATTCCTTTTCGAAGACCGTCGCGGCCTGCGCGAAGGTCTTGCCGGTCTTTAATTCTCCGACACGCGCCTTGGCGCGCAATTCGAGATACCAGTCTTCGGCAAACTCCTTCGCGTGGGCGAGGCTTTCTTCCTTCGTGCTGGTGCGGTGGTTCCGGCCTTCAAGGAAGGTCGAGCACTGCCAGAATCGGCTGTCTTCGCGTTTGTAGAGATTGAGTTTGCCGCCCATGAGCTTGTGAGTCGGCATGTGAAATTCCCCTTACTGTGAAACCGTGTAATTCGTGAAATGATCGTGTAAGGGTAAAATGCATAAAAAAAGAGGTCAAGCTTTCGCTTAACCTCTTGATTTTATTGGTTGCGTGGGTGGGATTTGAACCTACGACCTTCAGGTTATGAGCCTGAAACTCTTCAACTAACCCATCAACCGCGCCGCCCGACTCAATTCGGCTTTTGCATCGTTATAGTACTCTGAGGCCTGCTGCACGGACGTATGCTGCGACTGTTGCATAGCTTCCGCCAGTGGTATCCCGTCCCTCGCCGCCTGAGTGAGATATCCTGCGCGCAGCCCATGTGCGCTGTAGTCGCCCGCCGAATATCCTGCGATCTTAAGACGCCGTTTGATCATGTGATTGATGCCGGCGCCCGTCATTGCATGTTCGCCGACGTTCTCCCAACGATCGATGTGCCGAAAGACATGGCCGTCTTTGATGTCTTCGCTCGCCAGCCAACTGATTAATGCATCAACTGGGCGACCAATCAGCTTGACCGAAGTCCCCTCCTCCGCATCGGTCGTCTTGGTACGTCCAAGTTGGATCGTCATGCAGGGCAGCAATGGGCTTCTCGGATCAGTCGGATCTGCTGGCACGGCTTCTTCGTCGGTCAATTGCCTGACCTTGAGGGCTGCAAGTTCACTGCGACGGCGGCCGCCAGACCCAAAGGCCACCAGCAGCAAGGCTCGATCACGCAGGGCCGCGGGCCCGCCATCCCCGCAGGTCTCCAAGAGATCTTCCAGAACATTCCGTGTGATCGCGCGGCGACTGTTTCGAATCCGCGGCCGATCGGCCGCCTTGGCAGCTCGCTTGACCGCCTCCCTCAGCCCAGGCGAGGCAAAGGGTCCCTTCTCTCCCCGGATCCGATGCAAGGTTGCCCAGGACGACAGCCGCCGCCTCACAGTAGCCGGCGCCTGCGGCCCCACGGTCCGCAGCAGCCCCCGCGCGCGCAGTTCGATCTCTACATCTTCCGGCATCCCGTGCTCCGGATTCCGAGCGCGCTCTGCTGCATCGTAAAGATGATGAGCAACATACTTCAATGCGAGTGACTCTGGCGCCGGCCAGGAAAGGGTCTGTTTAGTTCCTGCCAGGCACCAGGCTTCCAGATAGGCAAGATCCGAAGTCAGAGCCCGCAGCGAGTTTTCCGGCGTCCCCTTACGCGCCAGATGCTTCAACGTATTAAGATCGGCCTCGGTCAGCAGGTCCGTCACCAGGTCCTGCCGGTCGAAGGACACCACGGAAATCAGCGACCCCAGACAATCACTCGGATCCAGACTCTCTTCAGTAGTCATTGAGCTACCCCTGCCACGACCGCGGCGCATAGCCGCGGCGGCGCTTCTCCCTCAACTTCCGAGCGAGGGCCCGTTCCGCTTCACCGGCGGTCTCGAACCGCTCGGTCTGGGCGCGGCCGGCCCGGCCGACCCGCCCCCAAACGCGGATCAGGCCCCTATGGCCAAAGAGCGAGCGGACAAGCTGCAGGCGATAAGCCCGGTGCAGATTGCGCCGGGGCTCGTGGCACTGCAGGTGGAGTCCCTTATAGAGCTGATCTCTTTCCATGACCTGATTCTGAATCAGGCGAGGCTAGAGAGCAAGAACAATGGCTGAACAATCCGCTTTACCTGTCCATCCCTATCGATGCAGCCGCACGACCTGTGAATCATCTAACGCGAGATCCCGATCGGGCAGACCTATGCCCGTGACTAGCTCGATCATGGACGCGGACAGGCCGATTTCATCGCCGACTGCCCTCGATCCGCCATGGACAGCGTCGTCTAGTGCCCGCAGTGCGGAAGAAAGAAGCTCTGGTTGCTCGACAGGCAGACTACCGTCGTCATCATACTTCTCGACCTTCGCCTGTCCTGCCTTGACCAGATGGATATTCGCGGTTCGATACTGGGCGGGCGTCAGTAGCCTTAAGTCGTAACCTCGCCGAATGAGCGCGCGTACCGACATCTTCCACCGCAATTTCAACTCGTAGAGCGCCCGCCAGTTGATCGACTTACCGCGAGGGAATTCTCGAAGAACAGCGCCACGCGGGAACAGGAAGGCGCTCGCGAATCGGTGCGCCTGATCTTCGGTCACGCGATCACCAGTTTGCAGGCCGCGATGCATGATGAGATGACCACACTCATGTGCGAAATCGAAGCGCTGTCGACACAGGCTCTGCTTAAGCGAGCTTCGCACGATGACAGGTCGGCGGCGGTCCATTGAAAATGCGTCGATGCGATCAGACAGGTCGCCGAAATACGTGACGATCGCGCCCGCATTCTCAACCACACGCACCATGCTCGTGATCGGGCCACTAGTACCTAGGCCCCAGTAACACCGGGCCTCCTCCGCCGCTTGCTCGATCTCCTCGGCGCTGGTGGCGGGGATATCGGGAAAGGAGACGTCCGGCAGATCGAGATACCGATCCATGGCGGCGATGAATTTATCCAGCAGCGTGCCGCGGGCCAGCACCTGACTAGTAACCGATGCGGGGCGGGTAATTTGGCCTCGGAAGTGGCACTGCTCTGGCCTGACCGTAGAGGGGATCGGTTCGGCGAGAAAAGCAACCGTCACCCCGAGTACATCACTCAACGCTTCCACCGTTTCATCGGACGGCGAGCGGGAACCTGTCTCAAGCTGGTGAATGAACTGGCGAGTAGCGCCGACGAGAGTGCCCACTTCTTCGAGTGAATAGCCATGAGCGAGCCGCGCGAGGCGGAGCTGCTCGCCGGCGATTTTCGGCTTCAATTCCATTGTGACCTGCCTGACGAACGCGCTAGCGCTGCCTAGATATTCGACGTTCTATCAATCGGACGTGCCGTCTTTCTTCCTTTTCGTGGGAATACCAACGGATGGCGCCGGGAGTTCGACACCGTCGCTACTCTCAACCCAGAGCGGCGAAATTTTGGTCACTGGCTCGTCAAGCGGTATCGACCAAGTCAGGACCGGCATTTCGCCTCCAAGGACGACGAATGTAATCGCGGTCGTCGAGCCGTCGAGGTCAGTCTCGACCGCGAACCGATAGAGCGGTTCGGCAGCCAGCGTCACCAGCTCCTCGTCACCGAATAGGCTGAGCTGCTGCAGCTCGGTGAAGGTCTGCCTCAGCGTCCGCTCGTTGGGATCCTCCGGTTCGCCGCGATAGAACCGCGCCGGCACCCCACCGATGCTGAAAACGAACTGCATCGTGGGATTGAGGATCTCTAACCAATCGATGTCCTCCGCAGCTTTCACGATCTGATGCTGCTGGAAGGCGAACGCCTCGCATCCGAGCGTCCAGCCCGTGCAGCCGAAGTCAGAATCGAAGCGATCCAATGCGTTGTTGCGACCGTGCTGAATCAATTGCGCGATCACGATCAGACGATCGCGGGTCAGTGCGGAATGGTGTTCCCAAGGGGTCATCGGAAGCTCCAAGAACGGAGCGCAAACATTGGGCATACAGGGAAATTTGTCAACTGAAATTTGAAAAGTAAGCTAAGACTTAGAATGTCAACTATCAGGTTGCTGTTAGGTGCCGACCCTGGAGCGATTCTGCGGCCGGTCGCGCTGGCTGCTGTGCCGCCGCGCGCCCGTGCCGGACCCTGTCGGGACAGGGCCGACCGCTAGCGAGTGGATGGACTCGGCCCGCCGGATATTCTTAATATGTTCTCATGACACAGGACCCACCCTGCCCGCCCGTCGGCGACCGCGATGCCCGGACCCTTCGGCTGCTGGATCTGGCGCCCCATGAGGCGATCGCGGTCAGTTGCCATGTCCAACAGCAGCTCAGGCTTCTTCCGCAGGCGTTGCCGGTTCCGCTCCTCGACGTCTCGTTTCTGCGTCCCGAGGGCGGTTACCTCCCCGGCCTTTTCGACTTTCCCGGCCTTTTCGACTTTCCCGGCCGCCCCCAGGTGTAGCGTCGACTCCAGGCCTTCGGCGCGCGGAGTCACCGCGATGTCGAGGCCTTCCCGCTCGAAATACCGGTTCTGATACTCCCGCCAATGGTAAGCCAGACGCTGGGCGTCCGGCACCTTGTAGCCCTTCGCAAAGGCGCCATTGAGATCCAGCGCCTTTTTGCCGAACACACTCCCCTCAAGCGTTCTCGTCGGTGTGTAGAGATGGGCGTGCGGGTTTCCGTCGGAGTGATAGTAGACCGCCAGGTCAACCGGGACGCCCTTCGAGACGAACATTTCCTGAGCGAACTCGCGGGCCATTCTGACGTGACGCTCTCGGCCGACCTCGCGCGGCAGGGCGATCACATGGTCCTTGGCGACCTGGGCGGAAGCGCGACGATTGCTCCGGTCTTCGCGTGCCTCGACCGCATTCCAGAATGTGGCGCGATCCCTGAGGGCGTCATCGGCGCCGGCGGGCAACAGGATCTCAGAGTGCCCGACCTCGGCGGCGCGATAGGCATAGTGATTCGTCACGCCAAGGCGCTCATCGTGCAGCGTTTCCGCGGCCCGATAAGCAGCGCCGGCCACTGCAGAGTGGCCGGCGGAACGGCTGTGGACACTGACGCGAGCAAACTCTATCGCCATATACCGGAGGTTAGTACGCCACCACAACCAAGAGTCTTACATGGCGCGGAAGCCCCTTTCCCAGAAGCGAGAGGAAATCGCCTCCAGAATCGCGACACTCGAAGAGCAGATGGCAGAGCTTGAAAAGGCCGAGATCGAGAAGATCGGACAAGTCGCCAAGGAGGCAGGCCTGGTCGGTCTCGACATCCCAGACGACAAGCTGCGGGAGGCATTCAAGGAGATCGCCGCGCGATTTCAACCGTCCAAAAAGGAAGCTCGCAAACCTTCAGGCGCAGCTGCGGCGGAATAGCCTGGCGATGCAGCGCACCAAGCAGGACGAGCGGAAAGCCGACACTCGAAACAAGATCCAGCTCGGCGGCCTGGTGGTGAAGGCCGGGCTTGGCGACGAGGAAACCGCCGTCCTGCTAGGCGCCTTCATCGAAGCCGCCGACTCTCTGAACGGTCCAAACGGTGTTGCCATCAGGCGCCGGTTCCGGCGCCGGGGCGACGCCGCATTCAAGGAGGATCAGAGTGACCGATAAGCTTGCAACCGGCCTCATGTGGGGCCTGCCGCTCCTCGTCTGGGTGGCCCGTCGCACCTTTCTCGGCGACGTCTGGCTTGATCTCTACAGCACCCAGGGGGTGTCGAGCACAGAGCGCTACTGGCTGCAAAGGACAGCCATAGCCTCTGATTTCCTTGCCGCCTTGTTCGTCCTTGGGGTGGTGTTGATCCTCTACCGGAAGCGTTGGTTCTCGCGCCTTCCGGCGGTCGCCCCTATCCATCCTCACCGCCGTTGCCTTGCTTGTGATGGTCATCCGCGAGGGCAGCCGCCTGTGGCCCTATCGAGACCAATACCAGCTGGCCCAGCTCGACAAGCGCCAACGCACCGTGGCCGGTGCATGGGGCCCTTCGGTTCTCAGGAGATCCCGTGCCCACAGTGCCGCCTCGACCGTTTCCGGCATGCCGTGATCCGGGACCCGGGCCCGCTCCACGGCGTCATAGAGGTGATGGGCGACGAACTTCAAGGCGAGCCCCTCCGGTGCCGGCCAGGGCAGCACCTGGTCGGTGGCGGCCAGACACCAGGCTTCGAGATAAGCGAGATCGAAGGTCAGGGCGCGGAGGCTGTTCTCGGGCGTGCCCTTGCGCGCCAAGTGCTTCAGGGTCTTGAGGTCGGCCTCGGTCAAGAGCGCGCTGACCAGGTCCTGGCGCTCGAAGGAGACCACCAAGATCAGAGAGCCCAGACGGTCGCTCGGATCCAGGCTCTCTTCAGTGCTCATTGAGCTACCCCTGCCGCGACCGCGGCGCGTAGCCGCGGCGGCGCTTCTCCCTCAGCTTCCGAGCCAGGGCCCGTTGCGCTTCGTCGGCGGTCTCGAACCATTCGGTCTGGACGCGGCCGGCCCGGCCGACCCGCCCCCAGACGCGGATCAGGCCCCAATGGCCAAAGAGAGAGCGGGCAAGCTGCAGGCGATTGGCCCGGTGCAGATTGCGCCGGGGCTCGTGGCGCTCCAGATGCAGACCCTTAAGGAGCTGTTCCCTCTCCATGACCTGATTCTGAATCAGGCGAGTCTGGAGAGCAAGAACAATGGCAGAACAATTCGCCTTCCCGACTAGAAATCTTGTGGACGTTCAAGACGAGCGCATCGGCATCGCCGAATCCAACGGCGGGCAGATTGGTGACACCCGCTAGGCCATGGGCACTGCGTCCCGGACGTTCGGGCCGGCCACGAACCCGTCCAGGGAGATCGACACGTCCAAAACTACATTGCTCATCGCGAGCCTCCTCCGTCCGCCGGTGCCGCCATCCGGTCGGAGCCGGTCCGGCCGTGTCGACATCATCGCTACAAAAGAGGATCAGTGGGAACGGCAGCGAAACCGGCGTTCATGGCGGCCTCCTCCATAGTTCGGTGAGGCGGTCGCCGAAGAGGACGTTGATGGAGCGTCGGCCATCGTTATAAGGCGATTGCAGTGTAGCGCGCAGGTGAATGATGATTTGAGGGAGATCTCCGATCCGCACCGCCGGCGCCGTCTTTTGCAGGTCTCGTCCCAAAGTCGAGGCGTCACAAAATCTCTCGCAGGCACAGGATGTCGGTTTCGAGCTGCGTGCCATAACGCTTGTCCAGCCCCGCCTGCTTTGCCAAGTTCGTGAACTGGTTTTCCGCGATAACGAGATCTGCATAAGGCAGGACGGTGCAGAACGACCGCATATCCTGCATATCGTTGTTTGCGATCGGACGGCCCTGCGCCTCGAGTTTCAGCGAGATCTCTCGCTCGATGAAGAAGGCGGGCGTTTCCCGGATGATTTCTCGCAGTATCGCGCCGCCTTTGTCACCGAGGCAGGTCCAAGGCAGGCCGAGCCGTTCGGCAATGGCGATGATGACGTCCTGCTGTTCGATGGCCATCAGCACGCTATAGATCTTGCGCCGCATCGACATCGGTTGGTCGCCGTGACGGGCTCGCCGGTCTTCTATTCTCAGCCGCAGCTCGTCGCACCCGTTGCTAAACCGCCGGACCGCTTCGATCCGTTCCGCATCTGATGCCGATACAAGATAGTCCAAAAGCGCCGCTTCAGGGTCTGACTGGATGAAGTCAACGATGCGTGGCGGTACGACGACGCCCAACCGTGGATCATTCTGGTCCACGGTCGCCTCGAAGAAGACGTCCGACAGAAACCAGCGCGGCTCTAGATCGGACCAAGGCAAGCCGTAGAGATGGGCCAGGACCGCTCCGACCTCGGTTTCGAGCCGCCGGTGGAGACCACGATAGACGAGGGCCTGGCTGAGCGCCACCTGTGTCATCGCCAGATCGAACCGTTGCTCAGCCCGGTTAATCTTGTAGGTCTCGTAGAGGTTCGAAGCCGAAAGCGGGAACAAAAGCTCATCGGTTTTGATCTTCTCGCAGATAGCCTCCAAGAGCTCCCGCAAAACAGGGTGCGCCTTGGGCGACTTCACCGCACGCGCCAGATCAATCCACTTATTCTGGTCGAGATAAACTATCTTCACGTTTCGCAAAACGCCCGTGGCCGACGTCCAGGAACACCTGTCCCGCCTCAAAAGCGTCCCTGTCGTTCAAACAGCAGCACCCGAAAGTTCGCGGGTGCTCCCGCGGACATGGAAGTCGGCATTGGACTTCCTTTCAATCCCACATGCTATGCCGCGAATGCCCGATCCTCCTGATAGCTATATGCCACCGGATTAGCGACCGCATCGCCCTCGAAGTTACGCGTGATCTCGACCGATATCAGGCTGTCACCTGGGAACGCTGGACTTAACTCGAGCGTGAGATAGTCGAAGAGCGCACGCTCATGCACGGCGACCACTATCTGCCGCTCCATACCTTTGGAGAGCGTGCGTAAAAGCGCAGCGAATTGCGCGATATGGACGTCGTCCATCGACTGCACGGGATCATCCAGTACCAGCCATGGCATGCGCGTAGGTACAGATAGGTGCAGCGCAAGAAACAACGTCAGCGCCGCCGTATTAAGGTTGCCCTGGCTCAACATCGCACCTGGTGAGCCGGCGGATTTGCCCGAACGGTGCAGCGTCTCGAGGACCGCTTCGACCTTGCCGTCCTCACCGGTCGGCAATTTGAACGTCGGCACAAATTGCTCCGATGGTGCGAGCCGCACGAAAAGGTCTCGCCAGACCTTGTTCAACGAGGTGTTGAAGACTGTCTTGACGATATCTGACCGAACCGTGGCGGCGGCATCGGCAACCTTTTTTGCACTGTCGCGACAGGTATCGACCTGCTTCGCCGCGCTCTCGACAATCGCCATGCGCACGGCGACTTTCTCGTTCTCACTCTCAAACGATCTGATAGACTCAAGATCCTTCGCATAGAGCTCCAGCTCGGACAAGACCGTTATCCTCAACGACACCGTGCGTTCGGCGGTCGCAATCTGACTGTCCAAATTCCGCTTTGACACCAACAGAGCGTCATCGATGCTGTCGAAGGTGCTGGCGAGACGACCGGTGTGCGAAGTGACGACGCGGTCGATCTCTGGAAGGATCGACGATGATTGCTCATCACGGCGGCGCGCGAGAATTACCGGCTCGCGGGCGGCGGTTGCCTCCGCCATCAATGCAGCGCCCGTCGCCGCCGCTGGAGCAAGCGCGTTTAAGCGTTGGCCGGCACTCGTCATTTGCGCCGCACGAACTGTGAGCTCTGCCATATCTTCGGGCGAAAGCTGCCCGCCCCCGGCACTTGGGAGGTCGCGCTGCGCGACGGAAAGGCGATTGCTTTCCTCCGCGCGCTCATTCGCGAGTGACTGAAGGCGTCCCGCTTCACTCGTGAGGTTCGCGATCTTCGCTGCGATATGAGACGATAACGGCTCGGCGCTCGCCTCGGAGAAGTCGCGATCGCAAACCGGACAGTTTTCGCCGGCAATGTGTGAGGCGACTCCGGCCAGAGCGCTCGCGAGCGTCCTGACATCCACCACTCTCGCCGCGAGCGCGGTATTCAGCTCCGCGATCCGCGCAGAAGCCCGCTGGATGGTAGCCTCGAGCGCCTTGACCCGTTCAGCCGCGGCCGCGCTGTTGTTGATCAGGGTCGTACAGCGCCTGGCCTCTGCCTCGGCTCGCCTTTGTGCAATCGCCCGGCTCTCCTCTGGACCGTCGTCGATCGATGGCACGTCCGAGAATACCGATCGCACAATAGCGAGAGCTTGATCGAGCTGTGCACCCGCATCGGCGCGCCAGGCACCGAGCGCCCGCGCCGTCGCTTGTTCCCGCCGTTCCATATTCGCGCGGTCGTGCGTTGTGTCTTCAACTGGCAAGGATCGCCACCTCTCGGCAACGCTCCTAAGCTCGGACGCCGCGCTGGTAAGATCCGTCAGCATACGATCGTCTTGGCGGGCCGTCTCCAGTTGTTGACGAAGATCTTCGACGTTCGTCGCCGCATTGACAAACATAGGAGCAGCGGAGGGAAGTTGCGCCAATCTGGCATTCAACGTCGCCAGACGCTCGGTCGATGAGCGCGTGGCGTTCGTGATCGATTGGTTGTTCCTCACGGTCTCGTCCCGCAGCGAGGTCCGAAGTGATTCGAAGCGTCGGTATTCGGACACCAGATTGCGGACGCGTGTGACGTTGTAAGCTGGGAACAGCCCGTCCACCAAGGCGTCGAGCGGATCCAGTCCCAACAGTTCTTTCACGAATTGGGTAAGTGGAGATGTCGTGTTCGTCTTCTGATCGTCGTAGATTTCTAGAAGGCGGCTCAGTGTCGCCTGCGGCAGGTAGCAGCGATCCGAGAAAAACTTGGCGTCGCCGCTGTCGAGCAACGGCTTCGGATTGAATTCGCTATCACTGAACCTCAGGGAGCCAGCGATCCCGGTATCTGGCTTGAGCGGCCCACTCGTCGTCAGGTCGATCGATCCTCCGGCGGTCCCCAATGATGTGAGATAACCGCGATATCCATCTCCATCGGTGGCGAGATGCGCAATCTTACCCGTTAGCGCTAGTTCTAGCGCTGACAGTACGCTGGTCTTCCCCATGCCGTTTGACCCGTGAACAAGCACGACCTGTGCATCGAGCGGGATGACGACCTTTCCTCGCAGACTGCGGAAATTCTCGATGACGAGTGTTTTGAGACGGGGCGCCATCATTCGTCCTCCTCATCATTTTCCTCAAGCGCAGCCTTTATCGATCCAGCGATCGATCGCGCCAGCGCTTCCTCAACCGCAAGCTTCCCTTCAGGCGCGAGCTTCAGCAGTTCATCCATCAGACGTCCGGCTGCATTGGCCGGAACAGTCCGGCGAAGATCCCCTTCCCAATCAATGAAGGTCTCCACGGCGACAGGCTGGCTCAATGGCAACAACACCGAGAGCCATTCGCGCAGAACTTCGACCGCATTAGTGCCTGTTGGCGAACCGACGGGGAGGACCCTGCAAACTCTACTGATGGACTGAACGGTTTCAGGCATAGCTTGCCCCGACGTCAGTACGGCTGTGACCGATCGCTTTGATTGGAGAACGTCGAGTGCTCGCGTCAGAGTGAGCACCTTCCGGATGAGCGCGTCGTCTGCCGTATCGCCCTTCAGCTCAATCACGATGACGAGGTCTTTGGCGCGATCGCCTGCCATAAGCGCATCAGTGAACTCAAAGAACAAAGAACCTACCTTCAAAGGCTTCGGCAGCACGCGGTAACCGCCTTCACCAACGAGGATTTCGACGACGCGCTCGCTGGTGGTCATATCGATACCTCCGCGCGAAGGCGGTCCCGCAGGTCATCCAGGCTCGCCGAGTCAACCAGCATTGGCCCCAATGCTACGAATCGAGGTCCGATGGTGCCGGTCCTCCGATTGGCGCTGGGATTGCGCTGCTGCCGGTCGCTGACGCGGCGCGAGCAGAGCAACACGACGTCGGAATCGTCCACATCGAATGCACCACATTCCATCAGGCTGGTGATGTTATCGTCGCTGGCTGCGAAAAATACCCGCGCTGATGTCGACGGCGACGTCAGTCGCAACGCGCCCGATCGCACGTCGATCGGATCATCAATTGAGACCGTCCACGTCGCGGCCTGATCATCCAAGCCGATGAGCCCAATCGCGACCGCCGCCTCGCGTTGCCCAGTATTCGCGAGACCCAGCTTTCCCTTCATCAGATGAGCGGGCTGACCATCCACGGGAAAGTATGTCGGGACGCCGGGTGGGCTCAAACCATCCTGCAGCTGGTGCCGCGCCCGCGCCAAGCCCGTCGCAATGCCCCTTGCCAGTTGGAGCCTGTCAGCGTCACCAGCCTCCGCCACGCGATTGCGCAGGTGAGCGATTCCCTCCGCGATTGCCGCGTGCGCATCTTGATCGAGCATAGGCGCGATGACATCACTCGCCAGAATCTTCATCTTGGTCGAGAGCACGTTCAACAACAGCGCCAGCAAAAGCGGCTTGCCGTAGGCCTGAAGGCGCGCCGCCTCGCAGATCTCCCCGCGGTTCCGCTCATAGTCGTCGCCATACGCGACGTTCAGTACGTTCTTTTGATTCTCGCCTAGTTCCTGGGCAGCGAAGACGATAGGTGTCGGCTGGTCTGTCCATTTCCAACCCTGCTGAGCCCCAACTTGACCGAACATGTTTTGAATGTTGGCGTCCTGCGCGGACAGGCCAATCATCAGCGTCCGTGACCGCTGGATCAGTGCTTCCAGCTGATCACGCACAATCTTGAACTTTCCGCTGCTCATCCAGCCCGTGATCTGCGCTGACCGGGCGACCAGGAGGTCGCGGTAGTCGTCCTCGTGTTCGATCGCGCGCAATGCACAGCCGTGAAACTTGTACAGGACCGCCGCCGCCGCCGGTCCCCGCAAATCCTCACCGGTAACAGTGATGCGATAAAAGGATTCGGGATAGCCGAGCTCCTTCATCGCTGCTTCGAGAAGACCGTCCCAATTTGCAGTTGCTAGTTCGGTTACCGTACCTTCCAGCGCGAGCATTCCGATGGCAAGATGCTCGGCATCGGCCTCCTGACTGGCGAAGGTGTTCGTAAAATCTAGCCCTACCCAGAGCAAATAATCGAGCTTCTCGTTCGGAATCTCGATGGAAAGCACGTCGGAGTATTGGTTCCAAAGCCGGCCAAGCAGATTCTTCAAGCACGTCCATGTGGACGATGGCTGGGCGAAATTGATTTGAGCCCGCTCTTCCTCCCCTGGAGTCGCCATGCCAATGATCTTCTCTAACGCCTTGCGGTAGCCGCAATCGGCGTCTGGGGAAGAGTGGACCCGGAGAAACTCCACGAGTTTGGCCAGCACACCGTCAAGGCCGCTCACTCGTTCACGCGAAATGCCCGATCCGAGCCAGAACGCGTAGCTGCCGGAGGCGATACCTTCGCTGACACCGAGGAACGGCCCGTCCAGAAGTTCCAGTGTTTCCTTGACTGTAATCGTGGCAGCGGTCGGCAAGTCGTCCTGACTCGCGATGGCGAGGTGGTCGATGTTGCTCAAGTCGAAACCTCCGTCAGCGAAGCCACGACATCGAAATTCACTCCGAGCGTGTCAAAGTGCCTGCGGCTGCAGGCGATCTTCTGGTTCTCCTTCGTCCGGCGCTCTTCCGTCCAATTCTGGGCAAGCACCAGTCCGGCGTTGATGGTTTTGCCAAGGCCAACCTCGTCGGCAAGGATCGCGCCCTTTGAAAGCGGGGACTTGAAGGCGAGCAGCGCCGCCTCGACCTGGTGGGGGTTGAGATCGACCTGGGCATCAAGCAACGCGCCGGCCAGCTCCTCGGCATCCGCTACGGAATGCCGCCTGCTCAGCTCATGAGCGAAAAGTTTGGCATGATATTCGGTTGTCACGGTTTCCCCGCCCTTCAGTCTGTGTTTGCTTCTCCCGCTTTGCCCGCAGAAA
>Ga0214472_10000804_pt1 | contig 37688 bp, 55 predicted proteins | sample RVTome_6_FD_207662 | JGI IMG/M metagenome (GOLD analysis project Ga0214472, IMG submission 207662) | Soil microbial communities from uranium-contaminated site in the Upper Colorado River Basin, Wyoming, United States - RVT140D175 | ecosystem: Environmental > Terrestrial > Soil > Contaminated >...
GAAATAACTTGAGGGAAAGGAGCGTTCTTAACTCGGACACGTCCGATTGCTTCTTTATAACGTTCATGACTAATGAGTGTGACCTCATTAATTCCACAGTATCCCCAGTTTGGGCCTCTGATTTTCTTCTCAGCAGAAGCAATATACAACTTCCCTTTTGACCATGGGAATAGAAACCATTTATCTGTTTTATGATATCTATATCTGACTCTGTTATCGTCTAGTATTTGTTCAAATGTTGGAAGAACATCTTTTTTGAAATCAGCAATGGACGGGTTAACACATCCCCCGTCAACATTTTTATTAAGGGCTGAAAGTTTTAACAACTTCATTACAAGTGAATATGTTTTTCCCCCACCGAAACCTGTAGACAAGTGTAGAAATTTAGAATGATCATCAATCTGAAATATGTGTTGGTGCTTATTTTTTTTATACCTAATTAATGCCTTCATTTATTTTTAAGATCGAGTTATTCGGAATTTCCGAATAACTGCCTGTCTACGCAGCATCCTCCGACGCCGTCACAATTCAATGGCATATCGTTAGAAGATCCGAAACGAAACCAAGCGCACCCATTTTCTGGGGAGCATTTTTTTTGATCACTCTTCATAGTCAAATTCTAACCCATCACATTCATCAGCATCGACAGGATTTTCAGTCATCCCTAAATATTGTTTTGATAACCAGATCTGCATTGTGGTATTATTTCGAGCGATAGCATTATTCATCATAGCCCGTTTCAAACTTATATTTCCGTATTGCATCATCCTTTTAGAATATTCGGAATAATTCATCCCAGTTTGTTCAAGAATTATTTTAACAAGTGTCTTTTGATCGATATTAAGGAAAGCTGCACATTCGGCTTGTGTGCAATGTAGTTTTAACAACTTGTCGAGGTCTTTAAGATCTATTTTCTTTCTCGGTCTACCGGCTCCCATAGTGTTTACCCCTAAAAAACTAGTTTGTTTTTATAATATATCCGTCTGAGGTCAGTTTATCAAAAGTCTCGCTTTGATGATCGTGATCCATGCAGATGACACTAATAATATATTCTTTTGATTTTTCTTTCTTTTCTGTTGGAGTATCACCTACGTCGAGGTCGAATTTTTTTAGACCCAACCAATCCATGTCAAAGTCTGGTCCGAGATCTCCCATGATATCGTCAACGAGTGAAAAATCTAAATCAGACCATTCAGCGATGCCGTTATCACTGACTAAAAACGCATTTTCCTGGTCAGTATCTTTGAATTCCTGGTAGACAACTGGCACTTCATTGACACCAAGTTTTTTATAAGCACGCAGTCGGCCATGCCCAGCTAGAACTAAACCAGATAAGCTTGATACGATGCACGGTACTCTAATTCCCTGATATTTTATTAACTCACACAATCGTTCAATTTGTGCTTGAGAATGTTTATTAGGATTTTTAGGATGAGGCTTTAGTTGTGAAATCGGTACCAGCTTAGTGTACTCGCATTTGATTTCAATTTTGTCGGATGATTTCGTCTTGGAGGTCTGTGAATTCTCTTTTTCCGTCTGCCCATTCATGTGCAATGTTCTCCAAATTGACTTGATCGTCTATTTTTTTTTGTTTTAGGATTCGCTCGGCGTCACTCATGTGTTTTTCATTGGCCATGCGTTCTATTTGAGAGATAAAAATTTTAGTCATGTCATAGGTGACTATTTTTATAGACTCTCTATTCAGTTTTTTTACGTCACTTAACTGTTTAACGAGATTATTAATAAAAGTTGGGACACGTTCAGTTTTTAGTAGTGCTTCTTTTAAGTCAGAGTGCATCGGTGTAATTGTGATGTACTCTTTATAATCGTATTGAATTAAGCGACCCAGGTCGCCGAGCATTTACAGTACGCCTTCGACTTTTGCGGGGGTCGTGATTTTAGATTGAAATTTTACAAACTCTTCACTGACTTTGCGTGGTTTTAATTTATCAGAGCGCACGTATGAAACTTCATGAGTATGTGAGTCATGTTCGAGCGGCACGACTGTTTTTGTCACGTGTTTTGTGCGTCGATTTCTGACCTGAACGTATTTACAAGGGGGTCCGATTTTAATCTCAGGAGGATTTTGATCGTCTCCCTCTTTTACAATTTCAACTATATGAAAATGTCCGCCGACATGTGTTGATTTGTCCTGTTTTTTGCCAGTCGAATCGTACGAATGATAAACGTGAACATGTTCGAGCGCTTCGAGCAGCGGTTGTTGCCCGTCAATCGCCACATTTTTGATCATTTTTGAAACGTCTAATTTGAATAGGTCGTGTATGAAAAAAAAGTCGTTTCCGAAAACTCGGCCTGTCGATTTCGAGCGATCAATTTTTAAATTTTCTGTTTTGATTTCAGTTTGTGAATCGTGTGAATTTTTTGTCTTATTCATCGGTTTTTCTCCCCGAGTCGGTTGAAATTAATTTTGTTTAAGCAATGATGACATTCACAGTCAAGTTTATTCATTTAATATCATTAAGTAAAGTTAATCGGTTTATATTGTGGCGCTACCTTTATATATGACAATTTTGTTTTTTTTAATTGACAGGAATACTTCAATGCTGTACTGCTTTAGTATGACATTAACAAAAAAACAGATCACCGAAATTTACATGCAAATAGCAGATTTGCAGGATGAAGTTTGGGCGGCGAAATACGCGGATTTTGACCAAATTAAAGTAAATGAGTTTAATTGTAAACAAAAAGAGTTGATACGACAAATTAAGGAGTTAAAAAAATGACTAAAAAAATAACTACAGAAGAGCTGGGTGAAATTCTAGAATTACACAAAAAATGGTTAAACAACGAAGATAATGGACAACGCGCGAATTTGAGCGGTGCTGATTTGAGAGATGCTGATTTGAGAGACGCGGTTTTGTGCAACGCTGACTTGTCCAACGCTGATTTGTCCAACGCTGATTTGAGCGTTACTAATTTGAGAAGTGCTGATTTGAGAGACGCGAATTTGAAAAATGCGAATTTGAAAAACGCTGAGTTGTGCGATGCGAATTTGAGTAGCGCGAATTTGAGCGAATCTGATTTGTCTAACGCTGATTTGAGCAGAGCTGATTTGAAAGATGCGAATTTGAGTAGCGCGAATTTGAACTGTGCTGATTTGAGTCAAGCCGATTTGAAAGATGCGAATTTTTCAGATGCGAATTTTTCAGATGCGAATTTGAGCGAAGCTGATTTGATTAACACTGATTTGAAAAACGCTGATTTTAGTAGTGCGAATTTGAGCAGTGCTGATTTGAGTGACGCGAATTTGAGAGATGCGAATTTGAGAGATGCGAATTTGAGTAGCGCGAATTTGAACTGTGCTGATTTGAGTGACGCGAATTTGAGAGATGCGAATTTGAAAAATGCGAATTTGATCGATGCGAATTTGATCGATGCGAATTTGAACTGTGCTGATTTGAGTGACGCGAATTTGAGAGATGCGAATTTGAAAAATGCGAATTTGAGAGATGCGAATTTGAGCGATGCTGATTTGAGCAGAGCTGATTTGAAAGATGCGAATTTGAGTGACGCGAATTTGAGCAGAGCTGATTTGAGCTATGCGAATTTGAAAAATGCGAATTTGAGCGATGCTGATTTGAGCAGAGCTATACTAGATGAAACAGATGACTAAAAAACTAAAACAAACTCAAATATTCTAGTAGAAAAATGAAATAATTTCTCAATTCCGCGCTCACCATGTATTAAAAATACATGGCGATTCACCCAAGACTTATCAACCAATTATTCGAAAATCCAGAATTTCTGGTCGCACCGGACAGCATAGGATACGTAGTGCGCGATGTCATTAATATGAATTGGTGGAATACGTGCGGCGTACTCCTCGGCTATAAAAAAAACAAACGCGTAAACGGTGATTTTTCAGAAGTGCAAAAACGTATCGCGGTTCAGCTCAAAGAATATTATTACGTGCGGCGTATCGCGATCAAAAATGAATCAAAATTTAGGCAGGAAATTCGTGGATATTTGATCGGAAATGTTAAAAAAATCGAGCAATTAAACGCATTTTCATACACGACTCGCATGAATCCGAGTCAATATTTCCATAAAAAAGACGGCACGACAACTTGGGTAGATTGCACGTCACGCGCAACGTATGCAGCAAAATATGTATTTCAAAATGGATATCAGGATTTCGATGGTCGCGCTCGATTTTTAGGTGCATCCGCTATTCTAAATGCGATTGAGACCGGACGTTGCGAAGATCTTGGAATATCTGAATATTTTGATGACGGACATAACACTGTGAAAGCCGAAATTTTTAGTCAGAAAAATAGTCAATTGAGTGTGGGTGAGTGGATCGATAGACTGGGCGTTAAGATTTTGCCGAAACGTGAATGGCTTTTAGACGCGATCGGTCACGTAAAATCAGATCCGTATAAAATAAACGAGGCACGAATTGTGGCGCAGGGACTGGCCCCCGGAGTCAACGAATTGTTGTATGGTTTTTCCACATCGTCGTCTGTTAAATTAGCGATGGCGGTGAGTGCTGCGAGTCGTGCGAGTGCTGCGAGTCGTGCGAGTGCTGCGAGTGATGCGAGTCGTGCGAGAGCTGCGAGTCGTGCGAGTTATGCGAGTCGGGCTTCGAATGCTTCGAGGGCTTCGCATGCTTCGGGGGCTTCGAAGGCTTCGACAGCTTCGGGGGCTTCGAATGCGGCGAATTCGAGTGACGCGGGATGCACCCACACCGCAGCAACTGTTTGGTCAAAATGTAACAAGGCGATTAAAAAACCCGACCACCTCGACTACCCTCCTGTTTTTAGGAAAAACATTTTTGGGCTTGCGGGAAATTGGAAAATCAATGCAGACATAGTGAAACGTTGCAACGTTGGTTATTTCGATCCGTTCTGTGTAGATGGGGAAACTGAATATCTATCCCCTTCCGGATGGGAAAAGATAAAAAATTATACCAGCGGACCTATAGCTCAGTATCTCCCATCGGGTGAAATCACATTTATAGATCCAATCCGATATATATCCGAACCTACAGAAGAGGACTTTTTAGAGTTTAATAATAGATCTTTGTCTATATGCGCTACATTAGACCATAGCATTGTTTACAACAATATTAACAAAGCTGGTCGGCCACTAGAAAAATTGCCATTTATTAAATTTTACGAAAATAGACACATGCGTGGAGTGAATCAAACCAAACGCATTCCAATTACATTCCAATACACCCCCAATGGTTCTAATGTTTCAATATCAGAAGAACGTTTGAGGCTGGAAATAGCAATACAAGCTGATGCTCATATCCGAAAAAAATCAAGTACAGGGGAATGGGAAGTTATATTTGGATTAAGGAGAGAGAGAAAAATAAAACGTTTGAAAGATTTACTCAACCTCAATGGAATATTACCGAGGGAATATAATTATATCAGACCAAATGGGAAACGCGACACTGTTGTTTCATTTAAAATGAAATCTATATTTGAAACACCAAAAAAGGAATTTCCCACGTGGTTACTCCACTTGCCGCAATCGCTTCGTGAAATCTTTGTCGAAGAGGTGATGCATTGGGACGGTTGTCAAGCATCTAAATTATACGCCACCAACAGTAAACACAATGCTGATATTGTCCAGTTTATGTTTGCATCATGCGGGTTTTCTAGCCAAATTGCATTGTCTGATAAAAACTATCGTGTTCAAAAAAGTTTGTTGACTACGTCTTCTATGACTACACACGATCGCTGTGTGTTCATTGAAAAATTCAGGTTTGTAAAACATGCTATTAAATATTGTTTTACCGTCCCGAGCGGATCGTGGTTAATGCGTAGAAATGATAAAATATGTGCTACAGGAAATTGTGGACACGGCACCACACCTCTTTACGCCAAAAAACATGGAATTAATTATCTCGGGTTTGACACAAACAAAAAAGCGTTTGATGAATATCTAAACATCATCAATGAAGAGTGTTCAGGTCATGGAAGCAACGTGAAAGTTCAGCTCCAAGATTCAACTGAATTTTTACCGAAACTCGTTGGGCAGTTTGATTTATGTTATACAAGCCCGCCATATTTTAATTTTGAGGAATACGGGGGAAACACCGCGCACTACGATGATTGTAAATCATACGCTGATTTCCATAAAAAAATAACAATTCCCGTGTTTACAAATGTGTATGAATATTTAGTGCCCGGCGGGACGCTTGCATTGCAAACTGAGAAAAACGCAACCGCAAAAAAAGAGTGGATTGATGTCATTAAACCGATCGGGTTTGTTTTAGAATCAGAGTTACTGACGGGAATTGAAAAACAAAAATATTCCACGCAGTCGAAACGCGATCAAAATTTATTGGTATTTAGAAAACCGAGTGTCTGACTTATTAGGGGTTTGCCCTAACAAGTTCTAATATTAGGCTTTATTTCTCATAAACCATATCCCCAATTGACTGAAGGGCAGTTTTCTGACACTTTTATACGTATATTTTATTTTTCTATATGCTTATAACTATATGAAAATATGCGAGTAATCAAAATATGTATGCATTTGAGGCTTCTGTGCCTGGGAGAATATTCTTTGCCCGTGTTTTTTGTCGTTGTACATTTTAAGATAAATAGATTTATGCGTTGAAATATTCTTAGCCAAACAAATAACAGAATCGAATAGTGACCATTTGCACGTAGTCGCAAATTTTCGTTCCACTTCGATCAAAAACTGCATCTGTATTTCGGGATCTCTGGATGACCATCCGTCCAAATCTTCCGCCAGTCTCCGAGCTGCATAGCGCATGAGATCGTCGTGCTTAAAAACTAACTCACTCAATAACTCGTCAAGGTTGTGCCCCGACAACTGGTCAGCTAATTGAGATGCATCGAGCGTGATTTTAACGTCCATTTGTTATTCTCCCACCGGAGACATTTGTTAGCGAATTTAATTGCGTCTTCGAGTTTTTCAAACGCATCTGTAATAAATCCGGTTGGGTCATGCACGATATAAGTCATTGTAAAACTCCGCTACCGTATCCGCTGCCGCTTCCGTATCCGCTACCGTCTCCGCCTCCGCTTCCGTATCCGTATCCGTATCCGCTGCCGCTTCCGTAGCCGATGCCGTCTCCGCCTCCGCATCCGCTGCCGTCTCCGTATCCGCCTCCGCGTCCGTCAATTTCGCCGCTCATTTCAAAACTCCACGCCCGTTGCCGCTGCCGCTGCCGCTGCCGCTGCCGTTGCCGCTGCCGCTGCCGCTGCCGTATCCGCTGCCGTATCCGTTGCCGTCTCCGTATCCGCTGCCGTCTCCGTATCCGCTGCCGTCTCCGCTGCCGTATCCGCGTCCGTATCCGTCTCCGTCTCCGTATCCGTTGCCGTTTCCGCTACCGATGCCGTATCCGCTGCCGTATCCGTATCCGCTGCCGTATCCGCGTCCGTCAATCTCGCCGCTCATTTCAAAACTCCACGCCCGTTGCCGCTGCCGCTGCCGTAGCCGCTGCCCCAACCCCAACCTGAACTATAGCCGATGCCCGACCCTGCACAATAGCCGCTTCCCCAACCATCAATTTCGCCGCTCATTTCAAAACTCCACGCCCGTTGCCGCTGCCGCTGCCACTGCCGCTGCCGATGCCGCCGCTGTCTCCTTCTCCGCTGCCGCTGCCGTAGCCGATGCCGTATCTGTAGCCGTAGCCGTAGCCGTAGCCCCAACCCCTGCCCGCGCCCGAACCATACCCGCCGAGTAACAAGCCACCACTCTCAATTTCGCCGCTCATTGCAACCGTTTTTCTAACTCGTCGGCCCAGACCCCGCCGCCAGCATCACGAAACTCTGCGAGTGTCATTGTCACATCACGTTTTAACCCGCGCTGTTCCAACCATTGTTTAGTTCCACTGCGACACGCTCGGGTTATTCTGCGGAATAATGCTACAGAAAAACGGTAATTCTCAGCGCGATATTCTAATCGTTCAGCGTCAGTCAGCGGTTCTATTTCACCACGTTTTTCTCGCGCGTCATCAATCGCATCTATTAATGTATCGCCATGAGCACACGCTGTAATGCCGGATAGTTCCACGAAAAATGTTTTTTTTCCGCTACCGTCATCATTCTCATAAAAAACTTCGACGACCTCACCGCCGGGAGCCGTGAATGTTTCACCTGCGCTCCACAGTGTAATTCCGTCTCGATATTCTGATTTTAATTTATTCATTTCAAAACTCCCTCGCCCCCGACCCAGCCGGTTCCGTTGCCGTTTCCGATGCCGTCTCCGCTTCCGTATCCGATGCCGTTTCCGCTACCGATGCCGTAGCCCCAACCGTTGCCGCTGCCGTATCCGTCTCCGTCTCCGCTACCGATGCCGTATCCGCTGCCGTCTCCGTCTCCGCTGCCGTATCCGTCTCCGTCTCCGTATCCGCTACCGTAGCCGCTGCCGTAGCCGTAGCCGTAGCCGCAGTTATTCATTTTGAATATTCTAAAACAGATTTCCACGCTTCCTCAGTCATTTCAGCAATCTCAAGTCCCGGGGGGTTTGGGATAGTAACCGATTTCATAATCGCACCAATATGATGATCCGCATCGGGTTTCAATCCGTTCGCTGCAACGTCTGATATCGATCCCGTGGTGTCGCGTGTATAAATTTTCCACAATCGACGAGTCGTGCTGAGCTGGATCACATTATGTTTGAAATCGACTGCTACTACGATACCGGCATGAACGCCTGCGACATTAGCGCGGACAATTACTGGTTTTCCGATTAGATTTTCTGCTATTTTATTTTCCATTTCATTTTCCTTTTTATTTTCGTTTAACACCGCCGTCATTGACGCTGTTGATTCGTTCATATACTCGCTGAATGTTTCCATTTAACTCCACCTTCCATACATATATTTACTCATCCTTCTTCTCCTTCGGTTCAATCACTTCAACCAGCCTCGGGTTTCTCCACGCGCCTTTCCAAATTTATGAATGCCATCCACCACCGTCGCCCTTGCGCCAAACTTGTGGGGTTTGCGGAGGGGGGTCACGAAACCTCCCGGCTCTGAATAATCTTTGCGATTGCTCGCTTGGGTTGATCACTCTGAAAAAGCCATCTTTGAAATTGTGCCATTGTGACGATAGCTGTTCTGACAAATTCAGGGCAGTCGGCCCGTAAATATTTTTCCACGTCAACCCAAAGATAGAGCATCCTTACTTTATCGGCTGAATGTTTAAGATTTCTCTGAGACCAAAACGAGGTCTGAATATATGGGCATCGTTTTTTAACGAAGTACTTTGCTTGGCGATGACTCATGCCGTGAAGACATCCGCTTCCCATATGGAACCGTTTCGTCCAAACTGATCTGATGGAGCCCTCATTTGCGCCCGGACGGTTGAAGTACCTCGCTTGATCTTTCGGGGAAATGATCCCGGCCATCTTAGTGAGTTCAACAATTTGTTCATCGGTCCAGCGAATTTGTCTGCAACTTTTTGAGAAACCATAATACTCAGGTCGATCAGTAATGGATCTGACATTTTCTTTTGGAAAGGCTTCGATAGTAGCCGACTGGCCGTGTTCCCGATAGTACTCCAAAACCTCTCTTACAAGTTCGGGTCTATTTCGATACTTCCCGTTTTGGAACCATATAATTGTGCCACGGAACGCGCGTTTCAAATTTGAAACAGAAACTCCAAGCCTCTGAGCTATTTCATCCCGAGGAGCTTTACCGATCATTGCTTTAGCTTTTCGTATCTGCTCTTTTGTCATAGTTGACTTTGGCCGCTTTCGAAGGGAATTTGCGCACACCCAACACCATTTCGCATTCCCGTGCTTCTTTTTGGGTCTGAGTTTACAATTGGGACACAACTTAACCATTTAGAATCCTCTTCAAAAGCCATGAGATTTCATGATTGACCTTTTCGATAATTCTAAACATTTTGATGAGTTCTAAGTCGCTTAAATTTTTTTCTTTTCCGCGATCCAACGTGTCTCTCATAGAGACTATTTTTTGAACCCTACGCTTTTCTTTCTGATTAAGATCCAATGTTAAATTCATTTACTGCCCTTTGTTCAAATACTTGGAAGCTGCGATTGCAGTTTTTATTGTAAGATTGAGGTTTTGAACGCAGTTACATGCGGCATTAACGGTCTCGGGTGAGATCTCTTCCTTTGTCACATTTTTCATCAAATACTGGAGATGCTCCACGGTTTCAGTGACCTTAAACTGAGAATCGATAAATAATACAGCGTCCTTCCTTCTTTCGGTGTCCTCTTCTTCTAGCGTCAAAGCCCTTTTTTTCGTTGCAATAATGTCTCGATCACCCATTGTTTTGTTTCCTCCTTGGCTCTTAGCCATCCGATAAACTCAGTAAATTCAATATTTAGTTTTTCTTGAAGTTTTTCGTCTCCAATATCTCGATTGCTGTCGTCGTAAGCATGTCGATTGACTGCTCCACTTCCCGCACACACAAAATCAAAATACGAAGATTCGATTTCACTTGATTCTGAAACCGGATTTTTTCCAAATTCCCTAACATAGTAGCGCTCCATCCAGTGGTCTCGGTATTGAGACCTCTTAGCGTTTCTAATAAGTTGCTCAATACCCTCCTGTGATCCGGAGACAAGCTCAAGCAAAACCTCTTGAACGACATCATCGATATCCCGTTCGAGCCCCATTCCGGATAGCGTTGCTCTAATTCGTTTTTCTGTTTCATTCCAATCCATCGCCTTCTCTTGCTGGTATTCTTATTTTTGACAACCCTTTAATTTTCATCACCAATGTCGTTCGTTTTATTTTCAGTAATCGTGCTGCGTAAGTTTTTTGGTATTCTGATTTTGTTAATGCATCTTCCAATGCTAAGAATTCAATTGTTTGAAGCAATTTATTCAACCCATGTTTTTGACTCATCTCCACGATGGTTTTCTTTGTCCCTGTATCCAACTCAATTGGCGGTGCGAGCGGGTCATGACGCATTCTCCTTCTGTGGAATTGTCAGGGCCCTCGTGACCGTATGCGTGTCGTTCACCCGGTACTCGAAATAACAACCCAGGGTTGTCAGGATCTTCTAATGTTAAAATAGAATTGTAGGCCCACTGAGGAGGGATGACATGATACGATTCACAGCATGCGATGAAATCAGCGTGATACAATGCACCGTTGCCGGATGTTCGTCCGGGAGCATCTTGAACTAATTGATACCGATCCGTCCATTTATGAAAATCTAAAAACATCGGGGTGGGGTCGGTCATAAAACCACTAACACCAAAACAGCAGTTGCACACAGACTAGCTAAACACATTAATTCAATCGATGTTAGATTCAATGCTCGATACTCCCTTTTCTTTCAACACATGCTTTTTCTAATTCGTTTTTCTCTTGTATCCAATTTAATAAATTTTTCAACTCTAAAACAGTCCATCGAAGCGTTGCAACTAGCCCTTCGGTGTATGCAATTTCATCGTTTGGAATATTCAACTTTTTCTGTTGTGTCAGTTCGTAGGTTTCTAAATCTAATTCGTTGTTTACTTTATCAATGAGTTTCTGAGTTTTGTTATAAAATGTTTCCATATCAGTTAAACCGCCTGGGACTGAATGGCATGTTTCGCTCGATACAAAATCCTGATCTCATCGCTCCACGGGTGTAGATTAATTTCACGATGGCCATAAGTGCATTGAGTACATCTAAAAAAAAACAATCTTTCACAATCACTCAATAACAATCCGTTGTTTCGTCTAGCAATCACTACACCTGTATTTTTACAATGTTCACACATTATCCATTCCCCCTTATTTTTTTTGATTTATTCTAAAGTTAATTATAAAAAAATTTCTCTAAGATTAGTTTTATTTTTTTTTGTTTTAGAATCCAGTTTTCTCTGACTCTTTTTTTTTGTTTCTAAAAAAAATCCTAAACAAATACTTTTTATCTAGGGGAATAAGAATCATCGAGGGAGGAAAAAAACAATCCCCCCTCTTCATGCATTCGGTGGTGAACGCAGGAACCCTAAGAGAAGACTTGTTTTTTTTAAAGAAAACAACTCAAAACGCGGCTTTATTCGGTGGAAGGTCACTCCTGTAAAAACAAAAACAAATCTCTTAGAGGCGAACCCGTGCCTAGTGTCCCGATGCTATTACATCAAGCGAGAGCCCAGTTGTTAGGTGGGCATCCTATTACCCCGGATTGAACCGGACGCGTCCTCCAGTGCGCAACATGCTTCCGTATGGAGCCACGCTGTCACCCCTCTGTGTGTCGTTGCGAGCAGTACTCCAACAACTATGCTACCTGTCTTAAAAAAAAACAGGGAGACCCCAAGGGTCCACACTATTACTCTCGCCAGAGGCAGGTCTAATTAGCCGCCGTGCTTTAGGGTTCACAAAGAAACCCCCGTGCGTAAATGATTCGTAAATGATTTTTTTATAGACATCAATCACATTCTCATGGCATTTATAATCAACACATAAACACTCGATCTTCCAACCCCGACTCGTATCCTATTGCAAGTCGGGGTTTTTTATTTTACAGCCACTATTCAAATGTTTTTAAACGAGGAGTGTTAAACCATGTTCATTTACATAGCTTATGGTGAGTGTGTCGACTTTCAACTACATGAAACCAAAGCCGGGAAATCATTTCATAAAGTTTTAATAAAAGACCTGTATGAAAAACGTTTAGAATTTTCTCTATGGCCCGACGAATCAGGTAAACGGGTAGTGGGAGACATCACCGTGGGTTGTAAATTGTGTGTTCATGGCGTCATCAACTCTAGAGAATACAACGGCAAACACTACACAGACGTGGCTGCAACACGCGTTGAAGTTCTCACCGCTCCGATCCAAATTCAACCTCAACATCAAAGTACTCCGGAATTTGATTTAGACGACATCCCGTTCTGACACCATGCATAGTTTTTTTTTTACAATTCACAATTATCATTCTCTACATGAATACCAGTGCACTATTGATGATTATCATTTCTCTCGGCTGTCAAACCAAACCATTTTTAGAACTGCGACCCAACCGACTCGCTGACGAACAATTCACGTGTATCGTTCAAAAATACGAGTGCCTTGGCATTGACCCTGATTCTATAAATCCATCGCTTAAAATCGACGCTAGCCGCGTTTCCGAGTGTCTCAAAACTCCTTCCCCTTGCCCGAGACCAGCATGGATGTGTTAATACAAGATCTATATTATCAAGAGATGTTTACCGAGTTATCACTCATGCGTGACAAAATGAGTCATGAATATTGGAAAATACTATTGCTACGAGATGGGTTTTTATACGACTGGAATGATATCGCATTCTATTTTGATACCACTCCTCACCACGCGCTCAACATCTATCGTGACGCATCGAATACATTGAACATGCTGAAAAAATGATATTCTGTCACTGGCCTCGTAACTCAGTGGCAGCAGTGACCCCCGTCGTTCCATGGACGGACTCCTTACACGGTTTCACGGACGGAAATGGGTAGTCGTTGGTTCGATCCCAACCGAGGCCACCAAAAAAAACCCCAAGGAAAAATATTATTTCTCCCTCGGGGTCAGCATAAGTCAAAAAAATGATCGGAGTTATCAATCATCTTCATGGGTTCATTATTATATGTGCTCATTAATTTCAACCGTAATAAAACCACTGCCTCTCGGAGCTTTCACCCACTCAAAATCAGGCATTCCAATGTTTTCCATTTTATCGTTTTCTATAATTCTATGGTACGTCAATGCATCGCACACCCACTTGAAACTCGACACTAAACCATCATAATCTGGACACGTGCTTGAATGCCGAATGAATTTTAACTTCGCTTTTTTTAGGGGTTTCGTTGGCCTTTTATGTTTTGGAATTGTTAGACCCACAGACGTAAACCAAATATTTTTCTCTTTTGTAGCTAAACTCCAATGACGCCTCAAAAGCTGATTCGTTGATTTAGGTAAACCGGAAATGTTTATTTTAACGTGATAGGCGGCCTTCGATATTACTGAGTCGTTCATTTGTTTTTTTTAATTCATCGTAAATTTTTGTTTTTAACAATTTAGTTTCTGAATCATTAGTTTCCACTCTTTTAGTTAAACTCTCTCCCTCTGTTCGAGTAAAAATGTACCCGTGCGTGTACGACACAAAACCCAACGTTAACGTCACTGCCATTGTTATCGCAGACACTACCGTTGCTGAAATCCAGGCTTGTAGATTCATAGTCATAATGTTAACCCCCAGCTCGATCGGAGTAAACTATGTCAAATGAAATTTGTTGTCCACAATGTGGAGGGTACGGCGAAACTCTCGACCCACCTATCGACGGGACTTTCTGCGGGTATTTAAAATCCTGTTCAGCTTGTAGCGGGACTGGAATTAAAATTACATACTGCGATGACGAAATAAAAAAAATACTCGTCTCAGATAAAGTCAGAATACAAAAAAAACATATTAATAATCAAACGAAGTTTAATAAAGCATTGCATGCTGCGATAGATGCTATAAAAGACGTTTATAAAAGGTCATGAAACAAACCATGAAAAATCGATCTGACAATTTAGACAAACTCGCTACGGCGTTATCAAAAGCTCAAGGTGAAATGGAATTTGCCAAAAAAGATTCTGAAAACCCGTATTTCAAATCAAAATATGCCGACCTCGCATCGGTGTGGTCTGCTTGTCAGGAGCCACTAAAAAATAATGGATTATCTGTGACGCAAACGTTTGATTCATCCGAGATCGGAGTCAAAATTGTTACTACTCTATTACATGCTAGTGGGCAGTGGTTGTCAGGAGAACTAGTCATTCGTCCGGTAAAACTGGACCCTCAAGGCATTGGATCAGCAATAACGTATGGTCGTCGGTACAGCCTGGCTGCAATCGTCGGAGTAATTCAGGATGATGACGACGCGGAGGCCGCGCAGGGTCGTATTGATAATAATACAATGCCTGGTCAGCGCTCAAACCCCATTGCACTGAATAAATCTGTCGATGCCAGTGGGACAAATAAATCTGACTCAATATCAACCCCCCAATTGAAAAGACTGCACGCTATCGCATCGGTGAATAAATGGACCCCTGAACAGTTGAAACACACCTACACCACATTACTAAAGGTTCAGTCAGCAAAGTCTTTGAGTCAAAAACAATATGCATGGCTTGTGGGAAAAGTTGAAAACACTGATTTTGATTCTCTTATAAAAACCTATAAAGAAAAAATGGGGATCTAAATTGTTTGTGAAATTAAAACAGACGTATCCACTTCTAACCACCATGCCAGGAATAGGTTAATGGGGATATTGGGACAACTTTTTCCTTGAGCTATGGCACTAGGGAATTGATTGTGCATATAGATGGCCCACCTTGGTACACCGTAGGTCATACATATCGTTTGTAGGTTAGTGCGCAGCGAGTTGAATTGATGTAACGTAAACTTGTCTGTGCCTATCAAACAGATCCCAATATTATTTTCATTGTCTCCCGAAACGTGAGCGCCTTGCCGGTTCAGCGATCGTCCGCGTTCCACTTCACCATCGGGTTGAATGATCATGTGATACCCAATGTCTGACCAACCGTTATCGTCTACATGCCATTTACGAATGGTATCGGCTGGGCAACGAATACCGTTGGGAGTGGCTGAACAATGAATAGTAATGCGATCGGCATTCATTCGTCACGTTCACACGATTCTAATTTGTCAGCTATTTTTCGCATGCTCTCTTCACTCATTGCAATCCAAGCATCAACCTGTCTCAATAGTTTTGTTGATTTTTTACCGTCTTCACTGCAATGAACCTGCATCAATTTCCAATCTGTCTGTTGTGGGTGATCCCAATCAACGGATTCAAAATCTAATTGACACAGAGAAATAGTCCGTAATGTTTTACAGGACATTAAAGTAAATAAAAAAAATACTACTACAATCGTTTTCCAAGCCATTCAGATAGCTCCGTTAAATCTTTTTCCTGTTTCACTTTTTTAAATGCCTGGTCGAGCTGACCCAGAGATTCTCTGCGCTGTTCTTTTGGAGTCTTTTTAAGACCCTCCACAATCATTAAAATGATTTTTAACAACATAGGCAACGCACTTAAAATTGCAGTAAATACGGCCATTATTTCACGGCGTCCTGAATTTCGTCGGCCACCTCAGCCAAGTCAACTACTAGTTCCACAAGACGCTCACCGTCTTTATCGGTATCAATAGCAAGTTTCAGTTTCGCACCCTCAAATCCTAACGATACAAGTTTAACACCCTCAACTGAAGCACCCCTAGCAAAAGCTTCTGACACTGCCTCGCTAAGATTTAGTTTCAAGCTCACAACGTCTTGACCGTCTTTATTTGGATCTACAGCAAGAACCAATTCACCATTTTCAATTCCAAATTTGAATGCACTTGTTTCAGACATATAAAAATCCCCTTATTCAAATGATATTACTATTAACTCACCCCGTCCGCCAGTGCCACCATTGGCACCAGTGGGATTTCCCCTCCCGCCGGACCCACCGCCCGCAGAAACTCCACCATCTCCCCCCGGTACACCGCCAGGTCCACCAGCGCCACCATTTCCTAATCCGGCACCCCCGCCGGACCCACCGACTGAAGTGCCTGCGTTGCTACCGCCGTCTCCCATTGGACTACGCTCAGCGTTAATAAAACTCGGCAGACCACCGGCAAACGCGCCGTTTGAACCTCGACCAATTCCGTGACTACCAATAGGGCCGCCACCGGCCCCTCTAAATGTTGCAAGCGTATCAAAAGTTGTGTCTCCCCCATCACCCCCGGCCGTCGGTCCCCCCGGACCCCCGCCGCTTCCGCCCGTCCCACCCGCACCACCTAACCCAACAGTTACAGCATAGGCCGTTGACGGTGTTACAGTGATGAGTTTTTCACTAAAATATGCACCACCACCGCCTCCGTATCCGCTTGCGTCGCCGATTGCACCCCCGCCACCACCACCCCCGCCACCACCTACTCCTATGACCAGTAGCAATGAAACATTAGGACCTGTTGTGTACGTTCCGTTTGATGTAAATGTTTGAACCGTCACCGTATTAGCGCGATCGATGAGAAAATTTAAGACCCCACCGACTTTAGTAAACAACGCTTCATCAACAGGGAACCGTTCACTGATTTCGATGTCATGTAATTTTATTGATGTGTTAGCTAGGTTTGCCATAGTAATTATACGTCAATTTTTTGTAGTTCGATAACAGTTAAAAATCCATCGCCGCCATTCCCACCCGCACCGCTCGAAACAAAACCCCGACCTCCGCCACCGCCACCGGCCGAAACTCCTCCACTCACGCCGGGGTCCCCGCCATTGGGGGAATCCCTGCCTTGACCCCCATCCCCGCCATTACCAGTGCCCGCGCCACCACCCCCACCGTGAATAAATGTTTCCGCGAATGTTTCGCCTCTGTCTCCTGTCGGACTAGACTGCCCGCTCCTCCCGTTTGACCCGCCATCACAAAATCTGCCAAGACCTGGAAAACTAGTGTCGATCAAATTAGTGGTTGCAACCCCTGGCTCACCCCCCAAACTTCCCTTGAATGTGATTAAACCGCCGAACGATGTATCAGTTCCATCACTACCAGGTGCCCCGTCCCCACTGCCCGGCGCACCTGCTCCCCCAGCTCCTCCCGTGCCGACAGTGATCGAATATAACGTGCTTGGTGAAACGGATAAACTCACTGTAGTGGGCCACGAACCACCTCCACCCGCACCCCCGGTGCCGTTCGCCGATCCAGTTCCATTAGTAAAAGCTCCGCCACCGCCACCTCCGCCACCACCCGCGCCGATTACAATAACCGCAGTTACACCCGCACCCGTTGTATAGTTTCCACTAGTTGTAAATGTCTGTTGATCGATGACAAAACTACGATCAATCAAACCATTGAGCGACTGCCCTATTTTAGTAAAAAGTGAAACGGTATTAGCTGCATCCGATTTCACTTCAGTGTCATTTATTTTAGTAATTGAATTTGTTAAATCTGCCATAAAAAAACCTCATAACATTTGATAGGGCACTGAACCGTCATCAAATGTCGCATTGTCAGTCATAAAACCATACCGTTGAGTCACCAGACTAGTCACGTCATTGTAGTCGCCAAACTGAATAATGTAGTCCTCTAGTGGAGTAAAACTCAACGCACTAGAAAATCTCAATATCGACCCATCAACAGCCGACAAAGTACGTCGATTCAATGTTAAACCATCCGGCGATCGAATGATCAAAGTCTGACCTATAAAATCAATCCATTTATCACCTTCTAAAGTAAAAGTTGACGCAAATGACCGCTTCACTTGTAATTCAGTGGATGAGATAGATGAATCAACTAAAGAAGATCTTCCAATCAATGCAAATCTTTGAGATCCGTCAAAATTAGTATCCACTAATGTGAAAATAGTTTGACCGGTCTTTATGTTTGTTTTTTTATTTATGACTTCAAAATATTTAGCAGGTTTGTTTCTAGTACCGTCTTCTCTATTCAAAAGTTGTAAATCCGTACCGTCTACTATGACGTCATCACCAATTTCGACGTTAAAGCCAGACTTAAAAAATGTTTCAACATTTTCCATCATGTCAGAGGCAAACGCGTATCTGAATAAAATTCTCGATGATATAGAAGCGGCTTGTGCTCCACCGGCTAGATCTCTGCGCATTCCAGTGGAGTCAACGCGATAAACTTTATTCCCAAATGGTATTTGAGATTTTGATGTAGCGTTTACAGTGACCAAACCTTCATTAAATCTTTCATTATCTACGGGGTCCTGTTCAAACGCATACACCACAGTATTATAGTAATTTCTATTCGTGGTCCGTCTTATCTTGAGTTTGTCTGGGTTTTTAATATTGTCATTGTTAAACGTCACTAAAACCTCACCCGGAATGGGAGGTGCAGTAAATCCAACCGATGACCGGCCTTTTCTTGGAACGCTATAACAACCCGCTGGCCGATAGATCTCCTGATTCAAAAATGTGTCCATTGTCAAGGTGTCTTGAAATTCAAATCTATAATTGAAACCTGATAAAAATATATCCCTAATTTCTAAGTGCTTTGCAACGTCAACCTCATCAGGTGTCATTGCTAAGCCTTCACCCAATGAATCATATTGAGATCTAAATGACGCGGTTGCAGACGTTGCCTCGGTGACAAGTGAAGCGCCGTCGACTTGTATATATGAGCCAGAATCAACCTTAACGACCGATGTTATTTGTCTGCCAGTGAAATTGTTAGCCGCATCTGTTGCACCTGTAATTGAAACATAATCACCTATGGTCAATCCGTATTCTAATTCTACATCAACACCAGCAAAGTAAACCGCATTTGATATTATTGTCCCTTCAACATTTTGAAAGGTGTTAACAGTAACTGCCGATGCAAAGTTTCCATTAACACCAGACAACATCATTTTTAAGGCGAGTGTTAATGAATTTTCTTCGATAGACACAACACTAGATACAGAAGCATCATCCTCATGAGATGTTGCTATAGTCCCTAGTTGGGCTCTCACTACACCTGAAAAACCAGTCCCCGTTGTACCTGTATATTTGATGATCTCATCATCAATGCGAATATAATAATTGATCGCTGAGTCAGGAGAGCCGTTAGGTCCATTCACTGGAATTAAAAACTCAGAATTGTCATCCACTGGAATAGTGGTTGTAGTATTATCTATACCACCGTCCAGTTGTGTCGTTTGTTTTTGAAATAACTCTTGTCTTTTTTTTGTGTCTGGGTGCGCTATGTTAAGAGATACTAACCCAGCCCCAGCCACTGCTTCATCAACCGTACCGCGAAACAAAATAATAAAATCATCGGGGAATGCTGTCCCTGAAAAACCAATCCAAACTTTGCATTTTCTAGCTAGAATATCCGTGATTTCTACACCAGGAGAAATCAATCTTGAAATTTCTAAAGACTTATCTAGTAACGCCACTGTAAAACTAGACACTGACGACACTGTCCCTTGATCTGGCCTTAACTGTTGATTGATCGTCGTTGATGTACCATCTAAGCTAATGGTTTTACTCTGCTCGTCAGACGCAAAGTCTGTTAGACCCCCGTACACTAAACCGGTATCACCGTACTGAATCGGGTCACCGTATTTGGCAACTTTTTGAATACCAATGACACCAAACTTTTTAGATACCCCGTCTATCTCCAAAACTATTTGAGGAGATATCGCCAATTCATTGGCTTTCCGTTGCGCTCGTGGGGTTAGTTGTAATGTCATCTAGTGAACCTTTGTTATCCTAAAACCATCTCCCCAAGTCGACCCCCCCGTAGTGACTGCATCTCCGTGTGCTCGGATAACGTCCCCTCGACTGAGTTTTACCGTAGTGGATGCCACGCCGATAGCACCCGCACCCCCGGTGTTCACCCCTATCAGTCTGTTTGCAGCAGTGATACTCACTAAGTTTGTCGTCAATTGATTCGAATTCAAACTAATCCCAAAATTGGACGCCGCACTAAACTGGTCATGGTAGTGCATAGAATACACCCCACTCTCATTGATCGTAAAACTATCTCCGTTTGTACCATCACTTGCATAGGTAATAGCATTACCCTCATTTTTACCTACAGTGCTAAATGTTCTAATTTTAGTGTTGGTTGACCCGTACCCGCTTGCTGAGTAAACCCAAACCTCTGAATGAGCTAGATCAACCCCGATGGCTTGGACATTTTCAGATACGACTAAATCCATAAACCAGTCAGCTGATGTCACATCACCGTCGGATTGAAATCCTGTTCTGTTATTATTTGCTTGATACAAAACTGGCGTGATAACAAAAACACCTGTAGCCGGGTCATAGTTTGTTACATAACCAATATTTTCTAAAGAGGCAGCTATGTGCGGGCTTGGATCATGGAACCCAGTTCTACCTGTGCTTAGGTATGATTCCATTTTAATTTGTTTATTTTTACCTAAGAATATTTCATACCGACTAGGTTCATTGTTTGAATCGGCTGTCGCAAACGATGCAGAATGAAAAACCTTGATCCCATCTGCAGCACTGGGCAACGACGATGGTTCACCGTTAGTATCAGTGAATGTTCTAGCACCCGCGTTCCGAAGTTGTGATCTCCACTCACCCAGTCTTGTAGGCGTAGACGTGACCCGCGTTCCGTTAGCAATGATATTAGAAATTCTAAACGTCTGACCGTTTCCAACCGCCACATTAGACGTCCAACCTGAAATAGGTACCTTGGCTGTAAACGTATATCTGACGGTAGCATTAGATAAGTCAACCCTTCCAGAGGCTACGTTTCCATATCCGTTTGTCTGATTAAAAACGATTAAGTTTAACCCTGTTGCACTGATAAGTTTTACGTCACCGTGTTCTCTAGACGTTCCATCAAACGTGTTACAGTCTCCAACTTTACCTAGATCGTTATTAACTAAATCTAAGAATACTTTTTGCGTATCAGCGGCGTACCCAGAGGGTAATCCAAAAATATACGACGACCCTGTACCAGCCGTACCACCAGCGGACTGTTGATAGTCATAACGGATCTCCATCGAATCACCGACACGTCTCCAAAAAGCTGAGTCCGTTACAATTGTTCCCTTTGTGGGGTTGGTTCCTGTTGTTGTAATAACCATTGGGAAATCTGTCCAGTCAGTCATGGCTGGTCCGACTATTGTGGATTGTGGACCCACGGAAACTTGATCAAATTTGAACGTCCACGCAAGTGTAGATGTTGTCGAAATATGCAGTATTAGCCTATAATTTCTACTCTCATCATCTTGTATATTCCAATGTGCTAAATATTTACCTGTTTGTGACGTTAAAAAAATTTGTTCAGGACGGATAAGAGTATCGGTATCGTCGTCGTAAATAAAAACATTTAAGTCCCCCCCATCCCCCACGACAAGATTTGATGACCCCTCATACTCAAAAGAAACTTCCTGTCTTTGAGATATTAACGCGTCAGATCGACCAATGGAAAAATCGACAGATGCACCTTCTCCCTGACGATCGAAACCGTCTTTTGTTAATAAAAAAGAGCCCGCGCCACGGAGAGGATTTGTATCGGTTCTAGCAACAGTAACTGTCGGAGAATTTCCAAACCCGTCAACGGGTTCTTCTCCCGCAAGGTTTTGATAAGCTGCCCAATTTCCAACCGAATTTTCTGCGTCTACATCGTCGTGTGTTAGGTGATTTATGCCACCACTACCACCCGACCCTGAACCGATTTCTAATAAAGATGTCCCGTCATCGTATTTCAATACGTCCAGGGTTGTGTCGTATAAAATAGTCCCCTGTTTCCTGGTTAAACTACTCAGTGTCCCTGTAGCGGCTTTGGGTACAGTCATCCGACTCGCATTGGACGCAGTACCCCCGTCAAAATCTTTATTTGTTAATTGCTGTTGACCCGATACCGTTGCAACCTCAACTTCTGAACCCAAAGCACCTAACTTGAATTTTGATGTTAACGCATCCTCATAAACAAAAGACCCGTCGGTTGATGCACGCTCGACTGTGAGACCCGAACCCTCAGAAGAGGCGTCATTCCCCCCACTATTAACAGTGATATTAGCGTCCTCAACATCTAATGTCGCCGTGTCGATCGTGGTCGTAGTACCATTCACTGTTAAATCACCTGACAAAACAAGACTTCCAGCATTCACAGTATCAAGGGTTGTCACCCCTACAACGTCTAATGTCCCATCAACAGTCAGGTTTTCATTGGATGTTATGCGTACACCTGAATTCGATTCCATTACAGCCGTGGTACCCGTCGCAGCTATCACACCTCCTGTAGTTGAGGGACTCGTTGGCATTTTAGAATCAAGTTTACCTATGGCAACTTTCCTGTCATCCCCATCCGAAACAACTCTATTAGAACTATAAACTTTTCTATTAGCGTCACCTTCCCCGTCAGTACCATCCGAGTCAGACACCTCATTGATCAATCGTTGCGCGTTAATAACTTCATCACCACTATTCGCATCGGATGTATTATTTAGATTCACTACACCTGTCGTTGATGTGTTTGCCGTGCGTGACATAAATGCCGCATTAGTTACCGTCGCATTAACATCCTGACCATTTGATACCGTCATGAAACCACCCTTAAAATAATAACGCCTGAGTCATAAAAACCAGGCAAACTTTTACCCACTAGTTCAATGAGTTTATAAGATATGCCATCAGAATCACCCGAAGTTGATTCTAAAATCACTTTTTGAAAAGTATTCTCATCGTCCTCATTTGGCATAAACTCAAACCGAGCTTTTGTAATCATAAACTGAATGAATGTCCTAAAATCAGATACACCAGTCGGTCTATTTCTAATCACTGACGAATCACCCATAGAGTAGTCAGTGATAAATTTGAAATTCATTTGTATGTTCAACCGACTCCCAAAAGTAACGACCTCAACCTCTCCTGACGCCGACTCATTGACCGCTGCATTTTGAGCACCTTGAAAATCTTCAGAAGGAACGTAGTCTTGCAATTTTAATTGTGTCGTGTACTGAGATCCAGAAACACTATTAGACGTGTAGCTATTTGTACCCGTCACGTCGGACCCAGTAAATCCTGCTAATGAAAAGACAGAGCTACCCGATCTAGAACCTGACGATATAAGTAAATCAAAATTTCCGGCCGCAGCGATTGTAAATGTTCTATCTGCTCGGTTAGTAGACACAGTATAAACCTGTCCCCCCACCTCATTCATCGCGTTTTGAATGGCTTCGCCTAATTCTGTATACGAATACCCACCTTGAGCTACAGAAGCTTGTAATTCCCCCCCACCCTCATCAAAATCTAAGGCGATGTTTGTAGCGTCTACAGTGTACCCGAAATAAAATTTTGAATGTGTCTGTAATGCCATTTGTTAAACCTGTACTATTCTCACTCCGTTAGTTCCAAATGTTTCATTGAGAACCTCGGCTATTTCTAATCCTGTTTCACGTCGATCTAAAACATTTCCCTGAATATTTACAACGACACGTTGCTCTGATTGATTTGTGTCTGGCTGTTCTAATGCTGACCCTTGACCCGTAACGTCTGCCTCAAATGAGCTTGGACTAGATCCACTGACAGCAGGTTTTGCAGGAGCACCTCCGCCACCACCCGCGATTGCTTTCAATGCCCCACCTAAAATAATCAAAGCAGCTCCCCCTGCTAATTGAGTAGCCGCTGCGGGAGGATTGAGAAATAGGTTAGCTAAACCCAAAGTAAAATAAAATGTCCCTAATTGTAGAGCGAGATCCCCAAACACACCTAAGATTGATTTTCCAAAAGCTTCAAATGCGTCATCTCCGTTTACAATTGCAGCGCCGATCGATGCGAAACTATTAGCAACACCCCCCGCAAATTGTTTAACTGCACCGGTCAATTTTCCCTTTAGAGAGTTAGCTAAATTTTGAGCGCCTTGTTCAGTTGTTGCAAATATCTCATTAAGTCCGTCGGTAACCTGACTACTGGCTGACACACCGTCAATAATGCCGTGTAGTGTTTGTTCAGTTGTTAGCTTTATTGCGTTATTTAATGTAGGCCCTTGTTTTTTTAGGGCGTCACTAATTCTAGTGATAAATTCTTCAACTTTTGAAGTGATATTAAAGTTGAATAAGTTTTGGTCTAATCTCTCTCTAAGATTGTCAAACTCTTTTCCTACTGCCTTTAGTTCACCTAATAAGATTAGGTCTTTTAATTTAGATATCCCAGCCAATAAAATAGCGATATTTTGAAAAGAATTTACTACAAATTCCGCTGTAGCCAACGTACCAATTAATATTTTATCCAACCCTTCAAATTGTGCGTTGAATTCTGATATGTCTATATTACCGATCCGTTCAGCGAACGACGCAAAAGCAAGTGCTGCCTGATTTATTGTTGCAATGATGACTGGGTTTTGAACTACAAACTTACCTATAGATTCTAAAAAACCAACAAAAGTATTAGACAAGTTGGTTACAGCACCGTCAAAAGTTTTCAGCTGTCCAGCCGCCGCACCTGCAACTGTTTCGCCTAACAGTCGGGTCGCCGCACCTGAAAGTAACTGTGTTTTTGTTAAACCTCTAATTCGAGAGTCATAGTTAGCGATATCCGCTGAACTACCCTGCGTCGCCCGTCCTAATCGTCTGACCGCCTCAGTCACATTGATGTCTGCAAACGCAGCGAAGTCAATTGCTACTCTCGTTAACTCCTTTGCCGCCTCCGCGTTTTTCGTAAAAGAATTAGCTAAAGCTATGTTATCTAAAATAACCTCGTCACCTAAACCAGAAACTAGTTGCAAAGCAGACGCATATTCTTGAATTCCCTTAGACGCTGTAACAGTAAAATCACCCGATTGTTTTAATGATTGATTTAATTTAGCTACCGCTTTTTCTTGCCGAGCCGCTGCCGATAAAATAGCTCGGCCACCGAAGGCAGCGGCTAACCCAGCTGCCAATCCTAAAACACGTCTACCTAAACTAGAAAAACTTTTTGATATTCCGTTTTCAATGTTGGTTCCAATTTTGTTTCCAACATTAGTCGCGGCCTTTGCACCGTCTGTTTGGACTTTTTTAAGATCTTTACTAATCCCTCGAAGATCTAAAGCAATGTCTGTTAAAATTTCATTTGCCATTGAGTGCCCGTCCTAATCGTTCAGCTAATTCACGGGTTGTCATGGGTTTCTGCTCATAACCCTCAATTTCAAATGGTTTTACTTTGCCCTGTTTAGTGAGATCTTTCCAAAACTTGCTTTGATTTGACTTCTTCATGTGAGGGTACGCACTGATTCTAGCTTGTCTCATTGATTCATGTGCTTCAATCACTGGTATGGCCCTCCAATATCCGTCAAGCGTATCTATATCAACGGCATCTATGTCATTGTCGGTCCAACCGTAGGTATAAGCAATCTTAGCTAACTTATACTCATATTCATCTACGCCTATTTTTTTTTAGGTGCAATCAAAGCCTCAGACAATGCTTCCATTGCATCGGTGTCTAATGACTCGGAAACTTCTTTAGGCATTCCAAGTTTTTCCAACATCTCAACCATGATATCAATGCTAGCTGATTTATCCTCTTGTAGCTGTTTTTGCATTAACCGCGATTCGCCGACAGTCGGTTTACGCATGACATACTCCCCTGACTCCAAAATCACTTTGATGCCAGGGGCTTTTGTTAATTTCAGTTCTTCCATAAGTTTATAAACCGCCGCCTAGTTGGAAAATGTTGATCTCACTGGGTCGTGTTGGATCAATCAAAATCCTGAATGTAATACCCACAGTTTGAGCATTTTCACCCGACTTTGTAATACTATCGAGCTTCGGATACGCACGCCAAAATGTAATATCATTTGACGTGTCTGTGTCAGCGAGTCGAATGGGATGTAAAATCAAACGATCGGTTTGATTAGAGATGTTCGTGAATTGTTTAGAATCACCCCATCCACTCCCAACCGTCGCCCCTTGAGTAGTCACTGATAATGTAAACCCGGTTGCAGTAGCCGTTGCACTATCTGCTACGTCATCCGCTCCGCCTACAGCTGCGTTAGTAATTGTTACAACAGCACCCGATGCCGCCGCTCCGAAATCAGCAATAGCATCCACAGCCGATGCCACCGCCGTAGCTACAGTGGATGCAGTCGCATCTTCTGCGAACGTCACTTCAACCCCTGTGCGTCCTGAAATAGCTGGGTCAGTCCCAGCCGCTCCGACGTTCATCCAAACATAATATTTTGTCGCATTGTTAGCTGCGTTCAAATAAAAGTATTTATCATTCAGCGAACTAGTATCATCGGCAACACAAGTCACAGAAGAAACCTCGGCCAAACCCGTTGCTAAAGTACCACCAGAAAACTCTAATAGACGGTTCAATTCCGTTTTTGTAGTTTGAAGTGCTGAAACACTCAGTTCAACGTTTTTACCGTTTCTAATAGCGTCTTGTAACTGTTGACCCCCCTGGTGGGTGAATATATCAACCAACTGGTCATCAACTGTGACCTCAATGTCACCCTCTGTGTGACCTAAGTTGAATTGATTTTCCATTTGACCAAAAAATAATTCAACGGGTTCAATCCTAATATTGCCTTCGTTTAATGTTAAATCTGCCATTTGGTTTCCTTATCCCCCAGTTCTTCCGGTTGATTTTACAATGATTGCCGTAAATTCTAATATTAGTCTAACGGCATTATCATTGCTATCTGCTATTGTTTCAATATCCATTATATCAAACTCAATATTTTTAATTCCAGTCCCTAACCTATTCTCAGCCGCTATGAAGTCATTGACGACCAAATCCGCTGATTCTATAACATCATCCCGCTTAACACCTGTATCCCTGTTCAAATGAAAAGGAAGTCTCAACCTAAATGGACATGTTATTTCTATACTAGAATGATCCGATGTTCTAGGGACGGATGGTAAATATTCACAGTGGTACATGGTGTCAAAATCAGTGGACGGGATATTATCAAAATTGAATGCGTCGGGATGTTCTTCGTATCCTAAGCTTTGCATTCTTTCTCTGACATATTGCAAGACACCTGAAAAACTACTCATCGTCTGAGTACCACACAACTGCTAATATCAACCTGCTCCTGTAGAGATACGTCCCCGTCACGGTCTATATCAAGTCTCAGTACAGCCCGTTCTTTAAAGAAGTATTCTTTCTTCTCATAAGATTTAGATTTTCTAAAAAACACGTCGTCAATTGCATTAGAAAGTCCCTCATAGATCAATCTCAATGTGACAAATTTAGACCATTGTAGAAACTCATCGGGAACTACAGCCGCTGCCTTAGTAAACTTTTTATTATAGGCGTCTACTAAACCCTCTTTGTCCATATACGCAAATATTTGTGTTTGGGCTAACCTATGTTGATCTTTGAAACTACTCCGACCAGTCCTGATATAATCTAATATCTGTGGCTCATGATCTTGCAACATAGCGTCGTCTGAAAATAAAGCGTCTGACAATTCAGAAATAATTTGAATGGTTTTTGTGACGGTTTGGGTTGTAGCCCCATCGTCAACTAATAGAGATACTTTTTTATTCACAGTCTCAATGACAAGTCCTGTATACGTAGCCGCTCCTGTAAAGTCTGTGAAATCTGTTGGATCAATCGTCACATCCGCTAAATCTTCTGTATACCCACTAAAACCAATCTCAGTGAGTAAAGACGCCGATGATGTTCCCGTCTTAGATAATATTGAAAAAGTACCCGTAGCAGAAATGGTTATCTTATTTTCGGTACTCACAGAAACCGTGTACGTCAACGCACCCGCTGAATCTAAAGCGGTTTTAATAGCCGAGGCCAAACCAGATAACGTATGTTGACCATCGGCGACGGTCGCCGTTAACTCCCCCGCACCTTCACTAAAATTGATCTCATTATTAGTAGAATCTACATCGATCAAAAATCCATATTGGTAGTCAATGAACCAATTTTTAGACAACGTAGCAGTGACCACTATAGGCGTGGCACCCTTGTATGGAGTCACTTGGATGGATGTAATCGGGTCACCGTTTGAAACGTAGCTCTTTACTCCTGACAATCGCGTCTTGTCATTTTCTTGAACTAAGTTTTCAGTTTCTAATACTGGAAATAACATTACTTAATCCTTTTCAATTCTCTTAAAATTGCAATGAGTAAAAGCTCCACTTTCGATTCAAAGCTGTCGTTTCGGTCAAAACTCCATTGATTCAATAACATTTATCACCTCAGACCCCTGAATTATTCAAATTATATCCCTTGAAATTAACCCAACCCGTCGCGTCCTCAGCTAAATCATCCGTCTCCAAATTTGTGTAAACGATTCTGAAATAAAGACCATCGACTAAGATTGACGTTGCAATATCAAGGTCCATAACATGGACAGTCTTATCTGCTATGTGGCGATTCACTGCAAACTGCCCCAATGGTATCGGTCCTTGTCCTAATATATTATCTACATCAAATAAATAACCATTAAAGTAACTACTGTACTTGTGGTCTTGAACCCAAAACTCGGCTCCCGTTAAAGCAAACTTAACAGGGATTGGTATATCAATAACGGTCGATGTATTCTTTGTCGCTGTGAAGCTTTGTCCAAAAATATAATTCGGTGCTCTCAACCGAATGAGATCCGGCTTTGAAATCGTATTGATAAAACTCATTCTGGGTTTGCCTCCCAAGTCGGTCCGGACACAACATTAAGGATTTCATCTTGATTATAAAGCTCATAGCTTTGAAGAGCCTCTGGGATGGGTAATTTCACCTTAATGATAACAAGAGACCCATCCAAAGATTTTCTTATTGAATCAGTCGTCACATTAAATCCAAACTTTGACCAGTTAATCAGTTCTTTTCGAAGCTGACGTGCGTTTTCTATGATGTAAACTGTTCCTGTTAGAAATCTAGTCATGGAACATCTCCTGTGTCATAGTCGCCGACTTCCATATTCACTAACGTACCATCGACCAATCCTACTTGATCTACTTCAGTAGGAAAGTTTGAATCAAATGCGAATGGCCAATAAGATAAAAGATTAGCCGCAGCGGTATGATTTGCGGGATCAATAGCCGATCCAAGATTATAAAGCTCTGTGACCTCAAGTTGTGTCAACGCCTTGTCCCAAACCGTCACTTGATTCAGGTTCCCAGAAAAATAAAAAGTAGTACCCCGAGACCCCACCACTAGATCATCCGGTACGGTCCATGCCGACACATTTCCGGCTGCAGTCGCATTTTCTGCTACTCCGTCAATATATGCGACTAACCCACTCATATTTGATGACCCGTTATAAGTGAAACAGATATGATACCAAACACCCGCAGTCATAACAGTATTGTAGGTTCTATTATATAATGCTCCCGGAGCCCTAAATTGAACGAACAGTTTCCCGGCGCTTGTATGTTGAAACGAATACCCACTAACGCTCGCGTCGTTCGTTGTTTTAGATACCATACATCGATTAGCAGAAAAGTTTTGAGCTTTCATCCAAAACGACCACGTGAATGCTGTCGCCGGGCCGAACGTATAATTGTCTCCAAATGTGACGTGTTCATCCACACCGTCAAATAATAAACTAGCTGGATTATCAAAGTCTGCCGCTGGAAATAAACTCAACCGATCGTCCCAAACATGAACGAATCCAGAATGAGGACTTCCATCTTTTTGAGCGAACGTTTTATGAGTGTTCCCCCCAGTTTCTATGACTCTCCAAATCTGCCAAACTGGATCACTCGTAGCCGACCCTAAAATAATAGCTCGACCATAAATTGTATTTTGTGAATTGATTCTATCTGTTCGTTCTTCTAAATTTTCAATTAATCTAGTTCTTAGAAGTGTCTCAGATTTTTGACCCGGAACCATCTCCTCGGCTGATTTTCTGAGAGCTTCAAGCCCGTGGTCGTCTATAGACAAATCTGAACCCCCCTAGGGTCACACAATATTAAAGGCTATCTAAATCTATATCAACAGGTGGGGGGGATGTCACTCTATCGTCAGGGACGTACATGATCTCCCAAACATCGTCGGTTTTATCAGCACCCCAAATGGTCACTCGGAAACCTAACGATTCAAACCAGGACGCGATTGCTTGTCTGTCTTTACCCCTCACCCACCTGACACGGGTAAACATCGGGCCTGATTTTTTTACTGTCATATTTTTTAATATGATGACGGCCCAGGTAGGCACACCCAGACCGTCATCTTTACAGGAGTTTTAAGTATGGAAACTTAACACTCGTATTTTAGTACAGGTTACACCGCGTATACAACACGGAATTTAATTTTCCCTGCGGTTGCAGCCGCTACAGCAATACTGACTGAAAAAGCACCTGTGGCGGCAGTTAAAACCTTACTAGGTAGCAATGCTCCACTATCGGCTTTTCCATCAAAAACGGTATTGAGAGTCAGAGACGCAACAGCTATAGCGGTCCCACTATAACCATCAACGTCATTGCCCGTGCCATCACCCCATGACATAGTCAATGACCCAGCGGAAGTCACAGCCGTCACAACCTCGGCATAAACTTCCATGACAACCGCACCCACTGGAAGGGGGGCTTTACCGGCCTTCGCTGCCAAATCGATGTCACCTGTGGCACCACCGTCTACAGCAAAGTCGTATTCGTATTCTTGATAAAGTAGTTCGTTTGAAAACATTTTATAATGTCCTTTCTAATTAGCTCAACGTTACAACGCGACTGTTGTCCAACTGTTTTAGTCCAAACAATGTATCAACGTTAACTCGCGTAGCGCGTTTCCCGTCTCCGCCTAGGTCGTATTGACGTACTCCCATTCCCTCTTGAACCGCTAAGGTCAAATAAGAGCTATGGAATAGATAAGACACCGCTGCCACTTCTGTTGTCATGCGGGGTTGGAAACCGAGCAGTGCCGATGGAATTTGTCCAGTTTGAATAGGTGCGCCACTCAGCAAGAAATCCGAAGACGTAAAGCCCGTGACATTAAAAACATCATTCATTTGCGGACTATCCAAGACAGCATAACGATCGGTCTCGGGAACGTTACCAGAATCTAGTAGCTCCTTAGCTTCCAAAAGATCGGCTAAAACCAGGGTGGTTCCAGAATCATAGGAAATGGCATTAGCACTAACAGGTACGGATGCCGCGATAATTTCACTCTGAATCTTTTTCATCAAAGCGAAAATGGCCATGTCTTGGAGTTTATCCATCATAGGCAATGACTGAAGAATCGCTCGACGAGTCACAATGAAATCTTTTACTGCTCGCTTGTTAATCACCAATTGCTGACCAGTGATTGTCACTGCCTCAGAATCAGCCCGGCCGTCCTCTGCTAGAATTTCAGCATCGTCAAATTGTGGAATGCTAGAAATATTAACAGTATCACCTAGATCTTGAATCTCACCCTCGTAGTCTTTAGAAATTAAAGATTCAAAAGGTAGTGACTCCAAAAGAACATCATAGAAGTTTGCAGACCACTTCTCAGGTACAATTGCAGATGTTTCAACACCTGCTCGCATTACTTGATCAGCCATGGGTTATCCCCCTCGTTGTTTGTTATAAATTGAAAATGCCTCGCGATATTTTAACATATCGCCCGACTTTTTTCCTTCTCGTTCCAATTTCTGCAACGTCTGCCAGGTAACAGGTCCTTCCTGTGCCCCGACGCCTACAGTGGTCGTATTCACGTTGGGGGATCGTTGATCAGAAAACCAATATGGGCGGGTCCGCTTTAACTCTTGGACAGCCGTATCCGCACCTAAAACATTTATTCGACCCGTACTTGTAGTTTCAATTTGTAACTCATTGAGTGACAATAATGATAAATCATCAAGTGCTTCTGGTCGTAGTCCTAATTTTAGCGCAGATTCTTTCATCGCGCTGAATTTCTTTTCACTTAAATAAGATTCTTGCGTCTTAATTGAAACACCTTCAGCTAATGTCCTAGCCTCTTTTTCACGCTCATACAGTGTTTTCCAATTTTCCTTTTCCTTCAATTCATTCTCTTGAGCGGCTGCAAGTTTGTCTTGAAGATCTTTTACTTGTGATTTATATTTATGCAAATCACCGATTGCATGGTCTAAACGATCTTTTTCAACCATTTCATGCTTTTTTTCAGGAATTTCAGTCTCATTTACATTATTTTCTGTGTTTACAGTCGTTTCAACAGTTTCAACAGTCGTCATTTTTTTATCCCCCTTGAGCACCGCTCAATATGGTTTGGAGCACCGCTCCGATTTGTTAAAAAACTAAAATAGATTATTTATTAGTTTTGTCAATTATAGATTTCCATTGCTTATTATATAAACTTCTAATTCGACGCATGATCAAAACTAGGAATTCTTCTCCGGGTTCATTTGGAATGAATTTACGTTGGGGGATATCGGATCTCTCACCGCTGTTATGAACCCTAGCTCGCACTCTAATTTCAGTCGATGCGGTGTCATCAATTCCTACCTTAAGACTTCCTTGCCTTTTACCTACCGTGTGAACTAGTTCATTTAACATGTCACCTGATAAAAATAGATTCACGGGTCTATTTTTTTTACCCTCTATTCCTTCTGGGTATCCTTTGCCTAAACGTTGCTTGGCATATCCTTTGAAACGTCCAAACTTTCTAACCGGTGATTGACCACGAGAGATGGCTTTTTTAATCTCTTTTATAATCTCTTCACCTAGTCTGTTAGTAAACTGACGAGGGAATGCCTTTTTATTTTTCAAAGCATCCAAGATATCAAACTTGGTGGTAACTTTAACCTTCGCCATTCAATCTCTCCGCGATGATCTTCTGTATCTCTGACTCAATATCTCGTTTGAAATTTTGACCATCCCCAGGCAAAAATCTACGTCTCGGAGTGAGATTTTCTGAACCACTAAATTTTAAATGCCCATCGGCCTTCCATGCCTGCTTATTAAAAAATCCTATTTCTATCCCATCCACTGTATTTTTGAATTTCAACGCGTCGAGCATATCACCTTTTAATTCCATATCAGGGACACTAGAACCACCTTCAGATACTTTTTTATTTTTATACTTTTTTGATAAAGTTTTTTTGTATCCCTCTCCTGACACAGGAGTTTGTTGGTTTGATAACCGTTCCAATATTGTATCAATTAGAAAATCACCCACGTCCTCTTTTATTTGTCTCTTTACTGACCTAGACGCTTTGACTTCACTCATAAAATCTAGTGTGGTTGTAGTCCTAGTTTTACTGCCAAACGAGGTAGCAATGATATCAACTTTCTTTGTCATCCTCTAAATCCTCCGTATTCTCTTCGGATTCAACCTCATCATCATTAATAACTTTGTTTGATTGAATGACAGTTTGCATTTTCATTAGCCGATTTATTTTTTCATCATTCAGTCTCATTAGCTTTTCGATTGCCTGCTTTTCTGTCATCGAAGGGTTGTCACGTTGCAATAGTTCCACTTCTGTATTGATACCCATCTCACGACGCATCTTGATAATATCAAGCTCTTCTTTTTCACTGACAATCGGTTTAGCGGACGGGTATGTCACTACTAGTTGGTCAAAACTTTTAGGCATCTTTATTCTAGCTTGATCATCAACCAGTAACTCTTTAGATCGAAACAATTCATCCCAACGTCTACAACGTTCAAAAACCTCTGGTTCAGCTTCAGAAAATAATATTTCATCCTCTTCAATTTCACCCACTAATTCAGACATATCCAATAGCATTCTAATGCCTGACTCAGCGGACCCGGCACCTGATAAATCAGTTTGAATTCCCTTAGTGGATAAATTATTAGTAGATAACAAAAGACCGACTTGCATTGTTGCTAGGTTCATCAACTCGCTAATCGGCGGGTTAGCAGAAATAAATGAAGCCTCTGCGTTAGATGTTTCACCTTCAGGTTTTTCTAAATTGATAGCGTGGTTCGGACCCACCTTCACTGATTTAGGAATGTTAGGACCTGAAATGACTAACTGACCATATCCTTGAGTAATAGCTACATGGTTCACATGTGTAATGAGAGCGTTGATTTTAATCGATTGATCAGTAATATCATCGGCACCTAATGCCCAAAACTGACCGTCTTGTTCGTCCGCTATATTGACCATCGGCAACAGTTTGATCGGATTTTCTATTTCTGAACCAGAAACAATTTGACCCGTCCCGTCAGTAGTAAAATGAAAGTTTTTAGACCACCATATGAAACGTTTAGACTTCCCATCTAGATCTCGCCCAACATCCCTAGGGTCATCGGCAATCACAGAATGTTGACCATTCCCACCTCTCACAATACCCGATGTATTTGAAGTCCTGCCCTCAACAGCTGGGTTAGGTGAGTAATGAGTAACTTGAGTGGGGGAAAAATCAGAGAGAATAACGACCATAGGTTCCTCTCTGTTTTCTGGATTTTCTATGACGTCATAGTTGTAGGGGAAAAGAGGCATGACATCATATCTAAATTTTTCAACGGTTGAATCTAAACGAATCCTAACTGGTTTAACGTATAACATCGTATTCATGGCCGACTTCAAATACGTATTCGCCTTTTTCATTTTAGAATTGAGTTTGATGCTTTTACTGATCTCTTCTACCGCTGAGGTTTCGGCTTTTTTAGGCATCATTCTTTTGACACCATTAGAATAAACTTTCGCCAATTTTTTAACTATTTTTCTGCCAATGGAATAGTTACAAATAGCGTATTCCATTTCATCCACAGTGATCGGATCGAATTGTCTGAAAAGTAAAGATCTGACATGAATATCGGATTGATCTTTTAAGATCTCCCAACGCTTGAACATTTCATTTTTACGTAGGACGTTATCCCCATCCTTGATAGCTTGCATGACCGATGCGCGGACACCTGGGTCCAAGATCTGTTCTTCTGTCTCGATGGTCATATTTTTATTTGGCATTATTCACCTAATCCTTGTCATTCCACTTTGCGGTTTTTTTCCAGATAGCGGGAACATTACATCAAACATATAGTCAGCGCCGTCAGAATAGTGCGTCAACTTCGGATTTTTCTTTATTTTACCTAAACTCACCGGATCTTGCTCAACTGATTCGTAATCTCGTTTTAGTCCTACGCATTTAGTCGGATGTAGTTTGATGAGGCCTTTACTGAGTAGATTGTTATGTGAAAGTTGACGGCGTCTGAATGACGGTGCGCGTGAGTTATGTTTCACTTCCCACCCTTCTTTTCTCAATTGTACAATATCGGGTTGACCTTGAGTATTTCTAGCAACACCGGCGGGGTCAGGATAAATAATAACATTATCAGGGTGTAAACCCCGTGCTCGCATAGCATCGCTCATTTTTTGAGTATCATAGCCTTGAGGACCCGATAGATGAATTTGATCAAATGCCTCTGCCCGTTTTTCTGGCACGCCTTGTTTGTCGTATTGTACAAATCCATAAGATCCTCTCACCTCATAGATATTCCATAGTGTTGCAGTCATCGGGTCCACGTTAAAATCCATACTCACATGTACAATTTGTGACTCGTCTTGGCATATTGAATCGTCGTCATTATTCATGGGATCATACGCATAGTAAAATCTATTCGTACTCATGTTGACCCAAAGTCCACGCAAGTACGCGTCTAACATCACTGAGTCATAAGAACTCTCTAAAGATTTGATATAGTCGGGATTCAAATTTTCTAAATTATCTCTAGTGTCGCCATACAAAATACGAGAGTTTTCCAGTGGTTTTTCGACAAACGCATTATACAACCAATGCGACGTACCCTCGGGGGTGCCGGATGAAATAACTTGAGGGAAAGGAGCGTTCTTAACTCGGACACGTCCGATTGCTTCTTTGTAACGTTCATGACTAATGAGTGTGACCTCATTAATTCCACAGTATCCCCAGTTTGGGCCTCTGATTTTCTTCTCAGCAGAAGCAATATACAACTTCCCTTTTGACCATGGGAATAGAAACCATTTATCTGTTTTATGATATCTATATCTGACTCTGTTATCGTCTAGTATTTGTTCAAATGTTGGAAGAACATCTTTTTTGAAATCAGCAATGGACGGGTTAACACATCCCCCGTCAACATTTTTATTAAGGGCTGAAAGTTTTAACAACTTCATTACAAGTGAATATGTTTTTCCCCCACCGAAACCTGTAGACAAGTGTAGAAATTTAGAATGATCATCAATCTGAAATATGTGTTGGTGCTTATTTTTTTTATACCTAATTAATGCCTTCATTTATTTTTAAGATCGAGTTATTCGGAATTTCCGAATAACTGCCTGTCTACGCAGCATCCTCCGACGCCGTCACAATTCAATGGCATATCGTTAGAAGATCCGAAACGAAACCAAGCGCACCCATTTTCTGGGGAGCATTTTTTTTGATCACTCTTCATAGTCAAATTCTAACCCATCACATTCATCAGCATCGACAGGATTTTCAGTCATCCCTAAATATTGTTTTGATAACCAGATCTGCATTGTGGTATTATTTCGAGCGATAGCATTATTCATCATAGCCCGTTTCAAACTTATATTTCCGTATTGCATCATCCTTTTAGAATATTCGGAATAATTCATCCCAGTTTGTTCAAGAATTATTTTAACAAGTGTCTTTTGATCGATATTAAGGAAAGCTGCACATTCGGCTTGTGTGCAATGTAGTTTTAACAACTTGTCGAGGTCTTTAAGATCTATTTTCTTTCTCGGTCTACCGGCTCCCATAGTGTTTACCCCTAAAAAACTAGTTTGTTTTTATAATATATCCGTCTGAGGTCAGTTTATCAAAAGTCTCGCTTTGATGATCGTGATCCATGCAGATGACACTAATAATATATTCTTTTGATTTTTCTTTCTTTTCTGTTGGAGTATCACCTACGTCGAGGTCGAATTTTTTTAGACCCAACCAATCCATGTCAAAGTCTGGTCCGAGATCTCCCATGATATCGTCAACGAGTGAAAAATCTAAATCAGACCATTCAGCGATGCCGTTATCACTGACTAAAAACGCATTTTCCTGGTCAGTATCTTTGAATTCCTGGTAGACAACTGGCACTTCATTGACACCAAGTTTTTTATAAGCACGCAGTCGGCCATGCCCAGCTAGAACTAAACCAGATAAGCTTGATACGATGCACGGTACTCTAATTCCCTGATATTTTATTAACTCACACAATCGTTCAATTTGTGCTTGAGAATGTTTATTAGGATTTTTAGGATGAGGCTTTAGTTGTGAAATCGGTACCAGCTTAGTGTACTCGCATTTGATTTCAATTTTGTCGGATGATTTCGTCTTGGAGGTCTGTGAATTCTCTTTTTCCGTCTGCCCATTCATGTGCAATGTTCTCCAAATTGACTTGATCGTCTATTTTTTTTTGTTTTAGGATTCGCTCGGCGTCACTCATGTGTTTTTCAATGG
>Ga0214472_10000805_pt1 | contig 37685 bp, 31 predicted proteins | sample RVTome_6_FD_207662 | JGI IMG/M metagenome (GOLD analysis project Ga0214472, IMG submission 207662) | Soil microbial communities from uranium-contaminated site in the Upper Colorado River Basin, Wyoming, United States - RVT140D175 | ecosystem: Environmental > Terrestrial > Soil > Contaminated >...
TTACGCGTTTTGGGTTAGGAACTAGCCTAGAGAGCCTTCGGGTTCCCTGAATCTCCCCCTAGAATCGCTTGCGATTTAGGGGGAGAGGTTCAAGTAAACTGCAATGAGCTAAGTACATGCCATTGCAAGCTTTTCGAGTAGATGCTCCAACTGGGCCGCGCGATATTGCAGGGGCTGCACAAAATCTTGTTCAAGAATGTTTTTCATATTGGCGCTGTCTTGCAAATCTGGATGTAAGTCTTCTGTGATATCCGTTAGCGTTAGCACGGCCTGGTCCAAAGACAACTTCGCTTCTTCTAGTCCCACCAAAACTTCTTCGAGTAATATAATTGCCATGATCCCCCTCCCTTGGCGAAGAATTCAGGTTAAGCTGCTGACCTGATCGGATCGGTGTGATATGGTGCAATCCGGCCCAATTGCATCCATTCGGCCACTGTCGAGACGATTTTCGCATCCGTGTCGGCAACATCAACATTCGTCTCGGTGATCTCTTCTTGCATCGCTGCCAGCATATCGAAGAGGGTGGTATGGATCGTTAGTGTCTTGGCGGTGGTGGATAGCGTGTTCATGTTAGGCCTCCTTTTGTTTTGTTCCCTATCACACTTATAAATGTACATTTGATGAACAATAGATACTGTAGTCGCCGTCACAAAGATTGTGTGATTTAGATCACATTGTGACATTTTGATGAACCTGGATTTCGGTACCGTCATCTCGAACACGGCAATAGACGTCATCGCCGGATCGATGCCCTGGTCGTTTTCTCAAGGGATCAAGAGGCACGACAGATAGGGTGCGCAGCTAGGCGAAGGGGTACCAAGCCGGCCAGGTCAGGCTCTCGGGATGACGGCCATCCCAAATGATTTGGCGGTGTAGGACGAGGTTGGTGATAAAGCCTTGCCAGGCATGTTCATAACTGTTGACGCGGGCACCAAGGCTGTCGATTGTATCATTGGGATCGATGAGAATGGGATAACGGAAAAAGACTGGCCCCGCGTCGTAATCTCCGGCCATGTCAAAGTCGGTGACAAATTGCATCGTGACCGCGGTGGTCGTCAGCTCCCCGCTGCGGAAAGCATCGATCACTGCTTCATGTAAGTGACGCCCGTACATCCCTTTACCACCAAACTGGGGCAGAGGGCCGGGATGAATGTTAAACGTGCGCCGGGCGTCGAGACCGCGAACTGGTTTGAGCCAGCCGGAGAGCGCCACCCATTCTGCCTTGTGGGTGGCGAGAATCTCACGATAGGCCACTGCCGTCCAAGGGCTTGGGAAATGGACAAAGGGCACGCCATAAGCACTTGCCGTGGCCTGCACACCACCGTTGGGGCGGTTCGACACCACGGCGGCTATCTCCGCTTGCAAGACGCCCGTGCGCGATTGCCGGACCAGTTCGCGGAAGCCCGAACCACCGCCGGTTTTGGTGCCGGAGGCAAAGATGATGAGTCTCGGTTGTCTGGCCATAAGCAATGGTGATCTCAAAAGGCGGTTATGGCGCGGTCCGTACTAGCCGGAAGCCGAGAAAATCATCCCGGAAGCCAGCCACCGAATAGCGATTAGCCGAGCCGCAATATTTATCGAGGTTGTTCCAGGCCCCGCCCCGCCGGCTGCGATGCGTTCCGACTTGGGGTCCTTGCGGATCCGTGACCGCCTCCGGGGTGTAGCGTTTATACCAATCCTGGACCCATTCCCACACATTGCCATGCATGTCATAGAGCCCCCAGGGATTGGGCTTTTTTTGGCCAACCGGGTGGGTTTGACCGCTGGCATTATCTTTGTACCAGGCATATTGTCCCAGTTGCGAGGCATCGTCGCCAAAACTGTAGGCGGTCATCGTCCCGGCCCGAGCTGCATACTCCCATTCGGCTTCAGTCGGCAGACGGTAGCGCCCGCCGCCTTCTTTGGCGTTTAACTTGTGGATGAAGTCTTGGACATCGTTATACCAAACTTGTTCGACTGGCCGGTTGGTCTCACCTTGAAAGAGACTCGGGTTGCTGCCCATGATGGCTTGCCACTGGGCTTGGGTGACTTCGTATTTTCCCAGGTAAAAGGGTTTGCTGATCGTCACCGTGTGCACGGGACGTTCGTCGTCGTCACCAGCGGCCGAACCCATTTCAAAGGTTCCGGCTGGAATCAACACAAATTCGATGCCAACACTGTTGGTATAGGTGGATGGGGTTTGCGCCCAAAGCCAGGATGGCCAAGCCCAGAAGGCAATGAGGATGACGAGAAAGGGGAGGGGGAGGCGCAATGTTAGGGCACGTCGCTGAGTCGGCTGCATCATGTTCTCCTTGAGCCATGCCAAAGTCCGGTATGAAGACCACAGCTTATAGCATCAGCCCATGAGAGTGCAAGCGCTAGAAGCGCTCTGCACGATTCGCAGATAGGCCCGACGGGATGGTCAGTTGCATTGCCCAGAGAGCGGTATGTACTTTGGCTTGGGTGGGGGCTTGGGTAGGGACTTGGGTGGGGGCGTGGGCGTGGGCGTGGGCGTGGGCCGTATAGGCTCGGATACACATGAAGATGCCAATAAGCAGCAAGACCACGTTGACATAGCGTGTAAAGTGCACTTGTGAAATCGAGGTGTGGAGACGGCCGCCGAGATAGATGGCTAGACAGACCAACGGCAGGGATAAGACAAAATATTGCAAGATCTGAGGGGTGATGAGACCCGCGAGACTGTGGCCGATGACAATGCTGCCGTAAGCCGGAAAAAAGCAACTCTGCAACGTGGCGCGAAATTGTTCCGGTGGCCAGCCGCGGAGACGCCCGTACATCACAAGTATTGGGCCGACGGTATTGTAGGCGCCGCCAAGCGCCCCCGCGGCAAAGCCGAAGACATAGGCGGTGTGACGCGACACGCGGATCTGAGAGCGCGAGGGCCGTCGCAGGCTGTAGAGACTAAACCCGATCAACAAGAGGCCCAAGAGCATTTGTGCGATGGGCTCCGGGACGCGCGTTAAATAGTACAAACCCACGGGCACACCACAGGCGGCAGCGGCCATGAGACGCCAGGTCATGCGAAAATCGACATCGTGCCAGTGGCGCACCAAAATCATCAAACTAATGAGCGTACTGACCAGAGCGACCAAGGGCGTGGCGGTCTGCATGCCTAGCAACATGGCAAGGAACGGCATGGCGACCAAAGCATCGCCAAATCCCAGGGTGGAGCGTGTTAAGGTGGAGAAGAATAAGACACAGAGCGTGCTAGCCGTAACGACAGTGGGGTGCATGAGGTTGTCTTTCACGGGCAATGCGAGGGCAGTAGGTAAAGACCGCATGCACGAATTGTATGACAGGATAGACGCACGTGCTAGGCAGGCGTCCATCCTGGGCCTGGTTTATAATTGGTTGGCTTGCACGACCGCTGTCGCGCCGGGCTTGGCGTGAACCTGCTGAGAGTGAGTGCGGCCGTCGTAGCGCAGTTGCACTGTGTGTAGACCTGGAGAGACGGGAAGCTCGAGCCTGCCATCGTGCAAATGGTGGGCTTCGCCATGGTACTGGCCATCAATATAGAGGGCGCCGCTAAACGACCCGATGACAATGTGTAGAAAGGCTGCTGCCGAGTGGTAATGGTGTGGATAGTAATGCACTTCCCAAGTCGGCACGACGATCACCGGGCGGATGACGACTGGGCAGTAGGCGTCATGGACATGGTGTGCGTGCCCGTGTGGATATGGCGGTCGGTGGGCATACCCACCGAGATTGACACCAATATGCACGCCGTGATGCCTGTGGGGCCGGCGGTGGCTCTGATGCTGGCTAAAATTGGGCCGGTAATGGCGGACATCGCGAGCGTGACGACGGTCATGCCGTCGATAGCGCTGGGGCTGGCCAGGATTGTGTTTGTTATGCTCGGGCCGGTGAGCCGAGCGGCGCTGGACGTACGAGCCCGCTCGCGAAGGTGACTCGGCAAACGTGGGGGCGGGCATGGCGATGAAGAGGGCCATGCCGGGGACCATGATGCTAGTAAGGATGGCTTTAAGCATACGTGACTCCTTTTAAAGTCATAGTGGCCAAGTCAGAATGGCGTGCGGTCTTCATCGCCGCTTGCCCTTAGGGAGTTCCCTCTCGCACCCAAAAACCTCATGCCGCTGGCAGAAATTTTTTTGCCTTGCCTGAGCGTCCTAGTATACGATGGAGTAGGTCGGTGGTGACGCGAATGGTTGTCGCAGGGAACTAAATCCATATGAATTGGGAGCGGCTGCGGCCTCACGATGAGGCGATCTTTAACGATATCGCTGATGGCGACTACCGGCGTGCTTTAGGCACGCTCGTGCAAGGCTATCAGCAAGTCATGGTTGGATTTTGTCGCAACATGCTAAGTGATGATGCCTTGGCGGAAGAGACGGCCCAAGATGTTTTTTTAGACGCTTACAAGGCCATGCCGCGTTTTCGTCAGCAGGCATCCTTGCGGACATGGCTCTTTGCCATTGCCCGGAAAAAGTGCCTTCAGGTACGGCGCAATCGCGATCGCCGCGGCCGTATTCGGCAAGATAAGCAGGAAATCATCGCGCAAAGCGTCCATCGCGATCCACCCGCGACCCCGGGGGAGGATCCGGAAGCCATGCTCCAACTGGTCAAACAGAGCTTGGGGCAATTGCCCGACGCCGAGCGCGAGTTGCTAACGATGCGCTATGATACAGGGCTTTCCGTTGCGGATATAGCTCAAATTCAACGCCTTTCCATGGCGACGGTGCGCCGGCGTTTGGCGCGGGCCTTGGAAGCGTTACGGGAGGTGGTGGACAGTGAGGCATGATGAGTTTGCACGGCATGAGGCAGACGCCTGTGACCTCATTGAAGCCCTGGGTAAATTAAACGTATCGCGCGATCGACAGGCTTCTGCGGATTTTGAGACCCAGGTAATGGCCCGGGCAGCCCAGGAGCCCGCCCCGCGCGCAGGGCTTTGGTCACGGTTGTTCGATAGGCTGTGGAGACCGGTGAGTCCGCCCATGCGGCTTGCCGTCGCCGCGTTGAGTTTACTCCTCTTGGTGGGTGCGGTGTCGCAGTATGTCACGTGGGTGAAGGCGTATTGGATGGGGATTTCGCCCGATGAGTTGCACGAGGCGCAGGTCCAGGAACACTTGTGGCAAAAGAATTTTGACTGTGCGGCGAAACTCGACTATGAGTCGGCAAATTATGCGGCGATCGCAGGCGAGCACGTCACCGTAGTGACGTGGGCCTGTCCATCGGGTGATGTGTTGGTCACCTTGGAATCGGTGTCGGATGAGAGATCACAGCGCAGTATCTGGGTGGCCCTGGATGAACCCCGACTCCACGTGGAAAGGTTTGGTTGGTTGGTCCCCTCGGCGTTTGCGGCATCGCCTGACCGGGTGGCGCAACGGCAGAAGCCGCAGTTGTCCGTGCTGTGTCAAAAACGGCTGCCGGAAAAACGGTTGCTGCGCCGCATACAACAACAGCCCGGACAATGTGTTGACGAAGTGATCGATACGCGCAACGGCAGAGTGGTCGAGCGGCGCAAGGCACCTTGCAAACCCTGTTAGGGCCAGTGCGGGGCGAGGAATCGCCCCGCAGCATGACGGCTCTCAAGAAGCGCGCTTTGCCTGTTGTAACGCGTTGTATACTTTTTCCGACGTCACCGGCAGGTCCGTCATGCTGAGACCGGTGGCATCCAACACTGCATTGACAATCGCCGGTGCCACCGCGCTAATCGGCTGCTCGCCAATGGCCTTGCCCCCATAAGGGGTGGGGCCCCCTTCACTTTGCACATGCACGGTTCTCAATTCCGGAATATCGCGCATGGTCGGCAATTTGTACTCGCCGAGAGACAGGTTGGTGACCTGCCCATCTTCGTACTGCACTTCTTCCATCATGGCCTGGCCAAGGCCCTGCATCATACCGCCTTCGATTTGACCCTGATGGGCGATTGGATTGAGAATCGTGCCGACATCATGGGCGGTGGTGAAACGTTTGAGCACCACCTCACCGGTGTCTTCGTCGACTTCGACCTCTGCCACTTGCGCGGTAAACACGGTGAGACTGCCGTCACTCCCAGCGGTATGGGTGTACTCGCTTTCCACAGGAGCGCCGGATTGCCGCACGAGCTCCGCCAAGGGAACCGGGGTTTGACCGAGCGCTGTGAGCTGCCCGTCTTTCAGGCTGATCGCAGCGGCGGGCCAACCATAGGTTTGCGCCGCCAGTGCGATGAGTTTGGCCCGCACCGCCTCCGTTGCCCCATAGACCGCATTGCCGCCCACGTTCGTCACCCGGCTGCCCCCGACACCGGTATCAAATGTAGTGTCGTCCGTGGTCCAGGTTTTGACCGCAATGGTATGGTAAGGGATGCCCAATTCCTGACCAATAATCTGCGGCAACACAGTGTAGAAACCACTACCGGTGTCACGCAGAGTGGTGTACAACGTCACCGAGCCATCCGTATCGATCACTACCTTGGCGACGGAGGTGCCAGCACCAATATGGCGCTCCCAAATTGCCATGCCGCGCCCCATTTTTTTCCCGGCAATCTCCGGCTTGGCGTCGTGATAACCGGCTTCTTTGGCCGCTGCCTCCAACGTGCGGGTGGCCATGATATTGTGCCAGCGATGTCCCAAGGCAGAAACGTCCCCGTCCTGCACTAGATTGTGCAGCCGGAACGCGTACGGATCCATCCCGAGTTCACGGGCGATGAGATCGATTTGGGCTTCGGAGGCAAAGATAGATTGTGGGTCGCCGGGCGAGCGCATGCTGCCGCACGGCACCTGATTGGTGTAGACCATGAAGGAGTCGATGCGGGCGTGACTCATCCTATACGGACCGAGACAGCGAGGTCCGTAGCTAACGCCCTTGGCTGGCTTAAACGCGGCATAGCCACCGCTGTCAAAAACCAAAGAGGCATGGCGAGCGGTAATCGTGCCATCCCGCTTCACACCGGTTTTGAACGTCATGACGCCCGGATGGCGGGGATTGCCGGCCATGAGTTCTTCCGTATAGGTCATCACCATGCGGATGGGATGTCCCGTAGCTCGCGCCAGCCAGTATGCTACATGGGTGTCCATAAAGCCGCCTTTGCCGCCGAAATCGCCACCGATAACGGCTGGGTTCACCCGCACTTGTGCTTCTGGCTGATCAATGCCGTCGGCCAGTTGCTGACGCACTTGGAATGGCATTTTGCTATTGACCCACAGCTGGATACGGCCGTCGTCGTCGACCTGCACCACACAGGCGTGTGGCTCGAGGTACCCTTGATGTTGCCGCTGGGTGCGAAAGGTGTGTTCAAAGACAAAGTCCGCTTCGGCAAACCCACGCTCGATGTCACCGTTGTCCCACACCGCATGGGCGGTGACATTAGGGTGCTCTTGCGGCCCTTCCACGCGGCCTTCATAGGTCATGAAATCCGGGTGCAGTGTCGGAGCACCGGGCTGCATCGCCTCTACCGGGTCGTACACCGCCGGCAGTGCTTCATACTGGATGTCAATCAGGCTGAGAGCCGCTTCCGCAATGTCCGCGTCATCGGCAGCCACCGCGGCCACTTTTTGTCCGGTAAAGCGAACGACATCGCGGGCCAAGACCGGAATGTCCCGCAAAAACCGGCCCACGAGTGTCTCCGAGATATCCTCGCTGGTCAACACGGCGTGCACGCCCGGCAGTTGACGAGCTGCAGTAGTGTCGATCGAGATAATGCGAGCATGGGGATAGGGGCTGCGCAAGCATTTGCCAACCAGTGTTCCCGGCAGGTTGATATCCGCTGAGTACACGGCTGCACCAGTCACCTTGGCCGGGCCTTCCGCCCGGCCAACGCGCTGCCCAATCGTTGCATAAGGGGCGACCATAAGGGGTTCTCCTCACTCTGCGCTGAGTTGTTTATTGACCTCGGCTGCGAAATTCTGCAACAGATCATCGGTTTTTTTGCGGATGAGCGGCTGGCCGAATTCACCGATTTTGCCTAGGAGATGGGTATCGAGCACGATGTTCATCTCCGTTTCCGCAGGGCTTTTTTCCGCCAGGCTCATGTGGAGATGGGCGGTGACGCCGCCACCGACCTTGCGGTCTTTGGCCTCGGCGCGAACCACGCCGAGCCATTGGTCCCGGTCCCGTGTTTCCACCGCGACGGTGCCTTGAAACGAAATCGATACCGGACCGACTTTGATGCGCAGAACACCCTCGTAGTTGTCTGCATCGATCGCTTCGAATTTCTGCACCCCCTGGAGACAGGCGGCGACATTCTCCATATTCATCAAAAAATCCCATACCTCGGTACGGCTTGCCGTGATGGTGCAGGTCTGTTCAAATTTCATCTGGCGCTCCAATGCGGGTTACTACGACACGGTTGCCTGCGCGTTTTGCCACGCTTGGTCGAGGGCGCGTCGCACGAAAACACCGGCCATATCGCGTTTATAGGCAGCCGAGCCACGCGTGTCGCTAATCGGATCGGTGGCCACTTTGGCGGCTGCACCGGCTTCGCGCACCAGTTCTTCCGTGCGGACTTGGCCGCGCACCATCGCTTCCGCCTCCCTGGCCCGCAGTGGCGTGACCCCTACACAGCCCATGGCAATGCGGCAGTCCTCAGCCGCGCCGGTGTCGGGATTGATACGGACCGAAGCGGCGACGCCGACCGTGGCGTAATCATCTGCACTGCGCGGCAAAAATTTGCAGTAGGCACTGCCGGAGTGCGGTTCGGGCAGGGGAAGGTGCACGCCGGTCACGAGATCTTCGGGCTCCAGCACGGTTTCGTAGTAGTCCGTGAAAAAGTCGCTCAGGGCGACATCGCGCTGCCCGGCCGCAGACTGAATGCGGACTTGTGCATCGAGCGCCAATAACGTGATCGGCGGATCCTGGTTGGGATCGGCGTGGGCGAGAGAGCCTGCGACCGTGGCGACATTGCGGATGCGGATGGTGGCCACTTGGTGGTAGGTGTCCGCCAGAACCGGCACGTGTTCACGTACCGGCAAAGCCTGTTCAGCCCGCCGATGGGTCACGAGGCCGCCGAGGTGCAAGCGGTGCTGCTCGACTGCAATGTCGGCGAGACCCGGCACGCGGTCTAGACTGATCACCACATCCGGGACCAAGAGGCGTTGCTTGAGCATGATGACCAGAGCGGTGCCGCCCGCCATGACCTTGGCATCGTCGCCGTGTTCGTGCAAGAGGGCCAGGGCTTCTTCCAGAGTCGATGGGGTGAGGAATTGAAACGTGTTCATGCGGTTTCCTCCCCTTGGCTGCGGGCTGCCACGGGCATTTGAGCTGCCGCGGCTTGGATGGACTCGATAATTTTATAGTAACCCGTGCACCGGCAAAGGTTGCCCATCATCCAGTCTTTGATCTCATCCTCGCTCGGGTCCGGGTTGGCGTCGAGCAGGGCCTTGGTGGCCATGATCATGCCCGGGGTACAAATACCGCACTGAAAACCGCCGAAATCGATAAAGGCTTGTTGAATCGGGTGGAGCATGTCGTCAGACGCTAAGCCTTCAATGGTCTCTATGGCCTTGCCCTCTGCCGCCACCGCAAGGGTGAGACATGAACTCACACACTGGCCATCGACCATGACCGTACAGGCCCCGCAGACACCGATGCTGCAGGCTTCCTTGGTGCCGGTGAGGCCGAGATCATAGCGAAGACAATCGAGTAGTAGACGCTGTGTGGGCACTTCCAGCGTATGTTCTTGACCATTTACCCGCAACCGTATGGTCTGCGTCATAAGAGCTTTCTCCTGCCTAGAGCTGCCGACGTTGAATTGGGTGCCGACGTTGAATTGAGAGCCTAATGAAAGAGTCGGAGCCGCAGTATACACGAGAGGCACTAGACATCTCAAGTCGTGTATCGGCAGCTGGGCTACGTCTCACCTGAGACCTGCGGATTCTGTCCTTGCTGGCGTGCACTTTGTTGCAGATCGACGACGCGATCCGTTTCATCCACGATTTCGGTGCCGAGCAGGGTTTCGATCAAATCTTCTAGCGTGACCAGTCCGGCCACCCCACCGTATTCATCAGAGACAATGGCGATATGGCGTCGGAATTTGAGAAACGTGGTCAGCAAGGTGAGGCAATTGACGGTCTCCGAGATAAACGAGATGGTCTTGGCAATGTCCCGCAGCGGGGTGTGCGCGAGGTTGGAGGTGCCAGCCGCACTGAGTTCTTGAAAGACCACGTAGCCGACAATGTGCTCGCGGTCCTCTTCGTAAATGGGGATGCGGGTGAGCCCTTTGGCATTTACCTGCGGTAGAGCCTCGGCCATGGTCATGTTGGCGTCGAGTGAAAATATCACGGGCCGCGGCGTCATGATGTCGCGCACGGATTTGTTTTCCAATTCGATAATATTGCGGACCATGACACTTTCTTCCGGCGAAATTTCGCCCGATTGGGCCCCGAGGCGGGCCATGGCAATGATTTCATCTTCCGTGACCGGGGCGATCGATTGACCGCGAGTCAAGATTTTAGTGAACGCTTGGGTGACGACCAGGGCAGGCTTCAAGGTATAGCGGATTAGGGTGAGGGGCCAGACAATGAGCGGCCAGGTGCGGCGCCAATAGACCGCGCCGAGTGTTTTGGGCAAAATTTCGGCCAAAAATAAAATGCCCAGGGTAAAAAGGATCGAAAAGGGGATGGCAAGATGCGGGGCGAGGATGTCGGCCGCATACATGCCGGCAATCGTAGCGCCTGCCGTATTGGCAATGGTGTTCAAGATCAAAATGGAAGCGATAGGCACATCAATTTGGCGCTTCATACTGATAAGTCGTTTGGCCAAATGGCTCAGGTCCCCCCCGGCACTCGCAGCCTCCAGGGCGCCCATGCGCGTTGAATACAAAGTCGCTTCGAAGAGGGAACACAGGGCTGAGATACCCAACGTCAGAAAGACGACCAAAAGCAAAATGCCCATGGGCTCATACCTTTGTAGGGTGAACATCATCGCGCCATAGCGCATCACGGCTTGGTTGGCGGAGCCGTCGTTGATTTTAGTGCAGCATATCGCCTTTTGTCGCTCTTGTGAAGAGGGCGAAGGCCTGAATTAATAATCCTTGCGCCAGATGAAATCGACGGCGGTTTCGCCGGTACTGCTGCTGCTACCCTTGAGCTTTAAGCGTCGATTGATACTGTATTCCACACCCACGGTATCGCCGCCTTTCTTGCCGAGTTGGCGTTCATAGGAGAGGAAGATATCCTGCGTGATATATTTCCCGGTCCCCACTCGGGCCTGGCTCGGATCGTTGCCGACCTCGACTGCTATACTATCGAGACCGAGTTGTTCGCCCACCACGGATGCCGCCTTCCCAGCCGCCACCCCCAGCGCCGCATTTTGGGCCTTGGTACCCAGTGAGCCTTGCTCCGAACCAGTGAGTTTGTCTGTCGTGCGCCCAAAAACCAGCAAAGAGACGATATCGGCTTGTTCTAAGGCTTCAGGGGCGCTACTGAGGTTTATTTTGGGTTGCTTGCTATCGCCTTGCACGTTTATGGTCACCGTATAGTCTGCCACTTCATGAGTGGCGGTGATGTCGAGTGTCGGATTGATCTCTTCCGTACCTGTGAAGGTAATACGCCCCTCTTCGACCGTAAATTTTTTGCCAAGATAGCTGGCAAAGCCGCGCAAGGTCTGAATGTCGCCAGCGATAATGAAGGGCTTTTGCAGGGCTTTGGTGGCGCGGAGATCGCCACTTAATTCAATCGCTGTGCCTTTGGCCTGAACCCAGACATTTCGCGGCATCACGATCTTCACATCCGCGATTAGGAAAGACAGCGGATCGGCGTCAATTTTGCTGGGCTCGGCGCCATCTTGACTGTCTGTCAGCTTTTTCCCGGAGCCGTACACGCCCTCGATGGTAAGCTGTTCGGGCTTGACTGCCGCAGGACCGCCGCCAAGAAGGCCCTCGATGCGGACCTTGGCCCTCGGTATGGTCACATTGCCTTTGACCTCCAGCGCTTCTAATGGCCCTTTAGCGCTGAGGTTAGAGTCGAGAATCGCCTCGATGTCCTGCGTTTTGATCGCGGTGAATTTCTGGGCTGCCATGGTAAAGTCGAGCTGCTTGAGAGCCGTCCCCGCGAGTTCCAGCGACCCCTTGAGGTCGAGTGTTCCCGTCTGTGAGCCCACCTTGAGCGTCTCGAGCGTGATGCGATCGCCGGCAAAGTTAATCTGTGCGCGAATGTCTTTGTACGGCTCGCCGGTGGCTGGCAATTGCAACAAACCGTTGGCGAGGTCGAGCTGTCCGTTTATTTCCGGCTGGCGCGTGGTGCCGCTGAGACGCAAGTCGAGGTTGAGTTCACCGGCGCTTCGCGTCACGGCATCGGTGTAGGATGACAGGCGTGAGAGATCAAAGTTCTTCGATTGTGCGGTCATATTGAGGGCGCCGGCTGCATCCAGACCGACGGTGCCTTGCAGACGCAGCAGGTCTGTTTGTTGATCGCGCCAATGCATATCGCTGGTGAGCGTGTTTTGGGCCCAGTTGAGCTGCGCTTCCAAATTGCCCAGTTGATGATTTTGCCACGCTAAATCAGTAAGTTGCAAGCGCCCTTCGGCCTCAGGTGCTTGCCTCGTGCCCTTTAAATTGATCTCGAGTTGTATCTCGCCGTCCGGCACCGTCATGTCAGGGGCGAATGCCTTGACATTGGAGGGAATGTGTAACTGATTGATGCGGACATGACCGGCGATTGGCCCCTGCGGCGGCAGCGTGGCCTGCAACAGGATGGCTTGTTGACCATTGCGGAGTTCAAAGTCGGACACCTCCAGCCGTCCCTCCGCATCACGAGTGACGCGAATCGGTTTGGGGTTGGACCAATGCCAGTCGCCCCGCTGTAGGTTTAGGGTCGTCAGGGTCAGGTCTTGCCCAGCTTGCAGCGCGGCCTCACCGGTGATTTGGGTTTGTTGAAACGGCCCTTCGGTGACGCGGATATCAAAATCGCCCCGCTCGGGGTGGTAGGCTCCTTTGATCTCGGCTGTGCTGGGGGCCAGAGAGGGCCCTTGAACATCAGCAATACTGGCTTGAAGCTGGGCTTGGAGGCGGGTGGTCAGATTTTGAGCGTCGAAGGTTGCGTGGATCGATTTGCCACGCCACGCGGCATAGCGCCAAGGCGCGAGTTGTAGCTCGCCCTCGGTGCTTAGAGCGTCCAACGCGCCTGAGAGTTTGCCTCTGAGTTGTCCTTGAACGTCGAGGTCGAGCCCGAGTTGTTGCCGCATAGGCGTTAAATCGCCTAGCGTCAAGCTATAGGTAAGCGCGGCTCGCCGGTCATCGGAAAGCGAGCCCCCGGCATCGAGGGTGAGGAGATCGCTCCGGACATACACGGTATCGAGTTGCACAGCGTTGCCTTCCAGCTTGGCGCGAAGTTCGGTGGTGAGGCCGGGGGCGAGCGCAAAATTCTGTGAGTCCAGGTCAAGGGACACGTTTGCACGGCGATTTTTGCCGTCAAAGCCCTCACCATTAAGACGGATAAGGGCATTGATCTGGCCTGGGATATCCGGCATGAATTGCGCCACGTCTAGGGCTTGAATGGTGAGCTTGCCCTGGTAACTGGGGAGCGCTTTCTGAAGCTCAGCAGCAAGATCTGCCTCAATGCGTGCGTCGGCATAACGCAGGCGCGCAGTCACTTCCGGGGCCTGGGTACGACCCGCAACATCGATTGTGCCGTTTATGTCCACCGGCAGATTCTCCGGTAGTGTTGGGGCAAAATCACTGAGGCGAAGACGAGGAATCGCAAGATTGAATTGCACGCTTTGATCCTGGAGGTTCATGTGCCCCTTGCCGTTCAGCTCGCTGCCGGCAGATTTGATCGCTAAGCGTTTGACGTCAAGGCGGTTTGCCTTCAGCGCCGCCACCAAGTGGAGCTGCGTGGAGGGCAGCTCGAAGGCTTGGGCTTGTAGCGAGAGGGTGTGCAGGATGGCATCGCCCGGCCATTGGGCGTCGGCACGTAATTCAAGATGGTTCACTCGCCATGGCTGTGCGGCTTGTCCTGGGCTTGGTAATTGCCCCGTTATGGACGAGGCGCGCAGGGTGAGATCGCGAATCGCGGGTGAGAGGTTGCCATCGGCCAGGGCCTGCACTAATGCCGCCACCGAGTTGGCAGTGGCCACGGTGCCGGACAACTGCAATGGGGCGTTGACGTTGTCAATCGTTCCCACGAGGCCGAACTGCCGTAGCTCAATGGCAGAATCGAGTTCCAGTTGGGCATAGGTGCCGTGTAGGTCAAGATGGCCTTGAAGGGTGCCGGTAAGTGGCGGCAGCGTGGGCAAGGCTCGTTGCAGCGCTTTGAGATCGGGCTGGTTTATCACGAGGTTAAAGGCGAGGGGGGCGTCGACCAGGAGTTTGCCCGGCGACAGGTCGTTCAACGCAATTTGGGCTGGCAGATGCAGGTTCAGGTCAATGATATCGCGCTCCTGCTGACTGACGTGAATCTGGCCATTGAGTTGGGGTTGGGTGTAATCCAAGGTGACGCGAATGCCTTCAAATGGCAGTGACGGGCGATTGGGCGCGCGAACTTGTAGGTCGGTGTTAAACTGCGGGTCCGCCATGGTGCCGGAGAGGGTGGCGTCGAGAGAGGCCTGTCCACTCACCAGTTCTGGGAGTGACAACATGGTGCGAAGGAAATCGAGATCAATATTGCTGGCATTGACGCGCAAGTTGTCAAAGTTGGCTCCCTCCAGGCGGCCTGAAGCGGTGATCGACTCGTCATTGTGAGCCAGATGCAAGTGATTGATGTGGACCCCATTGGCCGCTAAAACCACGCCGAGGGGTTGAGGTGCACTCCAGATGCGATCCTGCAGCCGGATGCGCAGGGTGTCGAGCAGAAGGGTCTTGTCGGTGTCAGTGAGCGTCAAGTGACCGCCCAAGGTGCCATCGTAATCCGCCGATTGTGTCACCTCAGTGGTAAACTGTAGTTGCGATGTGGCTTGATCGTACGTCGCCTGTAGATCGAGCTGGGCCACGGGGAAGGTGCCGAGCTGGGCCTCCTGCAACCGTACCTGAGCCGTGGCGTGCGGCTCGGCGCCGAGTTGCGACGCCTCGTAGGTCACCGTGACGTCCCGGAGTTGATTGGCCTCGTAGTGCAGACCTTGCGCATTGAGCGTACCGCTGGTGCTGAGATTGGGCCAAGTGCCCGATGCCTTGCCCTGCAAGTGGGCGGTGCCCTCTAAAGTCTCCGTGCCGAGAAGTTGCCGCAGGTCGGCCAACTTCACCTGCAAGTCATAGTCCAACGCCGAGTCCCCGGCCAAATCCAGGCGGCCATCCACTCGCATTTGTGCCACCGAGGTATCGAGATGAAACTGTTGCACCTCAATGCGTTGACCCTGTGCCGTGACATGAATATCAGAAGGGTTGAGGGCAATCTCGCCAAACGTTGAGGGCTTGATCTGTACTCGTGCGTCGCCTTGCAGCTCTGGCGGCGTCAGTCCGCTGCCTTGTACCGCCAGGTGTACATTCAAATCACTCTCCAGGCTATCCCGATGGATTAAAGTGGCGATATTGAGTTTGGTGATGTCCAGGGTGCCCTGGTAGGCCAGTGGGGTGGCGGCCATATTGAGTCTGCCGTTCAGGGCCACCTCACCGCCTTCTGCCCCGATGTGCCCGGAAAGAGTGAGGGCTTCCGGCGGGCCTGCGGCGGTGATCTGGGCCTGCAGAAGACCGGTGAGGGTGTCATCGGCCAACAGCCGGCCCACATCCGCCATCTCAAACGGCTCGATCTTGACGGTCAAGTTGGCGGGTTGGGTGCCTCCCGGCAACGCCCCATGGATGGCGATGTGGCTATGATCCGTGTCCAATCGAAAGTCTTTGATTTGGATATCCGAGCCGATTTGCTCCAGAGTGACCTGTAGGGTGTTGAGATTCACCTCAGCGGGTAGTGTTTTGACGGTGAGCTGCTGTAACTCGATATCGGAGCGTTTTTTCGATAAGGTACCGCGCGCGTGTAGACTGAGATCCTCGACGGTGTTCACGCCGCGCAACGCGGGTAATTGGAGTTCAGCACGCCCATTTTCAATGGTGAGTGCCTGCAGCTCGATGTCGAGCGGGATGGCGAAACCCGATGACGCGTCTTCCGGCGGCGACGGTGGGGCCAAGCGGCTTAAATTGAGTCTGCCGTCTTTTTCTACCACTTTAGCGTATGGCTTCACGATCGCGATTTCATGCACGAGTAGCTTTTTTTGTAGGAGTTTCGTCAGGTCGTAGCGCAAACGCAACGCTTGCAATGCAATGACCGTGTCGCCCTGAGCATCTTTGATGACAATGTCTCGGATCGAGGGGGCGCTCAAGAGGGACCCCTCAAGGGCTCCGATGCTGAGGCTGCCATTGAGGGACCTCGATACCTGCGTGGACACGGTGCGAAGCAGCCAGGCCCGTACCGGACTCACCACGGGCTGGGCCACCTCCGGGGCAAAAAGTACGAGGGCCACGAACAAGAGCACGAGCAAAACGAGGGAAGCGCCAATATATAAGGCGCGTCGTATGAGTTTCATCATGATACCTACTACTTAACCAGACCTAAAACGCCTGGCCGATACTAAACTCTAGTCGAGAGAAATCCTCATTGGAACGCGGGTCGATAACGAAACCGATATCGAGCCGAATCGGCCCGATGGGTGTCATATAGCGAATGCCGGGTCCCGCCGCATAGCGAAGATCATTTAAACGATAAGTCAAGGGCTCGGAGAACACATTGCCGAAATCCACAAACAAAGCGCCCCAGAGCTGGCCGGCGATGGGAAAGCGCAGTTCGACACTGCCTTCGATGAGGCTATTGCCACCCACCGGGTCGCCATCGCTGTCGAGGGGGCCTAGCCGATTGAGCCGGAAGCCTCGGACACTGCCCGGACCGCCTGAGAAAAAGCGGACATTACGGGGAATCGCAGCCGTTTCCGTCGCGCCGTAGGGCTGAATACTACCCAACAGCAGGCGCGTGGCAAAAATCATCCGCCACCAAATGGGCAGATAGTGGCGGCCCTCTAATTCAACTTTGGCGAAGCTCACGTCAGATAATAGCCCGGTGGTGGAATGATCCAGACGGCCACGGAGCAAGAATCCCCGAGTGGGATTGAGAAAATCGTCTCGAGTATTGTAAGTGAGTTCTGCAAACTGAATGAACAGCAAGTTGTCTTTCGTGCTCTCATCAGTGTCCGCATCGGCGTTGACCCCGTAGAAGTCATTATAACTCAGATCGAGGCCTACGCTGGTGGTCCAGTAATCGCCAAGCTCGCGGTCGATACGGCTGATGGCAGTGATGCTGAATAAGTCGAAGTCCGGCTGCGGATCGATGACCCCGAGGGTATCGCTTAGCAGCTGATCATTGCGGGCGGAAAGCGTTTGCGTAAATCTCGTTTGCTGCGCGAGAAAGTAGGGAAAGTGCAAGGTGGCTTTGGCCTCTTGACTGATAAATGACCCTTTGCCCTCTAAGGTGAGCTGTTCGCTGCCGTGAAACAAGTTCCAGTGCGTCCAGGCGAGTCGAAACCGCGGCCCTTCCACGGTGCTAAAGCCGGTCAGAGCTTCAATGGTGCGGGGTTCGCGCTCTTGAACTTTGATGTTAATGCCTAGCGGTTCATCTTCCGCTTCGAAATTGCTGCCGCGTGGCGTCACCGACCGAAACATGCCCATGCCGAAGATGGCCTCTTCCGTCTTGTCGAGTTTCTCCGCACTATAGATAGCCCCTGGTTTAATATGCAACTGACGACGGATGGCGCTCTCCCAAACCCCCTCTTCGCCGGTAATGTCAATGTCTCCAAAAACCGTCAAATCACCCGGGTATAGAGCAAACGTCACCACCGCCTCATGGGTGTCAAAGTCCACCTCGGTGCGGGGCACCACACGGGCGCGGGCATACCCCGCATCCTGCATTAACACGGTCAGTTTGGCCTGGCTGAGATCAAAATTGGCTTTGGTAATGTGATCCCCGGCACGCAGGGCTAGGTCCGTCATGAGCCGATCTTCCGGGGATAACTCCGGCGGCACATGGCCAACGATACGCACGGTTTTGACCCGCGTCGGTGGTCCCTCTTCAATGGCAATGGTGATCTCGACGGTGTTTTTTTCTTCATCCTCTTTGATCTGGGCAATAGTGGCTTGAGTATTTAAAAACCCCCGGTCGAAATAGTACTTTTGCAAGCGCTTGAGATCCTCTTCCAACGTCGGTCGGTTATACGTCTCGCCCCGCTTCCACGGCGGAAAGAACGGCCGCGGTTGACTCGCTATGGCTTTGCGCAAGGTACCGGCACTGAACTGGTTGTTCCCTTGGAACTCCACTTTGCGCACTTCCGGCAGAGATAGGGCTTGACTCTGTTCAGGGACCTCGGTTTGCCGAGCCGCACAACCGGCTAGGATCAAGAGCATGAGCAATGCGAAACTGGACCGCCTCACAATTTATCCTCTTCCTCAATATCAGCATGACTCCGCCTCTGGGCCGGCCCTTTTACCACCAGCCAGTACGGCATCGGATGTGCGCTTGCCACCTGTTGCATGGCGGCTTCGACTTGTTCCATCAGGGCCGTTGCCGGGGACGCACTTTGTTGGATGATTTGCGCTATGGTGTCATCTCCGGCATGGCGCAGGACTTGAATGATATGCCCAGGCGTGAGTTGAGACGGGTCGCGCCCAGGGACGTAGCGTTCGGGTGTATGGGCCACTTCGACGATCAATCGGGCTTGGGCGAGGATGTTGGCGACCTCCCGCACGAGCCGAATGGGAATTCGATGCCGCTGGGCGAAGTCAGCTGCAGACCATGGGCCGGTGCCGGCGATAAAGCTTTCGAGCAGTGAAAAATAGAGCGTGTTGGCGAGCCACTCGCGCACGTAAACGCTCGCCGTAGACCAGGTGGTGTGTGAGGTCGCGGTGGCAAAGCGTCCGAGCCGATAGGTCGAAACGTTTTGGCAGGCATGAGCGATTTCCGCCCCGAGCAAGATGATGACCCAACTGAGATAGAGCCAGACCATCAGGATTGGGATTTGCGCCAGAGCGCCATAAATGGCTTCGTATTTTACCCACCAAAGGACTTGGAGCTTGATGTAGGCTTCTTTGGCAAAGAGATAGAGGGCGCTGCCGATGAAGCCGCCAATCAACGCCGGCACAAATCGGACTGGGGTATTGGGCACAAAGAAATAGAAAAAACTGATGAAAAGCCAAAGGAGGACAGAGGGCAGTAGGGTAATCAGCAACCCGACGGCAGGGCCGATGAGCTGCAGGGCTTGGAGTTGCTCTACGAGGGGCTGGTTCCCAGCACTGATGGCCAAGACGATCACCACCGGCGCCAACATGAACACACTCACATAGTCACTGATTTTTCGGATCAGCGGTTTTTCCTCTGTGACGTTCCAAATGGCATTGAGAGATTGTTCGACTGTGCGCAACTGCAGCAGGGTGGAAAAGAGTAGGGTCCCCAGGCTGATTGCCCCTAGCGTGCCGACTCGCACATTGTTGACAAAGTCAATGATTTGCCGGATGGTTCTCTCCGACACCGCAGACATTTCATCGATCAGCCATGGTTCGAGCAGGTTTTGGACGTCGAGGCCTTTTAAGAAGGCAAAGATAAACGCCAGCATGGGGACGAGGGCGAGCATGGTGGTATAGCTTAGCGCAGCCGCGTGCAGGACGCATTGATGCTCGAAAAAAAAACCACGCAAAGCAATCAAGAGCACTTGTAGCGGATAGAGCAAACACTGCTTGGCGACGGAGAGCGCAGTGAGTTCCAGCACCCAGAGATCGTGCATGATAAAGCGATGCAGCCTCTTATAATGCGTCTGCACGTTGGCGAAAAGCTTGGATTCATTGTCCTCTGAATAGGGCATAGGAGCCTTCCGCAGTAGCCCGTGATCATCTGTGGATTCAAGCGCCTTGGAGCTATTCGCGTGATTGCAGATGCCCCAAGCGTCTCAACATGGCTTCCTCTATTATGACACAATGGCAAGGCATAGAGAAATAAGGGTGTTATGGGAGTACGAAGGGGGGTAGAGGCGGTGTGCAGGGCGGGCCTGGTCAGGTATGCGCCGGGAGAAAAAAGCGCACGGTGACAGGCCCGGCCAGCTCAATCAAGACATACAGAGTTAGGCTGGGGCGAAATCCGCCAGACGCGAAGCCAGTTGCGGCTGACGCAATTTTTCCAGCGCGGTTTGTTCAATCTGCCGGATGCGTTCGCGGCTCAGGCCAAATATGGCGCCAATCTCTTGCAGGGTGTGCGTCCGCCCCGTATCGAAGCCATAGCGGAGTTGCAAAATGCGGGCTTCCCGTTCCGTCAAGCTGGCGAGACACGCGGCCATGAGCCGTTGTAACTGCCGGGTGGCCATGAGCTGCTCCGGCTTTTCCTGCATCTCATCCGGCAGCGCCTCTTCGAGCGGTTGCCCATCATCGGTGGCCGCTTGATTGAGTTGCAAGATGGGTTGGAGTGCCGCTTTTAACTCGTCGATCTCCTCCGGAGCCCAGCCCAACTCGGCGCTGAGGTCTTGCACCATGGGGGCGTGGCCATGCAGGCACCAAAAGCGGTCTTCCGCCGTTTTCAGCTTTTGTCTGCGCTCGACAATGTGATTGGGCACTCGCACCGTGCGGTATTGGTTAATGATGGCCCGGCCAATGGCTTGCCGCACCCACCAGTAGGCATAGGTGATGAATTTTAGCCCTCGGCTAGCTTCAAATTTCTCCAGGGCCCGCATCAGGCCGATATTGCCTTCCTGAATGAGGTCCGGAAACGCCACCCCCCGGCCCCGGTAGCGATTGGCCACATGAATGACGAGGCGGAGATTGGACTGCAGCATCCGAGCTTTGCTGTGCCGGAATTGGTTTTGTGCACGCCCCCAAGCACACTTCGCGGCGCGCAGGGCAGGATCGTCGGGATAGCTGCTCAACGCCTGTTCCAATGCCTCACCAAGGGTGTGATAGACATGGAGATGGAGAGGGAGCGAACCGCAGAGCTGTAGCCATTCCCGCCACAACGCCACTTGTTGTTGACGCAACGCACGCCGTTTCGCCGCTGCACTGCGGCGGCTTTGGCGCCGCAGTTTATGCCGCTGGGCTTCAAGGGCTTGCAAGCGTTTGAGAGCGATAATGATCTCGGTGCGTTGCTGCTCCATGTCCGTGTTGGCATCGGTTTCAAGGTCGATGAACTGGTCTAGCGGCAAGGTTTGATTTTCAACCTGTTGCCACAGACGCGTCAAGGCGGCCAAGGTCGATGGCGCCATATAGAGCGCCCGCCGGATGCGCTCGCGAGCCTGATCGATACACTGCCACAGCGCTTTCTCTTCTTCACGCTTGAGCAATGGATAATGTTGGACGTCGGCAAAATATCGGGCCACCGACGGATCGGAGGCGTTTTCGTAGGGCTGGATCGCTTCTTTATCGTCCGACTCCGTGTCGTCTGAAGCGCCATCATCGTCATCAGTTAATACAGGCAGCGTATCGCGATCGATGACGACAACCGGACGATCGTCGTCATCGATCGAATTTGGCCTGTAGGTCATTTGCTTCGCCATGTGGTTTATCCTCCTGGCCCCCAAAGTGAATCATTCATATATATGGGAGGGCCTGATTGATTCACCGCTCAGTCTATCGATATCATAACAACTAAACCCTTGCATTTATGCCCGTCCGCAAGTTAAAAAGTGAATTGGGGAGTGGGTATAAAGAGTGATATTTATATCCGTACCTCTTGAAAAGATGGGTTTGGGGTCGCCAATGACTTTCATAAGAACAATCGATTGATCGTTTTTTGTTTCAATCTCCGCAAGCAAAATCGTCTCAGAATTAGTCGAACCCGCCTAAAAAAAGCCTAGCCGATGCCGTGCGTTGCAAACCATACTCGGGTATTCTCTTGGCCAACATCGAAAAGGGGTATCGAGTGGATAGAAATTCTAAACTTGGCTTGCATAGGGGAGGATGACATGCAACCGGCTTTGGTCGAGATGGCCAAGGGGTTTTATCAAGATGAAATCAACGATCATCTCACCTATCAAGAACTGGTTGGCGACACCCAGAAAACCGACTTTGATGCAGATATGAGACGCATTGCCTGGATGGAGCGACGGCACGCCGAGTTTTGGAAAGCCATGCTCGAAGCGCAACAGGTGCCCCTGCCGTTTGTGCGCGTCAATCGGGTTCGGCTGTGGATCTTGCGCGCCCTGCGTCTCATCATCAATCCCGTGTTGCTGGTGAGCCTGTTAGAACTGGGCGAGACCAGTGCGGTGAAACGTTATCTCTACTTTTTCAACCACGCCGACCTGGATGAACGGGAAAAGACGCGTTTGAAGCAGATTATTCTCGACGAACTCGAGCATGAAACCTATTTTAAGCAAACCGCACAATCGCTCGGCGTCGGCAATCTACGGGATTTTGTGCTAGGGATGAACGACGGCTTGGTGGAGATCCTCGGCGCGGTCACCGGTTTCTCCGCGGTGTATCCGAGCAAGCCGTTGTTGGTGGCGGTGAGCGGTCTGATTGTTGGCATTGCTGGGGCGCTATCGATGGGCATTGGCGCGTTTATCTCGGTGCGTTCCCAGCGCCAGGTCAATGACGGGGTGCGCGAACGCATGGAAGCGCTGTTGGCCATCGACCCGCTGCGTGCCGTGCGCACTTATCAAGGGGAGCTGATGGCATCGGGCATACCCGCTCCCCTTGCCGAGGAAACGGCGCGTACGCTAGGGAAAAACCAGGGTGCGTTGACCAATCTCATTTTACCTAACAGCAATGGGGACAACGAACTGCGCTCGGCGTTATTTACGGGCGGGGCGTATTTAATCGGCGTGATCTTTCCGGTGCTGCCGTATTTTTTCGTGCCCGCGGCCTTGTTGGCCCTGCCGTTTTCGATTCTGTTGGCGGGTCTCAGCCTGACTGTGGTGGCGAGTTTGGTGGCTATGCTATCGGGCATTCCGATCAAAGTCAAAGCTTTGGAAATGGTGGTCTCCGGCTTCGCTGCGGCGGGCTTGTCGTACGGCTTTGGTTCGCTGATGCGGTCGGCGTTTGGGCTGGGGGAGTAATGCCATTCAGCGCTCGCCGCGCACCGACCACCTGAGACGTGATGAGTGCGGCGCGGGCATTTTTATAATTGCCCGGAAGCCGTGTCCAACCTGGCCATTTTGGCCAGGTACGCCGGGTCTTCATAGCGCGACAGCATGAACTCGTCGGCATCCTCCGGCAACGCTTCACCTGTGATGTGGGCTGCCAATAAATCCCCGGCGGCCTGCGATGCCATCAGACCGTAGCCGGTTAAGGCACCGATCACATAAGCCCCTGCCACTGGTAAGGGGCCGATCAACGGTCGGTTTTCGGGGGTCTTACAGTAATAGCCACCGTCAACTTGAGCCGTGTGCCCTCGCCCGAAGTAGACGCGCAAGCCCGGAATCATAGCGGCTGTACCGCGGATTAACACCTCGCCGTAGTGGGGGTTGAATGGCGGCGGAAACACGGGCGTTTCCATGGCGCGATCTTCAAATGTCCAAATCAATAACAGCTCCTGCTCGCCGCGCGGCCGACAGTGGACCCCGGCGGGCATCGCTTCAAGCAGCCATTGGGTGTCGGGCGAGGACGCCCAATGCTGGCGTTCAGACTCGTTCCAAGTGAGCCCGACCGGGTCGTTCCAGATCATGAGCGGCACGTGACGCGGGACCACCCCGTGTACGTCGCGCAACGTCACCTTGGCATGGATTTCATTGACCACTGGAATATCGATGTCGAGTAAGCGGGCCACCGGTTTGAGATAAGGGCCGGCGGCAATGACGAAGACGTCTGTCTGTAAACGCGCTCCCGAGGCCAAGTGGACGGCTCGAACGCGGCCACCGGTGGCATCGATTCGGGTGACGCGATCCCGCTGTACCGAGACGCCACGGGCTTGCACTTGTTCGAGCATCCACTGCCCGAAGGACCAGGAGTCAAAAAAGCCGGCCCGGCGCACGTGGGCCATGGCGGTGACATCGTGGCGCAAAAATGGATAGTGATGCCGAATGAGGTCCGCATCCAACACCAGATCGATTCCCACCGGCTGGTCGCGGAATTCGGTGGGGGGCGCGGGCTGATAAGGGATTGCTCCGGGGTGCTCCCGGTAGTCGCCGGCCCCGAGACTCGCGACGTGTTGGGCCTCTTGCCGCAGGCGCTCTGCCCCGTCCGGTCGGGCGGTGAAGAAGGCGTAACCACGCCGGTTGAGCCAGGCCGGGTGCCCGCTCGTCAGGATCGCTTCTTCAAGCAAGTCGATGCTGTGATTGATAAACCGCATCATCGTGCGGTCCGGCCACCAAGTGCGATAGCCCTCGGTGCCTTTATTACTGGTGAGGGTGAGCGGTGGTTGCGGATCGACGATGACGATGTCGCTGACGTGGCGTTTGACGGCCAGTTGATAGGCTGCAGAAAGGCCGGCATAGCCGGCGCCACAAATCACCATTGAAGCGGTTTTACTGGCCATGAGAGATTCCTTTCTCGACAACGATGTCATCTAATGCCCGCGGCTCGGCGTAAAGATGGCACGCCACCTTGCGGCCATCGACCTCTACGTTGGGTGGCGTCTCCTGAGCGCAAATGGGCATGACCGCCGGACAGCGGGTGTGAAAGCGGCAGCCCGGCGGCGGGTCGGCCGGGGAGGGCACATCGCCCTGCAAGATGGTGCGCTGGGATTTAACCACGCCGGGGATGGGGATGGCCGAGACCAGGGCTTGGGTGTACGGATGTTTGGGGCGGTCAATGATGTCGCGCGTCGGTCCCTCTTCAACGATTTGCCCCAAATACATCACGGCCAGGCGCTGGGAGATGTGGCGCACCACGCTGAGGTCGTGAGAGATAAAGAGATACGAGAGGCGATATTTCTCCCGCAGGTCGACCAGGAGGTTGATAATTTGGGCTTGAATCGAGACGTCCAAGGCGCTCACCGCTTCGTCGCAGACGATGAATTGCGGGTGCAGAGAAATGGCGCGGGCAATGCTGATGCGCTGGCGCTGCCCGCCGGAAAATTCGTGCGGGTAGCGATGCAGGTCAGCGGCCCCCAAACCCACTTCGTGCAACAGCTCGGCGGCCACCGCACTGGGGTCGCCATCGAGCATGCCGTGTTCCTGTAAGCCCTCGGTGACGATGTCGAGAACTGGCAGGCGAGGGTTTAAGGACGCATAGGGATCTTGAAAGATCATTTGCAAATGGCGTCGCAAGGGTCGCATGGCCGATTCGCGCAAGCTTAAGAGATCGGTGTCGTTGAAGATAACATGCCCGCTGGTGGCTTTTTCCAAGCCTAAAATGGTGCGTCCGAGGGTGGTTTTACCACATCCCGATTCGCCGACTAAACCCACCGTTTCACCGGGGTAGATATCGAGAGAAATCCCGTCCACGGCTTTGACCGCCCCGCGCTGGCGCGAAAACAGCAGACGCCTGAGCGGAAACCAGGTGCGCAGATCGCGGATGCTGATGAGGGGAGGATTAGGTGCTGGCATGCCCGGCCTCCTCGGCATCTCCGACATCCGTTTCATGGGCGCGGAAGCAGGCGACGCGCCGGCCGCCGGGCAAGGTGTGGAGCGGCGGCACCTCGGCGCGGCAGCGATCGATCGCGATGGGGCAGCGGTCTTGGAAATTGCACCCCAGCGGATAGTGGAGCGGGGAGGGAACCTGCCCCTCAATGGCGTCGAGACGCGCCATGTCCTCGTTTAATCTCGGCATGGCGTGCAACAGGCCGCGTGTATACGGATGCCTGGGATCGCCAAAGAGGTCTGACTTTTCCGCTTCTTCTACAATGTGCGAGGCATACATGACAATCACCCGGTCGCACAATTCCCAGATCACCCCCATGTCGTGGGTGATGAGCAGGAGGGAGGTGGCTTCGGTCTTCATGCTCAGCATGAGGTCGAACACTTGGGCTTGAATGGTGACGTCGAGGGCAGTGGTCGGCTCATCGGCGATAATCAGGGCCGGTTGCAACATGATGGCCATGGCGATCATGACCCGCTGGCGCATACCGCCGGAGAGTTGAAACGGGTAGTTGTGCAGGCGCTCTACGGGGTCCGGCAGGCCGACGTTGCGCAGCCAGGTGACCACTTCCGCCCGAGCCTGGACCTTAGTCAGGCCGGGGCGATGCAGGCGGAGCAGTTCCGTCATTTGGCGCCCCACGCGCTTGAGGGGTGACAGAGCGGTCATCGGCTCTTGGAAGATCATGCTGATCTCACGGCCGCGAATGGCCCGCAATTCACGGATGGGCATGGTGAGCAAATCGCGCCCGTTGTACAAAATTTCACCACTCGTGAAACGCCCGGGCGGCCGTGGGATAAGGCGCAAAAGACTCATGGCGGTGACCGATTTGCCGCAGCCGGATTCGCCCACCAGCCCCAAAACCTCGCCACGGCGGATGCTGAATGACACATCGTTGACCGCCGTGAGTGGCCCGGCCTCGGTGTCAAATTGCACCGTCAGGTGGTTTACTTCCAAACAGGTCGTCACGTTTACTCCAATCGGGTGGTACTTTTAGGGTCAAAGGCGCTCCGAATGCCTTCGCCGATAAACACGCCGAGCAAAATCACCACGAAGAGCGCGAGAAACGGATAGAGAATGAGATACCACGCCTCGGTATGGGAGTGCGCCTGGCTCAGCAGTTCGCCCCAACTGGGGGTGGGGGGCGGCAGGCCGAAGCCGAGATAATCCAAGGCGCTCAGGACGCCAATGGCACCGACGAGTGAGAACGGGAAAAACGTGATGATAGGGACCAGGGCGTTGGGCAAAATGTGCCGGAAAATCACTTTGCGGGTGGCGACGCCAAGACATTTGGCCGCCTCGACAAAGGCGGCTTGACGGAGTTTTAAAAATTCTGCGCGCATGTAGTAGGAAATACCAATCCAGTTAAAAATGCCGTAGATGCATAAGAGCAGGGTAAAACTCCGCCCGAACACCGACCCCATCAGGATAATGACATACAGGAACGGCAGGGCGCTCCAGATTTCGATAAAGCGTTGCGTGCCAATGTCAGCGAAGCCGCCAAAATAGCCTTGTAAGGCCCCGATGACAATCCCGAGCGCAAAGGTCACGGCCACCAGGATAAAGCCGAAATTGAGCGAAATCCGCAGGGCGTAGAGAATGCGGACCCAGACGTCGCGGCCGGCATTGTCAATGCCCATAAGATGTCCGGGAATGGGTCGGAAGGGGTAGCGGATATCGACTTTGTCAAAGCGCACGCGAAACGTTTGGGCGCCGAGTGTCAGGGTTTGGTCCTCTACTCCCCTTTGCCGGCGCGTCTTGGCGAGGGTGAGCAGGGTGGCGCGTTCCGCATCGGTGAGCTGCTCCCAAAACGCAAAGGTATTGCTGCGGATGTGGAAGTCTGCGGCGACGATCAACTGCCCACCTCCCGCCTCTGCCGGTGGCCACTCGGTAAATCGCAAGCGTATCTTCTGCGGGGGGCGGCGGCTCGGTGTAGAGGCCCGCATGGAGACCTGCGCGGTTTGCCCCGAGGGGCTTTGCAGTTGGCCGGTGAAGGCGGCGGCGGGTCGATTGGCAAACCGTTGAGCGATGTTCTCTCGCAGCTCGGTCGAGATCAACCAAAACGTCTCCAGAGACGCGTCTTTGACGGCTTGATCGCTCGTGGCCGGGCTGAACGCAGAGAAGTTCGTGGCCTGCTGAATGCTTAAATCCGGGCGCAGATCGAGGGTGCTGACCCGTGCATGCGGGGTGAAGATCACCGTGATGTCATTGGGCACGTCGAGTGAGTCGATGGTAATGGTTTCGTTGGGGCCAAAAGGAATCGGCGGAAACACCATGTAGTTGTCGGGCTGCTCTGCAAAGGTCGGCTGCCGGTCGAGCCATTTATAGTTTGGCGGTGTCGCGATGCCATTGTGTAAAAACGTGTCTTCTGGATAGATGCCCAGGTATGAGGTGAGGAAGGGAATGTGATCATTGTAGGAGGCCAGAATCGGAAAATAGGACTGGCCCTCATGCCGCACATAGTAGGGATTGGCGTTACAGATCAGTTCGGCAAAGAGTCCCAGCAGGTACAAGGCCAGCAGACACCCCAATGAGATAGAGGCCCGCTTAATCTGTGTAAAGCGCCGCAGCCGCTGTCGATTGATCGGATTCAATCTAATCATGGGGGTGATTCATCGCTTGTCAAAATTGATACGCGGGTCAATGAGAACGTACGTCATGTCGGTGACAATATTGCCAATGAGGCCCAGCACGGAGGTGAGGCTGAGAATGGCCATGAACACCGCATAGTCGCGGCTGACAATGACATCGAGACTGAGCTTGCCCATGCCCGGAATTTCAAACACGCTTTCGATCAAGACCGAACCGGCAAAAAAGACCGTGAGAATGCCGCCAATCCCCGTGGCGATCGGAATCAGGGCGTTGCGCAGGGCGTGCCCCCAAATGGCTCGGCGCGGGCTGCCACCTTGGGCCAGAACGGTGCGTACGTAGTCCTGGCTGACTTGTTCCAACAGTGAGTTCTTCATCAACAGGGTCAAGACTGCAAAGTTGCTGATCATATAACAGAGAAGGGGCAGGAACAGGTGATGCACCCGGTCTGTGAACTTGCCCCAGGCGCTGAGTTGACCAAACTGCTCGGATTCAAACCCTGCACACGGAAACCAGTTGAGTGACGGAAAGAGGCCAAAGAGGTCGTCCGAAGCACCACAGAGAAAGAGCTTGAGCAGCATGCCAAAAGCAAAGGCCGGTATGGCGTAGCCGATAAACACGACCATACTACTGGCAAAGTCGAACGAGCTGCCATCCCGCAGGGCTTTGGCAATGCCCAGGGGAATGCAAATCGCGTAGGTCAGGACAAAGCCGATGCCGCCAAAGATCACCGAGACGCGAAAGCGCGAGGCGATGACCTCCCAGCTCGTTTGATCGCGCCACTTGTAGGATTTGAGCCGCAAGCCGGCGCGTTTGTGCCAGAGCCAATCCCAGTAGCGCACCATCATCGGTTTATCGAAACCGAATTCCGCCCGCAATTCCTGCAGCAGGTCCTCGGTCAGGGCCGCGCGGGCTTCACTGCCCACACTTTCCCCGCCCCCGCCGCCTTTATTTTGGGCCAGGAGTTGCTCAATTGGTCCGCCCGGCACGATTTGACACAGGGCGAACACCGCCAGGGTGATGCCGAGAAACGTCGGGATCACCAGGAGAAAGCGCTTGACGAAGTAATCGAGACGGTCCATTGTGGCGATGCCTACTTGGTAAATAACTCGTCGAACTTGACGTCTAGCGGTTTTGGCGGCAGGGCTTCACCCGTGTTCTGCGCGGCTTCGAGATCGGCCACCGCATCTTCATCCAGCCACCAGTAGGTCAGGGCACCATACTCGTTGCCGTATTTGGCCAAGACCCAGGCGGGCATGCCGAACTTGTTCCAATAGAACAGACGCGTATGGTCCGAGTACCACAACAAGAGATACGGGTAGGTCTCGTAGATGAACCGATCGATCTCGCGCAAGATGTCATTGCGCTGATTCACATCAAAGAGGGTGCGCTGCTGCTCGATCAAGGCATCGACGCGCGGATGCTTAAAGCCGGGCAAGTTGGAGCTGGTTTGGCGGTCCGCCTCAGCCCCGGACCAGAGTTGTTCCGGATCGCGTTTGAGGGACGCGCCCCAGGCTGACCAGGTCATGTCAAAGTTAAATGCATCCACGTCTTTAGCCCATGCCGCGAGGTCTTTCTGGTCGATTTTGAGATCGATGCCGACCCGCTTGAGACTTTCGCTGTAAATCGCCAAAAACCGGTTTGACATGGAGTCGCGGGTGAGAAAGTGAATGACAAAGGGCTTGCCGTCTTTTTCGAGTTTGCCGGTCTCGGGATTGACGGCCCAGCCGGCTTCCCGCAAGAGCGTTCGCGCGGTGTCCACATCATAGCGGGTGAATGGGTTGGGTGAGGGCTTGGCCTTGGTGAAGAGGTCTTCAAAGTAAGAGCGATGCAGTTCGTACACATTGTACATCAGCAGCCGGTTCATCTTTTCGCGGTCCAGGAGATGGCCCAGCGCTCGCCGCACGCGCACGTCGGTGTAGGGCTCGCGCCGCATGTTCATGGCGAAGCCCTGAAACCCCTGCGGACTGCGGTTGAACACCCGCTGCTTGATGATCCAGTTCTTGGTGAATTTGTCACCGCGCGTCTCTTCCACCCACATGCGTGAGGTGTACACCGCATAGATGTCCGTCTGCCCCTTTTTAAAGGCTTCGAGGGCGTTGGTGCGCTCTGCGAAAAACTGAAATTTCACCTGCTCGAAGTTGTACTTGTTGCGGTTGCGCGGCAGGTCTTTTTGCCACCAGTCCTGGCGTTTGACCATGGTCACCGACTGCCCTGGTTTGCGCTCGCCAATGACGTAGGCGCCCGAGGTGATGGGAAAGGTAAAGTGCAGGTCATCGAGCTTGGTTTGGTCCAGCAGGTGTTTAGGCAGGATGTCAAAGCCACCGAGGCTGGCGAGATTGTGCCAGTGTACCTTTTTCGCCGTGAATTGGATCTGGTCGTCCGCCACCACGGTCGGCGTGTCAAAACGGCTCAGAAACAGGCGAGTCGGGCCGGTGTGCGGACTGGCCATGACGGCGTCATACGTCGCCTTGACATCGTGGGCGGTGACCGGCTTGCCATCGCTCCAGCGGGCGCGGGGGTCCAGCCAGAACGCAAACGTTTTTTTGTCGGCCGAAATCGACCATTTGGCCGCCAGGCCCGGGGTGTCGTCCAAGGTGATTGGATCCGAGCTCAACAGACCCTCGTACATCATGCCAAAAATGAGCTGGGTCGAGGTAAAGCTATCGAGATAGCCGTTAAGACTACTCGACTCCTGCGACAAATTAAAGGTGATGGCCCCGCCCGGCGTGGCATCCTCACTGGCCAGGGGATCGGGTTGATCCTGCCAGTCCGGTTTGGGAAACCTCTCATCTGCAGCCGTCGCAACAGTAGCGAGCGCCGCTTGCGAGCCCATGACGCCGATGAGTCCCATCCAGAGTACGAAGACGATTGTGGACGTGTTGAACCGCACCGTTTTGCCTCCTCTGCAAACCTCGCATCTGTGTAGACCCTTATACCACTTAATAAAAGCCCGAATTAGCCGGATTTAAATCGAGGCGCTCCCATGGTCTTTTTACCCTCGATGCGGTACGGCTCTTTGAGGGTCGACAAGTCAAACCCACCCATGCGTGCTTTACGGCTCCCGACCATGCGGCCGTAGTGGTTGCAGAGTCCGTTCGCCACCAAGGTTTTCGCGCCGACCAGCCCACGCTTATACTGATTAATCACCGACGTGATGTCAAGCCGGGCGTCGCCACCGGGAGGATGTGAGGTTGGCACGAGGCCCCGCCGTGTCGCTGCAAGGGGGAGATGGGATACCCTCGGAGCCGATCCAAGGTCGATGAAGAGACTCGATTCGCTTGACAAGATCTGAGAGACGGAGAAAATAGGCTTTTTATGTCTTGTCCAGCGAATGTGATATAGTATTGGCGTGACGTCAACTTGTTATTGCGCGAGGTGGGATATGGTCGATGAGCTCGATGACCTTCGAGATGCTATCACGTCCGGTGATTACGCTCTGGCCCTAGCCATTATTGACGAGCTGGACGAGATGAGCCGAAGCGACAAGATCAATAAGATAAAAAGCTACATGCGCGTTCTGCTTACTCACTTGATTAAGCAGGACGCTGAACAGCGCTCCACCCGCTCGTGGGCTGACTCGATCGACGAGTCCCTTGACAGCATCGCGGACACCAACAAGCGCCCCAAATCAGGGGGATACTACCTCGATGACGAGGCGCTCGCTAGCGCGCTGGAAGAATCCTGGCGTCGGGCGCTACGGAAAGCGGCACGCGAGGCGTTTGAGGGGCAGTACGAGCCCGATAAACTGGAGGGCATGATCAGCCGTGAAGCGATCCTGCACGACGCACTGGACCGCATACGGGAAACGCAGGCGTAAATGTGGTGGATTCATCCGGCTGGCTAGAATAGTTTGCCAACGAGGCGAAGATCAAGCCCTACAGGCTATTGCCGTCATACCACAAGGCATCACGGTTGATTTGACAGCTTCTATTGCCCTGCATGCGGCGAAGCTTAGTGCGGCTCACCAATTGCCGTTGGCTGACAGCGTCACGCTGGCTACGGCGCGCGCCTATGACGCGGCACTTTGGACTCAGGACGCCGATTTTGAGGGCTCAGACGACGTCCGGTACATTGCCAAGGCTCGCTAATCCTGTCCGGTCAAAAAAGTCATGCGACCCTGCTGTGGTCATCAGGGGTCAGACCACATTAAATCGATGCGATCATCTCCCAATCGATGGGCTGTTGCAGGTCGATCTTGGGTAGGGTGGAGGCGATGGCTTCCACGTACTTCTGCACCCCGCCGGTGTTAAAAATCACCACCCGTTCATCCGGTTTGATCCAGCCCTGCTGGACGAGTTTTTCCATCGCGCCGACGCAGGCTGCGGTTTCGGGGCAGACGGAGATGCCCTCTTGAGATATCGACAGCTCGATCCATTCCCGGATACGCGCTTCTTCCACCGCGATGGCGCAGCCCCCGCTCTCACGCACCGCATCCAGAATCATAAAATCGCCTACCGCGACTGGCACGCGGATGCCGCGGGCCACCGTATCCGCGTGGTCAAACGGCTCTGCGAAGCGTTGGCCCTGCTCGAAGGCCCGTGCAATCGGGGCACAGCCCTCGGATTGCACCGATACCATGCGCGGCCGACGATCACTGGTGAGCCAGCCCATCTCCGCCAATTCCTGAAACGCTTTCCACATGCCAATGAGGCCGGTGCCGCCGCCGGTGGGGTAGAGGATGACATCCGGCAACTGCCAATCGAACTGCTCGGCCAGCTCTAACCCCATGGTCTTTTTGCCCTCGATGCGGTACGGCTCTTTGAGGGTCGACAAGTCGAACCAACCCATGCGCTCTTTACCGCTCCCGACGATGCGCCCACAGTCGTTGATGAGTCCGTTCGCCACAAAGGTTTTGGCGCCCGCCAGCACACATTCGTACTGATTGATCGCCGGCGTGTCTTCCGGCATAAACACGTAGGTTTCGAGCCCCGCGCGGGCGCCGTAAGCGGCCGCTGCACCACCGGCATTGCCGGCCGAGGGAAGCGCGATACGCTCGATGCCAAAGACTTTGGCCATGCTGATCGCCGCCGCCATGCCGCGGCTCTTAAAACTGCCGGTGGGCAACTGCGATTCATCTTTCATCCACACATCGCGCAGGCCAAACACCTCCCCGAGCCGAGGGCAGTGGAGCATCGGGCTCATGCCTTCGCCGAGCGACACGATATCGCTTTCGTGCGCCACCGGCAAGAGTTCTCGGTAGCGCCACATGGTGGGTTCGCGGTCACGCAACATGTCCTTGGACAACGCCTGGGCGACCGCCTGGAGATCGTAGCGCACCCAGATCGGGCGGTCTTGGTGCAGGGTGTGTATTTGGCCCGATGGCAAACGGGTGCCGTCGATAGCGCCTTCCATGTGCGTGACATAACATGGCATTGTGAGGGTCTCCTTATTTTGTCTCGCAAGTTGCACATGCCGTTCCCGCAACCCTTGCAGATGTCGTGGGTACTCCTGGAAATACGCCACGAGGAACGATGCCAACTCGGGGTGGTCTCTAGCCGCCATTGTGGTCAGGGATGAATCGATATGTCAAGCCGGGTCGATTACGCTCGTCCAATAGGTCGCAGTGTCCTCAAGGGGTATCTGGAGTCGGACGGCGATGCGACGGTGCCCACACTGGCTACGACCCCCTAGTCGATGAGGCGCTGAGTCCGCTTGACAATACCTGGAGAAACTGGCAAGAATGGGCTTTGAATTTCTTATCTATAAATGGTCACGAAGGACTCCGTTGATGCCGTCCCCATTCCCCGGTATGGACCCATATCTGGAAGCACCGGAACACTGGCGCAGCTTCCACCACTTGCTGGCTGATGAAATCATGGCCCAGCTCAATCGCACTTTGAGCGCACGATACTATGCCGATGTCGAGGTGCGTACGATGCTGGAAGAGGTCAGTATTTCGTCCGTGCATGCCATTTTTCCGGATACCGGGGTTGTGGAGGTCGAACCGTATGCCGCAAGTGCCACGGCGATGACGGCTTTACCCGCGGCGCCGATTCAGCGTCTGGCCATGCCACTCGAACAGAGCAGATTGCGATCGGTGCGAGTGTACACCACAGAGGCCCGCACCCTCGTGGCCTCAATTGAGATTCTATCGCCGGCGAATAAACGTGGCGAAGGCCTTGAAGCCTATCGCTTGAAGCGCGACCGAATGCTGCGCTCCCCCGTCCACTTAATCGAAATCGACCTGCTACGCGGCCTGCAACGGCCGGGCTGGGAGGTGCGCGAGCCGCCCATTGATACTGATTATATCCTGCTCGTGAATCGCGCTCACATGGACCGGGACCGCCTCTCTGATATCTGGCCCGTGGCCCTGAATCAGTCTTTGCCACGTCTACCCGTGCCCTTGCTCGATGTCGACCCGGAGGTGGCGCTTGATCTCGGCAGTGCCGTTGCCGTGATCTATGAACGCGCGGCTTATGCCCGCCGCATTGATTACGCCCAACCGGTGCCACCGCCGAAACTCCGTCCGGCGATGGCCGCGTGGTTGGCCGCCATCCAATAATCTCTCTTGCCATCCACCGGCAAACTTTTTATGTATGTTCAGATGGCAAACGGCAGGTGCCGTTCGCCACGACGATCTGTACCCTCATCTGCTGGAGAATAAACTCATATGACCACGGAAAACGGTGTACTTCCCCTGTCGCGCTTCACGGTTTTGGATCTCACCCGCGTGCGTTCGGGTCCCACCTGTGTGCGCCAACTGGCCGACTGGGGCGCCGACGTCATCAAAATCGAACTCCCGGAAGCGCTTGAGGGCAATGCCGGTATGGGCGGGCCTCGCCATGGCTCGGATTTTCAGAATCTGCACCGCAACAAGCGCAGCATGACGCTCAACTTGAAGGCTCCCGAAGGCTTAGAGGTGTTTAAGCGGCTCGTGGCCAAAGCAGATGTCGTCGTAGAGAATTACCGCCCGGATGTCAAGACCCGTCTGGGGGTGGATTACGCATCGCTCAGCCAGATCAACCCGCGTGTGGTGTATGGCAGCATCTCCGGCTTTGGCCAGGACGGCCCTTATCTTAAGCGGCCGGGGTTTGACCAGATTGCCCAAGGGATGGGCGGACTCATGTCCATCACCGGACTGCCGGGGCAGGGGCCGGTGCGGGTGGGCATTCCCATTGCCGATTTGTGCGCCGGTCTCTCCTGTGCCATGGGGATTTTGACCGCCCTGCTGGAGCGCGAGGTGTCGGGAAAAGGTCAGTGGGTGCAAACCTCGCTGCTGCAGGCGCAGATTTTTATGTTGGACTTTCAGGCGGCGCGTTGGCTGGTGAATCAAGAAGTCGCCACGCAAGCCGGGAACAACCACCCCACCAGCATTCCCACCGGGGTGTTTAAAACCAAAGATGGCTATATTAACATCGCCTCGGCCGGGCAGGCGATTTGGGAGCGGTTTTGCCAAGCCATCCAGGCCGAGGCATTCCTCGAAGATGAACACTACATGGACGGGGCCTCGCGCTCGACCCACCGCGATGCCCTGAATGCCGCGATTGAGACCTATACCCAGGACTACACCAGTGCGGAGCTGATCGACTTGCTCAATGCGGCGGGGGTGCCGTGCGGGCCGATTTACTCGATCGACCAAGTGTTTGACGACCCGCAGGTGAAACATCTCGGCATGGCGCAGCCGGTCGCCCATCCGGAGATGGGCGAGATCCATCTAGTGGCGCAGCCGTTTACCCTGAGCGGCCATACCCATACCCTGCGCACGGCCACGCCGGCGCGAGGTGAGGATACCGACGCGGTATTGGCGGATTTGGGGTATAGCCCAAACGAGATTGAGACGATGCGCCAGGCCAATATCGTCTAGCCGACGTCGTCTAGCCGTAAATGAACGCCACTCACCCCAAGAAGCGTCCGCCCATGCACAAGATGCGGTCGCCGGTGATGTAGGAGGATTCGTCGGAGGCCAAAAACAGGCAGGTGGCGGCGAGCTCTTCGGGTGTACCCTGGCGGCGCATGGGGATGCCTTTGAGCTGTTCCGGTGCATTGGCGGGGGCCTCTTGGTGCTCCGGGTACCACTCCGGGTAGCGGCGCTCGGTGTCCATCGAGCCGGGCACGACCATGTTGACGCGGATGCCGTCGGGCCCGAGTTCAGCGGCGAGGGCCCGAGTGAGGCCGAGCACCCCGGTTTTGGCCGCGGTGACGGCCGCGGTGTTCGGTCGTCCGCTGACGCTGGACATGCCGCCGAGGGTGATAATGCTGCCGCTCTGGTGTTGCTTCATGCTTGGAATCACGGCTTTGCACAGGTAAAAGGTGGCGTGCAGATTGACGTCCATGACGTGGTGCCATGCCGCCACCGAAATGTCGGTGATCGATTGGTGCGGCCGGATGGCGGCATTGCTGACCAGGATGTCAATTTTGCCGAACGTGTCGAGCCCCTGTGCCACCATGGCGAACACTTGATCCGCCTGGGCTACGTCGGCCAGGACGGTCTGGGCGCGGACGCCGTGCGCACGACATGCCGCAGCGACGGCATCGAGTTCATCCTGTTGCGTCCGCGTGTTGAGAATGAGGTCCGCGCCCTCCCTCGCAAAGGCGAGGGCGGTGGCTTTGCCGATGTTCCGGCTGGCGCCAGTGATAAGAGCGGTTTTACCGTGTAATCGCATGGGGTCTTCCTTTCCGTGCCGTTCAATAACCTCTGCAAGCCTCACGTCATCTTCTCAACTGTGTCATGAACGCGGGTTTCAATAAAGGAAAATCGGTATGCAGATTTTGCTCACCGGCGGTGCCGGCGACCTGGCCACGGTGCTGACGCCGGCGCTCGAGGCGCGAGGTGATACCCCCCTGCGTCTGGACGTGGTGTCGCCCAAGGACACACGTGGGGTTGCCCTGCTAGGGTCTATTTTGCACCGCTCTGAGCTGCGGCGCGCGCTGGAGGGGGTGGACTGCGTGGTGCACATTGCCGCCTGGCACGGGATTCATGAGACCACGAAACAACGCGATGTGTACGCCTTTTGGGACCTCAACGTCACCGGCACATTTAATGTGTTTGAAGCCGCTGCGCGTGCAGGTATTTCGAAGTTCGTTTATATCTCAAGCACCAGTGCCCGGAGCCGGGAGAGTCTCTACGGACATACTAAAATATTGGGCGAAGAGGTGGCCCGAACGTATGCCGCTCGCCATGCGATGCAGGTGATCATCTTGCGGCCGAGAGGGTTTATCCCGCATTGGAACCGGTCGGTGTACGCGTCGTTTGTCGAGTGGGCACAGTGGTTTTGGCGCGGGGCGGTGCATATTGACGATGTGGTACAAGCCGTGTGGCGGAGTCTGGAGGTCTTGCAGACACAGACGTTAGAGACACCGCTAAACCTGGTCGTGGATGGCGCTTACGAGTACACCGACGACGATCTCGCCAACTGGGACGCGGACGGACCCGGCTCGACATTCCGCAAGTACTATGCGGCATACGAAGCATTGGCGCGGCAGCACGGCTTGCTGCCGGAGGACAAGCCGTTTAAATACGATATCACCGAGACACAGCGGTGGCTCGGGTATGCGCCCAGCTATAGCCCTCGCCATCTGCTCCAAGAGCTGGAGGCCTACGGGCCGGAGGGCCCACCACTGCTTGACGTCTAGCTGGGGATATAGCCTTCAACAAAGGAGAGATGCGTTTTAGCCGATTGCTGGCGGAGTGCAATAACTTAAATGTTGCTCGAAATCTTATTGATTTCTCATAAGCTATTGTAAAATAATCATTAAAATCGCCTGAATAGCAGGAGACACCTGATATTACTGGGCTATACGAAACTCCAAGTCCTAAATG
>Ga0214472_10000807_pt1 | contig 37624 bp, 29 predicted proteins | sample RVTome_6_FD_207662 | JGI IMG/M metagenome (GOLD analysis project Ga0214472, IMG submission 207662) | Soil microbial communities from uranium-contaminated site in the Upper Colorado River Basin, Wyoming, United States - RVT140D175 | ecosystem: Environmental > Terrestrial > Soil > Contaminated >...
TCAGCGAGTCCAGATTTTGGGTACAAAGGGTCGTCTTGAGATCGAAATCCCCTTTAATGCACCCCAGGGGGCCGCCACCAAACTGTTTATCGACGATGGCTCCCGGCTGGACGGCAGCGCTACCCGGGTCGAGCGGATTCCAGAAGCGGACCAATATGCCGAGCAGGCGGACACTTTTGTCGATGCGGTAAGAAACGGCTGGGAATTGCCCTATGGTATTGAAGACGCCATGATCAATATGCGGATCATAGATGCTGTTTTTCGCTCTACGGAAAGTGGGACCTGGCAGGAACCTTAGTGAATTTGCAATGGGTAAGTGCTTTATCCTTCGGTATTTTTCGCAGTTTGATACAATTTTTGTAAAATTTATTGCTGACCGACTTGACTTCACCGTCAGCTTCCAGTATCGAAAGCAGAAGTTAGCCCCTCGACATTCGTTCGGGTGGTTCCCAATTCACTAAATAGTAATCGCCCTGCGCTAGGCTGACTCTGTTCACGACAACGAACTGCTGTGGCTTTGAGAGACGACCAGGCGTCATCTCCCCTGCCGCGCTGGGCGCCACTGCATCGGGCGTCACCGCACCGGATACCTATCCCTCCTCCTTAATCTTGCTTATCAGGCTCAACGCCCATGAATCTTCAAGACCTAAAAGCCAAAAGTCCGGCTGACCTTTTGACTTTCGCCGAAGAACTGGAAATCGAGAACGCCAGTAACCTGCGCAAACAGGACATGATGTTTGCGATTCTCAAGCAAATGGCCGAAAACGATGTGCCGATATACGGCTCCGGTGTTCTTGAAGTGCTGCAGGACGGCTTCGGATTTTTGCGGGCGCCGGAATCCAACTACCTGCCCGGACCCGACGATATCTATGTCAGTCCGAGCCAGGTGCGACGCTTCAGTCTGCGAACAGGCGATACGGTTGAAGGACAGATTCGTTCCCCGAAGGAAGGCGAGCGGTACTTTGCGCTGCTGAAGGTCAATCAGATCAATTTCGATCCGCCGGAGAATTCGCGCCACCGGATTAATTTTGACAACCTTACGCCGCTGTACCCTGATGAGAAGCTGACACTCGAGCTTTCCGATCCTACCAAAAAAGACATGACCACCCGGATCATTGATCTGGTGACGCCGCTGGGTAAGGGACAGCGCGCGCTGATCGTTGCGCCACCGCGGACCGGTAAAACGATGATTCTGCAAAATCTTGCCCATGCGATTGCGTCCAATCATCCCGAGGTTTATCTGATCGTTCTGCTGATCGATGAGCGTCCCGAGGAAGTCACCGATATGGCGCGTTCGGTCAAAGGCGAGGTGGTCAGTTCCACTTTTGACGAACCGGCCAACCGGCATGTTCAGATTACCGAAATGGTACTGGAAAAAGCCAAGCGTCTGGTCGAGCACAAGAAGGACGTGGTGATCCTGCTGGACTCCATCACCCGTCTGGCGCGCGCCTACAACACCGTGGTACCGAGTTCAGGCAAGGTTCTGACCGGTGGTGTGGATGCCAATGCCCTGCAGCGGCCCAAGCGCTTCTTCGGTGCTGCCCGGAATATCGAGGAGGGCGGAAGCCTGACCATCATTTCCACCGCACTGATCGATACCGGCAGCCGCATGGACGAAGTGATCTTTGAAGAGTTCAAGGGCACCGGTAACTCTGAAATTGTGCTGGATCGCAAACTGGCCGATAAGCGGACCTTCCCGGCAATCGATATCGGCAAGTCCGGTACCCGTAAGGAAGAGCTTCTGGTTGATAAGGCAACCCTGTCGAAGATGTGGGTCCTGCGCCGGATTCTCATGCCGATGGGTGTGGCGGATTCAATCGACTTCCTGATCGACAAGCTCAAGCAGACCAAGTCGAACGCCGATTTCTTCGATTCGATGAATCAGTAAACGGCACTGCAAAATAACAGGTAAGTTTACCCGGTCCGGGATTGTTTGGGTTTCGGACCGGCGTGACTCCCCAGTAGGTTTCGGCATACACAAAGCACAACCGTACGTACGTGTTGAATTCACTGTGCGTATGGTTATTAAATTATTAATTTCATTAATTAAAGTATGTCGCGTCTTTGCCGTACGCTTTTCTGTACGTTGATGGCGTCAAGGCGCCATATGGCAATTCAAAAGACAATTCAAAGGCAAACGGCGGGACAGAGTTGACGTGTCCCGCCGTTTTTCATCGAGAACAGGCTTATGGTAACAGGATTGTCGAGCCCGTGGTTTTTCGCGCTTCGAGGTCCCGGTGTGCCTGGGCCGCTTCGGACAGGGCATATCGCTGGTTGATGGCAATCTTCACAGCGCCTGACTGAACCACGTCGAAAAGCGCTTCGGCCGACTTCACCATGTCTTCGCGCTTCGCGGTATAAGTCATCAGCGTCGGCCGCGTCATGAACAACGATCCCTTTTTGCTGAGCAGGCCGGGGTCGACCGGCGGCACCGGTCCGGAAGCGCTGCCGAAGGTGACGAAGAGACCCAGGGGGCTGAGTGAATCGATCGAGGCGTCAAAGGTGTCCTTGCCGACGGAATCATAAACCACGGGAACCCCGGCGCCGTCGGTGATTTCCCGCACCCTGGCAGCGATATCCTCGGATTTATACAAGATCGTGTGGTGACAGCCGTTGGCTTTGGCCAATTCTGCCTTTGCTTCCGATCCGACAGTACCGATCACCGTTACACCAAGATGATTCAGCCATTGGCAGGCCATCAGGCCGACACCGCCGGCCGCGGCGTGAAACAGGACCGTGTCGCCTGCCTTGACCGCATAGGTCCGCCGGATCAGATACTCGACGGTCATGCCCTGGAGCATGATGGCAGCAGCCTGCTCATCGGATATGGCGTCAGGAACCCTGACCAGGCGATGAGCTGGCATATTGCGGGCCTGGGCATAGGCGCCCAGCGGTGGATTGGCGTAGGCAACGCGATCGCCAACCGCCAGTTCGGTAACACCTGGGCCGATTGATTCGACAACGCCCGCTGCCTCCAGTCCTATGACGGCAGGCAGGGCGGGTACCGGATACAGGCCTGTACGATGGTAGACGTCGATATAATTCAGGCCGATTGCGGTCTGGCGCAGTTGCACCTCGCCTTCACCCGGCGCGCTGAGGTCGATATCGTCGTAAGACAGTGCTTCGGGGCCACCGGGGGCATGAATACGGATTGCTTTCGTCATGTGCCGAGATTCTCCTTCAGGAAATGAATAGAGCGGTCGTTCGCCAGACGGGCGGCCGCTTCGTCGTAGTGTTCACCGCCGACTCGGGCAAAGGCATGGTCGCAGCCTTTATAAACATGGAGTTCGACCTGTGGATGGCCTTTGAGACCTGTCGTGATCTTCGCCTGTGCCTCCGGGGGCACGAACTTGTCCAGCGCTGCCACGTGCATGATAAGCGGCCTTGATATGGCGTTGGCCTCATCCAGCAGCGCATCCAGGCCGACGCCGTAATAACTGATGTTGCAATCGCTGTCGGTCCGGGTTGCCATCAGAAAGGCCAGCTTGCCGCCGAGGCAATAGCCGATCGAACCGACTTTGCCGTTACAGTCCGGATGGGACCGCAAATGGTCGATTGTTGCCTTCAGATCTTCTATACCCTTGTCGGGATCAAAGAGACTAAAGAGCTCGAACGCCCTCTTCCACTCGGCGTCGGTTTTGTCGGTAATCTGGATTCCCGGCTCAATGCGCCAGAATATATCCGGACAGCAGGCGAGATATCCCTGTTCCGCCAGCCAGTCGCAGACATCCCGCATGACCTGATTGACCCCGAAAATCTCCTGAGCCACCACAATGGCCGGAGCCAGTAGTTTCGCTGGTACCGCTAGATATGCGCTGAAACGGCCATCTGGACCGTCTATATTGATTTCCGGCATGGTATTTTCCTTTGGATCGTATTTTTGGATCTGTCGCATGGAGGAGGCGTTTTACAAAGGCCATCAAACCATGCGGACTTTGGTGGCTTGGTTTTTACGGTTCGAAACTTTACAGGCCCAAACCCGGCGTTAAGGCGCCTTCATGTTCCAGGAGCGCTCTTTTGCTGTCCGGGCCCAGACCACCGGAAAATCCACCGAGCTTGCCGCCGCCGCCCAACACCCGATGGCAGGGGATGATGATAGGGATTGGATTGGCACCACAGGCGCCTCCGACCGCACGGGCGACCGAACCTGACCTGGCTGCCAGTTCGCCATAGGTTATGGTCTGCCCAAAGGGGATTTTTGCCATTTCCCGCCAGACACGCTGCTGAAAGTCGGTTCCCACCGGCGCCAGGGGGAGTTCGAAGTTCCGCAGGTCGCCGTAGAAATAGGCCCGCAGCTGGTGAACGGCTTCGTCGAGCAGCCGCCGGCTGTCGCTGTTGCCGCCAAGGCTCGAAGCAAAGTCCGGCAACTTCTGACAGGTTTCGTCGGATTCAATCAGGTTTTCCTTCTCCATCAGCCAGTTAAGCCGGGTGATGGCATACCCGTCCGCTTCCAGCCGCAGGCGGCCGAAGGGGGAATCAATAGAGGTCTGAGCTCTGTCCATTTGATCAATCACCATTACCCGAAACCTCGCAGCAGCGTCTTTAGGCTTTCCGCATCCGTGATTGGAAGGGAACAGCTCTGATTTCGGCAAATATAGACCGCGGCCCGACCGTCTACCAAGCCCTTGCCGTGTGCGGGATGTGCTTCAGGGAGCTCGGATTGGCTGTCGATCATCTGGACGATGGCATTGGGTAGGGATATGCCCCGAATAGAGTCCAGGAAAGCTTTTTCATCGTTATGACCCGGGCGTTTTACAATGACGATCTGCTGGGCGTTCTGGAGAAACTCGGCAGCGTTCAAAAGGGTCGAGAGCGGAAAGAAATTCCGGCTGAGCTCGCCTGAGAAGGAGGTAATCAGTTTTTCCGCGCGCGCGCGGTAACTGTCATTACCAGTGAGGTGATAAAGGCCGACCAGTACCCCGGCCATCGTTCCGTTTCCGGCAGGCACGGCGTTGTCGTGAGCCGATTTGCTGCGCAGGATCAGATCCCTGGCGTCGTCAGCGGTCAGAAAATATCCGCCGTTTGAAGCGTCCCAATAATGTTGATCCAGTGTCTTGCACCAGTCTTCAGCCTGGATCAGATAGCAGTCATCTCCCGTTGCCTGGTAAAGCGCAAGAGCGGCTTCGCTGAGGTTTGCGTAATCATCCAGAGTGGCTGCGTGTTTCAGGTGGCCGCGGCGCCAGCTGTGGTAAAGCCGGCCCTCCGCCATCATTTGCTGGCAAATGAAGCTGAAGGCGCGCCCTGCAGCTTCAATCCAGGATGTTTCATTGAACGCCGTTCCGGCACGGGCGAGGGCGGCAATCATCAAACCATTCCAGTCTGCCAGGACCTTGTCATCCCAGGCCGGACGGATACGGCCGGCGCGCTGCGCCAAGAGACGTTTTCGCGAGACTTTGAGCGCCGCTTCGTCTTCCTTTGAGCCCATCTCGGGCGCCCGGAGACGGTTCAGGATTGTCTTACCTTCCCAGTTTCCACCCGGTGAGACGTCATAGGCAGCTTTGAAGGCAGGCGAGGCCTCTGCCAGAACGCCATCGATTTCAGCTTCGCTCCAGACATAGAACTTTCCTTCTTCACCTTCGCTGTCGGCATCCAGGCTCGCTGCGAAAGCGTCAACCCTGGCATCGTCGCCAGGGGCCTTTTGAGCCCGCATTTCGGTAAACAGCCAGTCAATAGTCTCATGAACCCGGTGTTTGAAGAGAGGATTACCGGACTCCTGCCAGGCCGAGCTCAAGAGATCGATCAATTGGGCATTGTCGTAGAGCATCTTTTCGAAATGCGGGATCAGCCAGCGCTCATCAACGGTATAGCGGGCAAAGCCTCCTGCCAGGTGATCATAGATCCCACCCTGAGACATTCGGGTCAGGGCCAGATCGACGGCGTCACGAAAAACCGGTTGTTTGCTGCGTTTCCAGGTGCGCCAGAAGAGTTTGAGGATTGAGGGTTGGGGAAATTTCGGAGCCTTGCCGATACCGCCGTTGACGGGATCGCATTCCCGTACCAGCCGTTCAGCTATCTCGCTGATCTGGCTGAGAGATATGGAATCCCCCGGCAGATTGTCCGAGAGCTTTCTAAGGGCGACATCCAGTCCGTCCACGTTTTTCGATATCTTATCCGGTTCTTTCGCATAGACCTCGGCGATTCCGCTCAATATCTGAGGAAAGCCAGGACGGCCATAACGGGGCTCCGGTGGAAAATAGGTGCCGCCCCAGAAGGGTTCTCCCTTTGGAGTGAGAAACATGGTCAGAGGCCAGCCACCCTGTTCCCCCAGAAGTGCGAGAGCGGACTGATAGATACTATCGAGATCCGGCCGTTCCTCGCGGTCAACCTTGATGTTGATGAAATGGTGGTTCATCAGATCGGCGATTTCGGGATTTTCGAAGGATTCATGGGCCATCACATGGCACCAGTGGCAGGCGGCATAGCCAATGGACAGGAGAATCGGCTTGTTCTCCTGTTGCGCCGATTTCAGGGCGCGTTCATCCCAGGGCTGCCAATGGACAGGATTGTCACCATGCTGCAAAAGATATGGGCTGGTTTCGCTCGACAGGCGGTTTGCGGACATTTTCGTTCCGATATGATGGCTTATCTGGCCGAACAAGGTTCGGAAGATGCTATTGAGTGCGATTTGGCGTCGCGGCGCAGGGCGCGCAGCATTCTTACAGCTTTCCCGGCTGTCTCTTTGTTAATGTGGCGTCAGGAGGGCGGAAAATCCATAGAAGAATGTCCCGGTCACAACAGGAAAATCGGATCTGAACTAACGGCAGCGGGGTTTGAAACCTGGCGGCTTTTCTTTGATGTCCACGCTGGTAAGATATCGGCCTCTGTCCGGTGCAGGGCTCGGGTTCCATTGCGGTACCGGGGTGTAAGGAAAATGCGGAAAGGCAAATCAGAATGAAGATTTCGATCGATGTTGATTGCACACCGGAAGAAGCAAGGGCGTTTTTGGGATTACCTGACGTTGCGCCGATACAGGGAGCCGTTATGGAGGAGGTCCAGAAGCGTATTATGGACAATCTTTCCGCAATGGATCCGGAAACCCTCGTTTCAACCTGGATTCCGGCAGGAATTCAGAGTTTTGAGCAATTGCAGAAGATGTTCTGGTCGCAAATGACGGCAGGCACCAAGCCGAAAGACTAGGCACCGGAGGATCTTTAGCACCAAGCTTATCCGGGTTCAGCCGGCCTTGAGGCCGGCGTTTTCGGGGCTTTACGGATGTGCTGCCTCAGTGACCTCGTTGATCTTGTTCGTCCATTGCCATAAGCACAGGTCTTTTCAGACTGCTGTGGGCAGACCTCCGGAGCCGGTGTCCACCGGTTTTTCGGAGCCTGTGGCGTTGAGGTGGAGTTTATGACTGATACCATTTTTGCCCTCTCAACCGCCCCTGGCGTAGCAGGTGTTGCGGTTTTCAGAGTTTCGGGCCCACGTGCCGCTGCGGCGATTGAGGCCCTGGCCGGGAGAGTGCCAATTCCGCGCCGTGCGAGTCTGCAGTCGTTGCGCGATCCCGGTGAAGGACCAGGAAAAGGCGCAGAGATCGATCGTGCGCTCGTGCTCTGGTTTCCGGCGCCACAAAGCTTTACCGGTGAAGATGTTGTCGAGCTGCATGTTCATGGTGGCCGTTCCGTTGTTGCTGGTGTTGTCGCGGCTTTGTCCAGGATTGACGGCTTGCGCACGGCCGAAGCGGGGGAGTTTACCCGACGCGCCTTCGACAACGGCAAACTCGATCTTTCCGAGGTCGAAGGTCTGGCGGATCTGATTGCGGCAGAAACCGAGGCGCAGCGACGACAGGCTCTGCGCCAGATGGACGGCGCATTGTCCCGAGTCAGTGAAGCCTGGAAGCAGCGATTGCTTCGTGTCCTGGCGCATATGGAGGCGATCATCGACTTTCCTGACGAGGCGTTGCCGGAGACCACCGTCAATGAGATAGAATCCAACATATCAGGCTTGATAGGGGAAATTTCGCTATATCTGGATGATGGCGGTGTGGGGGAGCGTTTGCGTGATGGTCTGACTGTCGCGATTGTCGGTGCGCCCAATGCCGGGAAATCCAGTCTGCTGAATGCTCTGGCTCAACGGGATGCGGCAATTGTGTCCGAACTGGCAGGCACGACGAGAGATGTGGTTGAAGTTCACCTCGACCTTGATGGACTTCCAGTGACGTTGGCCGATACAGCAGGGCTTCGGGAATTGGGAGATTCGGTGGAGGTGGCAATTGAGGTGGAAGGAATACGTCGGGCCCTGGCCAAGGCGAAAGCTGCTGATCTCAAAATGGCGGTGTTCGATCTGACGGAATGGCCCAACCTGGATCCCGCAACCCTGGGCTTGGTTGATGATGCGACGATCGTTGTATTCAATAAGACAGACATCTCGCCTCTGCCGGCCCCGGCTGAACTCTCCCTAGTCGCAGCCTTTAAGAATATTGAGATTGTTGCGGTCTCGGCCCGCGGATCGTCGGGAATTTCCGGTCTGATCAGCAGTTTGAAAGGCAAGGCGGCTGTGCGCCTGGGCAATGCGGGCGAGGCGCCTCTGATTACCCGAGAGCGGCATCGCGAAGCGTTTAGTGATTGTCTCGACGCTCTGCGGCGGGGGCAGGCGGCCGAGATTTCTGATGTTGAGCTTGTTGCGGAGGATCTGCGGCTTGCTATGCGCGCTTTGGGACGTATCGCGGGGCGGGTTGATGTTGAAGACTTACTTGATGTGGTGTTTCGCGACTTTTGTATTGGTAAGTGATGCTATTGGCCGGGTGTATGTGGAAGAATTCTCCTATGCACCCGGCCAATGAATGTGGGTGGTTTGATCGGCCGTATCTAGCTTGTGGTGAAAGCATCTTCACCGCTTTGCACCAAGGCCGGTGTATGTTTTTCCCGAATTTCCTGTGGCATGGGGTTTAACGGGTCCTCCCGGATTATAGGCGGTTCCGGCCAGTCGGTGGGCTCGTCGTCCGGAATCAGCCGGTTTTCATCTCTGATATCGTTAGCCCGGGTGTCGGTGGCGAGGTTGGGTCGATCGCTCGTTTGTGTCAGGGAAGCCAGAAAATTCAGAATCCGTGTCGTCCATGTCGGTCTATGGTCGGCGGCGGCGTAAACCTCATCGGTTATTTCTGCGGTCATGTCGATGTTGGTAGCAGTACCGGCATCTCTTTCACGGAACGCCGCGGGTTCAATTCGGGTAGCTTCTGATGCTACCGGCTGAGATTTTTGGCTCTGTTGCGTCTCTTTTGCTGCGTTATCGAGGTTTTCTATAGCAGATCCCTTAATTGGGGCTGGCATCTCTATGGGCAGATGCATGACGTCGGACATACGAGATTCCGTTGGAGGGCCTGCTTTGGCGTAGGTTAAAGCACTGTCCGGTCTGGCCGTTTTGGCAGTTTTTGAAATCGGTTTGCGGGCGGGTGTGATCTTTGAAAGATCGGTGCGTGATGCTTTGACCGGTGGAGTGCCGGCTTCAAGCGTCCTTGATCTGGAGATGCGATCTCGTCCGAGTTCGGCCAGATTCATGGGTGATGCCGTTTGGCGTTGGACACTCTTTTGGATCCTGGCAGATTCTGTGGGGCTTGTTTTCCAGGCGACGGCTATGACGTCATGAATTTCGCCGACTGAGCTGAGAGTTGCCTCAGGTTTGCGTGCCGGATAGGCGCGCAGGGGCTCAAAATCTACCATCTCAATCGGAGCAGGGGCGAGAGCCAGAACAGGCTCTACTACATGCTGAGAAGGAGGAGGGTCGGTAACACCGCGGGTGGACCGGGTTGCCGATTGTGCTGATCCTGCCATTGCTGTTCTGGTGACGGCTGCTTGCGCTGTTTCCAGGTTGTTGCGGGCGGTCATGTTGGGTCGCCGGTTCGATTTGAGGTTGGAAAGAACAGTCACGCCTTCTTCAAGCTGCTGGCTGAGAACCAAAGAAACACCGAGATTGTTTGCAAGCGCTGTATTGCCGGGCGTTTGCGTCAAACCCAGGTGATAGAAACTTTGGGCATTGGCATGTTGTCCCATTTGATCATACAGAATTCCCATGGCGTTGTAGATACCGGGGTCCCTTGTTCCACTATCCAGGGCTGCCTGAAGATGTGGCCTGGCTTCATCAAATCTTGATTCTCTGAGATAGAGCTTGCCGATTCCGAAATGTGCCTCGGTATTCTCGCGGTCAATGCCGAGCGCAAACAGATAGGCCTCTGCAGCGTCCTTATGGAGATCTGCCGCCACGTAAGCCTGAGCCAGTATCAAAACCGGCTCAGGGTTGTCCGGAGCCACGTCCAGTGCGCGCTGACAGATCCCGATCGCAATCCGAAGATTGCTGGTTTCGGCCATTCGACGGCAGTAGCGAACAAGGCGATCGGGACCTGGTTCATTGCTTGAAACGTCTGTCGCCTTGAAGTGGCCAAACTCTGAAGGATTGCTGGTTGAGCAGCCAGTTACCAAGAAAGCAGGCACTAAAAGTAAGAGCAGTTTTGTCGTTGTATGGAATTTTCGCAAGGTAATCATCGTCAAACGTCCTGTCCGCCGTTGATCTGCGCCGGTCAGCTGTGACGGTTGGGTCCACATATGCTTCACGGCGTGGGTGTTTCGCGGCAAGTGTATCGCTTAGCACTTAAGGAGTGATTGATGCCGGGATCTAAACACCCGTTTTTTCGCTATTTTTCTGGTCAATACCCGGTCTTTTTCCTCGCGTGGAGGTCCGGTCGGCCGCTAACGCGATTGTTTTTATCGCGCTTTTGGGAAACCAAATGTCCTGAGCGGTTCGGGTTGTTTCACGTGAAACAACATGCCTTCTGACGCGAAGGGTTATTGTGGGTAGATTGATTTGACTATTCTTTGCCGGATGAAGAGGGTGACTCCTGAGCCGCGCGTTCGGTTGTCGGGCTAATTTTCAGGGGGTCTGTGTGATTGTTGAGCCGGAATAATCGGGGGACGGTCCATGGTGGTGCGGCTGTTCTTGCGAAGGGTGCAAGGAATGTGTATCACCCAGCAGCAAGTGCTGTCGTCCAAAGTACCAATGCTCTTGCGCCGGTCATACAGTGTCATTGAAGAGATCGAGTTGAAGTTTTTATCAATCCCATAGGGCGGGTAACAGATCGTTGTTAGCATGGGTACTTATTTTGCATGATCCGAAACTGTCGGATCTTTGAAAGTCTCACAACTTGATCCGTATGAATGCTTTAGGGGTTGTTGACTTCGCAATTTCTAATGCAGAGTCAGAACTTGCGGATACAGAGGGATTAATCTGATGTCGATGTTTGATGTCATTGTTGTGGGTGGCGGTCACGCCGGCTGTGAAGCCGCAGCGGCATCTGCGCGAATGGGCGCGAAAACGCTTCTCGTTACCCACAAACTTGAGACAATCGGCGTGATGTCCTGCAATCCGGCGATCGGAGGATTGGGGAAAGGCCATCTGGTTCGGGAGATTGACGCTCTGGGTGGGATTATGGGGCGTGCGATCGATCGCAGCGGAATCCAGTTTCGTGTTCTGAATCGCAGCAAGGGCCCGGCGGTGCGGGGGCCACGGGCTCAGGCGGACCGTCGGCTCTACCGTGAAAGCATCTATGAGCTTCTGACAGAGCAGAAAAATTTAAGCCTTAAAGCCGCTGCAGTCGAAAATCTGATTCTGGACAGTTCGGGGCGGTGCTGCGGGATTGTCGCTGGAGACGGCGAAGAAATATCCTCGAAGTCAGTAATTCTCACGACGGGGACCTTTCTGAGAGGTTTGATTCATCGCGGCGAGACCCAGATTCCGGCGGGCCGGGTGGGGGATGCGCCCTCCCTTGGCTTGTCAAGCACACTGGATCGCTTTGGTTTTGTCCTGGGGCGACTAAAAACCGGCACCCCTCCGCGCCTTGACGGGACGACAATTGACTATTCCGGATTACAGGCTCAGCCAGGCGATCAACCGCCAGAGCCATTTTCCTATCTGACAACCGAGATCCGGCAGGCACAAATAGACTGCCACATCACCTACACCTCTCCGGCTGGCCATGAGCTGATACGGCAGAATCTCCATCGGGCGCCGATCTATACCGGGCAAATCGAGTCCAGTGGGCCTCGTTACTGCCCCTCAATCGAGGACAAAGTGGTTCGCTTTGCCGAGCGGGAGCGCCATCAGATTTTTCTGGAGCCAGAAGGATTAGACGATTCAACCGTTTATCCGAATGGTATTTCGACGTCACTGCCAACGGAAGTGCAGCAGGCTTTGCTCAAGACAATTCCGGGTCTGGAGAAGGCAGTTATTCTCCAGCCCGGCTATGCTATCGAATACGACTACATAGATCCGAGAGAATTGCGCCGCTCTTTGGAAACACGTCGTGTGCCCGGTTTGTATCTTGCCGGCCAGATTAACGGAACAACGGGTTATGAGGAGGCGGCGGCACAGGGCCTGGTGGCCGGATTGAATGCAGCAAAGCAGGCAGGTATGGAAACGTCACGCTCAGTTCATGGCATGGATGAGGGGCACGACATGGAGGAGGGCGCTGATGGCGAGATCGTGTTTGATCGGGCACAAGCCTACATTGGTGTCCTGATAGATGATCTGGTTACGCGCGGTATTACCGAGCCCTATCGCATGTTCACGTCCCGGGCCGAGTATCGCCTGCGTCTGCGCGCTGACAATGCAGATCAGCGACTGACCCCAATGGGGAGCGTAATCGGCTGCATCGGTGGTGAGCGGGAAGCTGTATTTAGCCGTAAGATATTTGCTTTAGAGGCGGCCCGGGCGGTTCTTCTGGATCGAAGCGCAACGCCGAACACCCTGCACAACGCGGGTATCAAGGTGAATATGGACGGCGTCCGACGCTCAGCGTACCAATTGTTGCGTTATCCGGGCATTAATATGGGAGCTCTTGCGAAAGTCTGGCCTGAGCTTACTGAAGATATCGACCCAAAGACTGCGGCACAGATAGAATTCGAGGCGAATTATTCCGGATACATCGAGCGACAGGATGCTGATATCCACGCGTTTCGTCGCGACGAGTCTTTGATCTTGTCTGATGCATTGAGCTATGAGGACGTTCCCAGTCTCTCTACAGAAGCGATTCAGATACTGTCGAAAAGCCGCCCGGCGACAATTGGTGCGGCGGGGCGCCTACCTGGCGTTACGCCGGCTGCCCTGATCGCTTTGCTTCGGTTTGTCAAACGGGACAGCAGGTCAAGTGGTAAGTTCTTGCCGGCAGGTGAATCCCGACGGAAAAGTGGAACGACAGTAAGATCGTCAGAAGATGCAGCCTGAGGATCTCTATGACGCAACGTCGCTGGCGCATGATTTCGGGTCTGTTTCACGTGAAACATTGAGCCGCCTGGAGTTGTATGGCGAGCTCTTGGTGAAGTGGAATAAGTCGATCAATCTGGTGAGCCGGGATAGCCTGCGCGATCTGTGGCGCCGACACTTCTTAGATTCTGCACAGCTTTTGGAGTATATTCCAACAAGTTCGACCGGATCGGCTCCGGTTCTTGTTGATTTGGGCAGTGGTGCAGGTTTTCCGGGTCTGGTGCTAGCTATCCTTGGCGCCGGAGACGTACACCTTATAGAGGCGGACCAACGAAAGGCGGTTTTTTTGCGTGAGGTGGCGCGGGAAACCGAGTGCCAAGTCACTGTTCATAATAAGAGAATTGAGCAGGTCGAGACCTTTGCCGCCGATGTTGTCACCGCGAGGGCCTTTGCTCCGATGGGTGATCTTCTCGAATATGCCTGGCCCTTTTTGTCTTGCCGCACCGAGAAATCTGCTCCAACGAACGATACAGACACACCCCGTAATGGGTGCCTTTTGCTGTTGAAGGGCAAAAACGTCGATCAAGAATTGACCGATGCAGGCAAAAGGTGGAGTATGCATGTCGAGAGGTTTTCCAGCCGCTCGAGTATCGAGGGTCAGATCTTGCGGTTGGACGCCCTACCAATAGGGGATTGAACAGGTGCAACCACAATATTTTGATAACTCGCAGGATGACGCCTCTGGCGATCGTTTGTCTGAAGGACCTCGGGTTCTGTCGGTTGCGAACCAGAAGGGCGGGGTGGGCAAAACCACGACGGCCGTCAATCTGGCCACGGCATTGGCGGCCTGCAAGAAACGTGTCCTCGTTATCGATATGGATCCCCAGGGCAATGCCAGCACCGGATTGGGTGTCGCACCGGATCGTCGTGCACGGTCGATTTATCATGTTCTCATGGATGGCACGCCGATCAAGGATGTCGTTATCGATACGGTCGTCCCTGGTATGTCCGTCGTTCCGTCCGGTGTTGATCTGTCTGGTGCCGAACTCGAGCTGGTCAACTCGGATCGTCGAGAGTATCGGCTGCGTGATGGACTGGAGGCATTGTTCGGTGCATACGATTACGTCCTGATCGACTGCCCGCCGGCTCTGGGCCTTCTGACTTTGAACGCCTTCGTGGCATCGGACGCCGTATTGGTTCCGCTCCAGGCGGAGTTCTACGCTCTTGAAGGTCTGTCTCATTTGTTGCGGACCGTCGAACGTGTGAAACGTGGTCTTAATCCTAAGCTGGAAATACAAGGTATTGTGTTAACCATGTTCGACCGTCGCAATAACTTGTGCGATATGGTCGCCGCTGATGTTCGTAAGCATCTCGGAGATGTGGTCTATGATACGATGATCCCCCGAAATGTGAGGGTCTCGGAAGCGCCGTCTCACGGTAAGCCGGTGTTGCTTTACGACATGAATTGCGCGGGTTCCCAGTCCTACATTCGTCTGGCTGGTGAAATCCTGCGTCGCGAAAAGACACAGAGCGCGAATGGTTCGGGTCTGCCGCATTCGTCTTCGATTGCCGGATCCCGAGGGACTCGCTTCGGTGAGGGTGTTTCGGCGCGTTCCGTCACTAGCGGGGGCGTCGCCAGCGATACGACCGGGCCGGCAGCAATGGATCGGGTAACTCTGCAGGAACGGGTAAAAGCGGTTCCCACGCAGGATGTGCTTAGGTCAGAAGAGCAGAAACCGGTTGCCGCAGCGCTGGCGAGCCGGAGTTTTGCTGTCGCAATGCCCCGGCTGGTTAGACCGGAACCAGGACTGCCGTCACAGGCGCGATAATTGCTAAACAATTGATTTTAAATATTGTTATGCCTTGAGAAGACAACTGTCCCCGGAGCTGCTCGCCGGAGAGAAAGATAGCATATAGCGGTTTTTGAACCGTTTTCGATACATTAACCTATAGGTCGGCTTGTCATGAGCAATCAAGATAGCTCTGAAACGGATTCATCAGAGGTAACTCCGCAAGACAGCGAGAAGCGCACAAATCTCGGTCGGGGATTGGCTGCGTTATTCGGCGATGAAAACGAAGATTATGCGTCGCTCGATAAGGTGCGCTCCTCGAAGGAAGTGCCGATCGAACATCTGCATCCCAATCGCTTCCAGCCACGGCGCTTTTTTGATGACGAAGCTCTTGAGACCCTGACAGCTTCAATCCGCGAAAATGGTGTTCTCCAGCCAATTATCGTTCGCCGCCATCCGGATCACCCCAGTGAGTATGAGATTATTGCCGGTGAACGCCGGTGGCGGGCATCGCAGAAGGCCGCTTTGCACGAGGTTCCGGTCGTCATTCGGGAGTTTACGGATTCTCAGGCCCTGGAAGTCGCCATTGTCGAGAATGTCCAACGACAGGACCTGTCTGCACTGGAAGAGGCGGAAGGTTATCGGCGGCTGATGGACGAGTTCAACCACACGCAGGAAGACCTGGGCCGTGTCGTTGGGAAAAGCCGAAGCCACATCGCCAATACTCTGCGGCTTCTGACCCTTCCGGAAGATGTGAAGTCTCTGCTGGAGACGGGCGCATTGAGTGCCGGTCATGCGCGCGCTCTGATCGGTGCGGACAATCCGGGGCCCCTGGCGAAACGTATTGTCAGTGAAGGCTTGAGCGTTCGCGAAACCGAACGGGTGGCAAAGCGCGTAAAGGCTGGTGCATCCGAGGAACCTGAGAAGCTGCTTTCGAAAGGCGGCGGTAAAGCCGTTGCTGGGGAAGGGGGCACTTCAGCGGGCAAGGAAAGCGGCCATGTTAAACCGGTTCCCTTCGAAAAAGACGCGGATACCATCGCGCTGGAGCGTGATCTGTCGAATATGCTGGGCCTTGAAGTTGCGATCGAGTTCTATGGAAAGGGCGGTTCGCTGACCATCCGTTACGAGACTCTGGAGCAACTCGATGATGTTCTGCATCGTCTGAACCAGAACCCGCCAAGTTAAAGTGCTGTGTGCCGTCGATTGAAAGATCGACCCGTCAGCGGAGCCGGCCGAATGCAACAGACGGGTGGGGCCCCGCACTTTGGGCACCACATTCGGTCCGGCTTTCGTCTCAAGCCGGTTCTGGACACTGAACTGCGGTTCGCGACGCGGCGGGTAAACCTATTTTATTAAGGTAAATCAATAATTTACGGCAAGGCATATAAGCTTGATGGTGCTCTACCGCCGTGTGCGGCGTCTGAGAGGGGACGCTGCAGAAATTTCGAACAACGTTCTTGAACAGAGCAGTTGTGACGGCGCGCCGGTTTGTTTGCACGCCTGCTCGGTCAATAGAAGTCTCGCGGTTACACGGGCCAATTTGTCCTGAGGCCAGGCGTTTGCCTGAGATTTGAACTGCGCTGCGGTTTTCCAGAACAGCGGCGGCCTCAGTCTTTTGGCTGCGTCCTCCAGTGAGGCACCCTGAGCCATCAATCCGGATAGGTACTGTAGCTTTTGGAAATGGCGGGCTACGGCGCGAAGGATCGTGACGGCGTGGCTACCCTCCTGAAAACTGCGGTTCAGGGTGCGCTCGACCATGGGCAGTTGTCCTGCCGCCACGCTGAAAGAGAGGTCATCCAGCGTGAGTTCCGCGGTGTCTCCGATGCAGGCTACGGCATCTTCCATCTCGATGGTCCCAGATGCTGAGCCTTTATAAAGACATAGTTTCTCTATTTCCCGGCGTGTGACCTGGCGATCACCACCCAGGTTGGCAGCTAAAAAGGCGAGGGCGTTCGCGGAAACGCCGTGCCCCTGTTCTCTGATGCCGGCCTGGATGACTGCCGGGAGCGAGCGCTGATCATCACGATAGCAGGCGATTGCGGCACCTTCGCGGGCACTTTCGAACAGCTTTCGCAGTGAGGACCTTGCTGGCAGATCGCCTGCCTCGAAAATCATCAGTGCGTCGCCGGGAAGACCAGCGAAAAAGTCTTTTGCAATGGGGCTCAGACTGTCGGAAGAGTCGCGGACTCTCACGACACGGCGGCCGCCCATCATTGAAATTGCGGCGGCCTCGTCGCTGAGTCTGGCTGGATCGTCCTTCAGGTCGCCGGCACTCAGATCGGCAACCCGGAAAGGATCCTGCAGGTCATCGACAAGGGTTTTCGCAAGGATTTCAACGCGTTCCCGGACCATCCCGCTGTCCTGACCGAAAATCAGAACAGCCCGAATCGCCGGATCAGGTTTCGCGAGGAACCCGTCTATCTGTGCGGGCGCAATTTTTACCAAAGACTGACCACCATGCCCCTTCAGAACCTGATCAAAGACGATTTTCTGATGCTGCGTCTGCTATCTGGAAGCATCCCCGATGACTGAATTGTTCTAGCGTATCAGGATTTCGGCTCGGTCGATAAATGATCCGCCGAACTGAAATAAGCCCCGAGACGCAGCTTTATCTGATCTGCAATCTCCCGGAGGGTACGGCTGCGCGCATCGGCTTCTGAAATAGTTGATGCGAACTGCTTTTCGAGGATGTTGTAGCTGCTGACCGAGCGTGATTTTCCGACAGAAAGCTTCCTTTGATCGGAAACGCGGCGCAGCTGGAAGTTCGCCACGATTGACAAATCTGCACGCGTGGCGGTTTCGTCGCTTTCGAAGGCCACTTCGCGAATGGATTCGATCAGACGGACTTCCAGCTCGTATTTCGGTGTGTGCGGCTGTCCCGACGGATTGAGGCGGTCCCGAAGAAGATTATGCATTTCCTGACCTGGCCGGTCGGCCAGAGGGGCAATGCGGATCGATGCGAGCTCAGCCGTCGTTGAGATCTGATCCGGCTGATGGTTGCCGGCGCTTGTGCCCTGTGTTGCTGAACCGCGGCTGTTCAATGGCTGAAAGCCACAGCCGGAAATCAACAGACAGGTGAGCAACACGGCGGCGGGCCGGTAAGATCGCCTTAACGGTGCATTCGGCCGTAAGCTCTTTTGGTTCATCGGCAATGTCGAGATGGCCACGGTACGCTGCCGGTTCCTGCTATATGACAATGTTTACCACCCGGTTTTTCACCAGAATGAATTTACGGATCGGTTTGTCGCCAATCGTCCGCCGCACGGCGGATTCCTGCAATGCCGCTTCACGGACATTTTCTTCAGTCTCGTCAATTGCGACAGCTATGGTCGCACGAAGTTTGCCGTTAATTTGAATGGGCAGGGTGACGGCATCCTTTACGGTAAGGGACTCATCCGCGACAGGCCAGGCTTCGTCAACCAACAGGGTCTTGTGCCCGAGGCGTTGCCAGATCTCTTCAGCGAGGTGCGGCATCATCGGTCCGAACAGCCGAACGAGAACTTCGAAGGCTTCCCGCCGCGCCCAAAGCATTGCCGTGCTTTGATCGTGCGCGGCTGTGAGACCATTTGTGAGCTCATAGAGTTTGGCCACCGCCCGGTTGAAGCGGAACTGCTCGATGGCGTCTGTGACGTCGCCAATGGTCTGGTGGGTCATGCTTCGCAAATCAGCTGCAGCTTTGTCGAAGGATGAAGGTACCGGGCTGTTATGCGGGGGCAGGCCCTCTGCATCCTCAACCATCAGACGCCACAGGCGTTGAACGAAGCGCCAGGCTCCTTCGACGCCGGCTTCGGTCCATTCCATGTCCCGTTCCGGTGGGCTGTCGGACAGCATGAACCAGCGGGCCGTGTCGGCGCCGAAAGTGCTGATGATCTCGGTTGGATCGATCGTGTTCTTCTTGGATTTGCTCATCTTTATGGAGCGGCCGATGGTGATCGGCTTGCCGGATGAAGAAACCGTTTGGCCTGAGGCGTCCTGCCTGAGTTCGGCCGGTGACACCCATTCTCCAGCCGGATCCTGATAGGTTTCGTGACAGACCATTCCCTGGGTGAAAAGGCCGGCAAAGGGCTCTTTCAGATCCAGGTATCCACAACGTTTCAGGGCGCGGGTAAAGAACCGCGAATAGAGCAAATGCAGGACCGCATGCTCTACGCCGCCAATGTACTGATCGACCGGCAGCCAGTAGTCGACCGCGTCACGATTCATTGCTGTGTCAGCGCGGGGAGAACAGAAACGCGCGAAATACCATGAGGATTCCGTGAAGGTGTCGAAGGTGTCGGTCTCGCGTTGTGCCGGCTCACCGCAGGTCGGGCAGACCGTGTGTTTCCAGGTCGGATGGCGGTCCAGAGGATTGCCGGGCGCATCGAAGGTGACGTCTGTGGGAAGCTCAACCGGCAGGCTTGATTCCGGTACCGGAACGATTCCGCACTGATTGCAATGTATGATCGGAATCGGACAGCCCCAGTAGCGCTGGCGTGACACACCCCAGTCGCGTAAACGGAACTGGATGGTGCCGGTTCCCATCTCAGATGATTCGAGCTCTGCGATCGCTCGGCGCTTGGCGTCACTGACGCTTAGCCCATTGAGAAACCTGGAATTAAATATCGTTCCGTCACCGGAATAGGATTCGTCTGCCACCGTGAAGGCGGCAGGATCAGCCTCGGGCGGTAGCACCACAGCTGTGACGTTCAATCCGTACTTCCGGGCGAAATCAAGATCGCGCTGGTCGTGGGCGGGACAGCCGAAGATTGCGCCGGTGCCATAATCCATCAGGACGAAGTTGGCGATGAAGAGTGGCAGTTCGATCTCTGGCGCCAGCGGGTGCCGTACTGTCAAACCGGTGTCGTATCCCAGCTTCTCCGCCTTTTCGATCGCCTCTTCACTTGTACCCATGCGATTGCATTCGGCGACGAAAGCCGCGGCTTTTTCGTCCTTTGCAGAAAGGTCGGTGACAAAGGGGTGGTTCGGCGAAAGCGCGCAGAACGAGGCACCGAACAGGGTATCAGGGCGGGTGGTGAAGACTTCGATGCTCGAGAATTCGCCTGACGTGCCCGGATCCGAAAGGGGGAATAACACGCGCGCACCTTCGGACCGCCCGATCCAGTTGTGTTGCATTACGCGGACTTTTTCCGGCCAGCGGTCCAGGGTGGTCAGATCGTCCAGCAGTTCGTCGGCGAACTCGGTGATCCTGAAGACCCACTGCGGCAGTTTGCGTTTCTCGACCAGGGCGTTTGAGCGCCAGCCGCGGCCGTCGATAACCTGTTCATTGGCCAGAACTGTGTGGTCGACGGGATCCCAGTTGACCCAGGATTCCTTACGATAGACCAGTCCTTCCTTCAGGAAGTCCAGGAAAATTTTCTGTTCGTGGCGGTAGTATCCCGGGTGGCAGGTGGCGATTTCCCGCGACCAGTCGAGCGAAAGCCCCATGGTCTTCAGCTGGCTGCGCATAATCGCTATGTTTTCGTAGGTCCAATCCCCGGGGGGCACTTTTTTTTCGATTGCGGCGTTTTCCGCCGGCAGGCCAAAAGCGTCCCATCCCATCGGGTGGAGCACGTTAAAACCACGCGCCCGCTTATATCGGGCGATAACATCGCCGATGGTATAGTTGCGGACATGGCCCATATGGATGCGCCCTGACGGATAGGGGAACATCTCCAGGACATAGTATTTGGGTTTTGAACGATCTTCGGTGACGGCAAAGCACGCGGCTTCATTCCAGACGCGTTGCCATTTCGTCTCGGTTTCCTTGGCGTTGTAGCGGCTCATAGATCTATCTGTCGGCCTGTCTTTGCGACTATTGATTCAATACGCTTGCGGGGACGTTTTTTCCGGCCCGGGATTCATCTGACTCATTGACGGCACCACACTGGTCTGCCCTCCTGAGTGGAGCGGCTCTCTAGAGTTTCCAGGCGATTTCCGTCATTTGCTTGTCTTTTGGCAGAACCAATTCCGCCGTTATCTCTGATCCGCCGTGACTATTGAACAGAGGCGATGCGAAGTTGACGTGCGCGGGAAAGGATTGCGTTTTCCAGGTCGGCGGATGTTTCGCTGCGGACATCCGCGTCAACCCAGGCGCCGCTGCCGTTCTGCACCTGGCGAAACACGGACGCACGGATACCGTCGGCCCGTAAATCCCTGCCGAGAATGTAGACATTGACCTTCACGCGCTCAGCCTTGGTTTCGGGCGGCGAATACCAGTCGGTTATGATCACGCCGCCGAAAGGATCGGCCGATGACAAGGGCATGAAGGAGATGGTGTCGAGGGACGCACGCCAGAGAAAGCTGTTTACACCGATACCGCTACCCCCGGCCTGCGCCGGATTCTTGTCGGAATTGCCGAAAAGCTGTAGCCCGTCACCGCCGAATACGCTTTCTCTTTTCTCATAAGATCCGCCACCGCCACCGGGTTTGCTGCGCGGATATGCGGTGTCCGGGTCGGCATATTGGCAGGCGGTCAGCGAGAAGAGAAAAAGACCTGCCGCAGCGGCAGCAAGGATCCGAAATCCTGAGGACGCTTGAGTTGCCTTGAGCATTGCTTTTCCTTGGTTCTCTCTGAGTTTCCATGTGGGCGATATTTAGGAATCGTTTAAACCACGGTGCTCCGGGAAGGTCAAGAAAACCTGATTTTGCGGCGCCTTGAGTCGGGCAGCCTGCAATGGGGGCCCGCCGATTTTCCGGCCGTGCGGATTCAATCCGAAGTCGCGATGTCCGATCTGCGGGGCGTACAATGGTCTTCACGGTTTCGTGATCGCCCTCACATCGAGTTGAGGTCGTCCCGGTTGAACGAACCCCTAATTAATCTCTGAAAGCGGGGACCATCCCGGATGCTCCCCGATGGAGTGCGTTATGTCGGCCAGGTTATCGCGTCGCAGCCAAAGCGTGTTTGTTGGTGATGCCGCCGTGCCGATCGTCGTGACTTTAGCATGTAATGCGAAAACTCAACACTGTGGTAACTCGATTTAGGGGTACGATTTAATGAGAAACAGACTTCTTTGCGGCACAGCAATGGTTGCTGCCGGAATGATGGCGGCACCTGCCGCACAGGCCGAAGATCCCATTCAGTTAAGTGTCGGCGGCTTTATGGAACAGTATTTCGGTTACGGTTCTTCGGACATCGCGGACAGAGATCATTTTGATCAGAAGTCGGATTCGGAGATTGTGTTTTCCGGTTCGACCACTCTGGATAACGGTATTGAGTTCGGTGTGAACGTTCAGCTCGAAGGTAACAGCGGGAGTGACCAGATCGATGAATCCTATGCTTTCATCGAAGGCGGTTTCGGTCGTATTCTGGCGGGATCGGAGAACACGGTCGGGTATCTGATGTCGACCGAGGCGCCTAATGTCGGCATCGGAATCAATTCCGGAGATCAGGCCGACTGGGTTCCCGTTGAAAGCGATGCCGGCTTTGCCCGGGGTCCGCTGGGAAGCACCGTTGTTGAGAACAGTGCTGTCAACGATGCCAACAGACTGAGTTACTTCACGCCGCGGTTCTCCGGTTTTCAGGCAGGCGTATCCTATACACCGGATTCGGGTGAAGACGACAACACCCAGCCGAGTGAAAACGCGGCTTATCACGATGGTCTGGATGTCGGTCTGAACTTTGCTGAAAATTTCAGCGGCTTTGACGTCGGCGCATATGGCCGTTACGGCAGGGCATCGAACGATGCCGGGGGCGACGACCCCACGGTGTTCGGCACGGGGCTTCAGGTCGGATACGCCGGTGTCACCGTTGGCGGCTCCTATGCCCTGCAGGAAGATGCCGGTGTAAATGAAGGTCAGGCATTCGATATCGGTGCATCCTATGGCACCGGGCCCTGGGCTGTCTCCGCGACTTATTTCCAGGGAGAGGCCGAAGGCGCGGCCGGTGGAGGAGACGAAGAGATCTCTACTATCGAATTTGCCGCAAGCTATGCCCTGGGTCCCGGAATCAAGGTCATCGGTTCGCTTGGTTATAACGAATTCGATGACGACGCCGACGGCGCTGATGACAGTAACGACGGTTACTGGGTGGTCTCCGGGCTCCAGCTTTCGTTCTAAAGCCGGCTTTCGTCCTCAGGCATGAGAGTTTCCTGAGCGCGGCGCTTCGCAATCAGTGAAGGTTTTTACGCCGGTCCGATGTGCATTCGATCTGAGTGCGCAATTTGAAGGTCAGAGCAGTAAAGGGAGCAGCGTAGGCTGCTCCCTTTACTATTACAGCCTTCGTCTGTGATGTTCTGATGAGGGATCCCTGGGGGGAACAGGCCCGGAAAACAAGGCGGCGACCCGCCGTTACCCTGATCGTTTCAGAATCCGCGACAACAACTGAGTATTCCAGGTACGCAGGCGGCTTTCTCATTGCCTGCCAGCCAAGTGGCCGAATGGCTCCAAAGGTGTCTGTTGCATAAACGCCACAGCATTGCGAAAATGTCACGCCAATGGGCGGGTTCATGTTGACCAATTAACCGTTTCAATTAGTCTGCGCCAGTCTTCTGCAGTTTGTGGAGGTCGGTGCTGGTGGTTTGATCCTCGAACTCAGTGATTTGTCGCGAAAGCTTCAGGTCCATCTGGAGACAGGGTCACCGGTCGCCACACCACAAAAAAACACGTACGTGTAAAATTTGGTAACTCAAAACTAGGGGTTCACTTTTATGAAAAAGATCCTTCTTGGAAGCACCGCACTGGTCGCTGCCGGTTTGATGGCAGCACCTGCGGTACAGGCCGAAGATCCCATTCAGTTGGGCGTCGGCGGCTACATGGAGCAGTGGTTCGGTTATGGTTCTTCCGACATTGCTGACCGTGACCACCTCGACCAGAAATCCGACTCGGAAGTCTTCTTCCTCGGTTCGACCACTCTGGACAACGGCATTCAGTTCGGCGTGAACGTTCAGCTCGAAGGTAACAGTACGGGTGATCAGATCGACGAATCCTATGCATTCATCGAAGGCAATTTCGGCCGCATCCTGATGGGTTCCGAAAACTCCGCTGGTTACATCATGGGCGTTGCCGCTCCTAACGTGGGTATCGGCATCAACTCCGGCGATCAGTCCGACTGGGTTCCTGCAGCTTCCGACGCAGGTCAGTTCCGCGCTCCGCTGGGCGCGACTTCGCTTGAAAACGCTGCTGTCAACGACGCCAATCGTCTGACGTACTTCACGCCGCGTTTCGGCGGCATCCAGGGCGGTATCTCCTACACCCCTGACTCCGGCGAAGACAGCAACACACAGCCGAGCGAAAATGCCGCTTACCACAACGGCCTTGACGTTGCAGTTAACTTCACTGAGAGCTTCGGCGGCTTTGACGTTGCAGCATTCGGCCGTGCCGGCATTGCAAGCAATGATGCAACCGGTGGCGATGATCCCACTGTCTACGGTACCGGCGTGAACCTCGGCTTCGCCGGCTTTACTGTTGGTGGTTCTTACTCCTTGCAGGAAGATGCCGGCGCGAACGAAGGCCAGGCCTTCGACCTCGGCGTTTCTTACGGCACCGGCCCTTGGGGCGTTTCGCTCACTTACTTCAACGGTGAAGCTGACGGCGCAGCCGGTGGCGGCAACGAAGAACTCCAGACGATTGAAGCTGCCGCCAGCTATGCGCTTGGCCCGGGCATCAAGGTTGTCGGGTCCGTTGGCTGGAACGATTTCGAAGATGATGAGACCGGCGCTGATGATGACAGCAACGACGGCTTCTGGATCGTTTCCGGTATCAAGCTCTCCTTCTAAGGGCTTTTACCGTACAGATTTAAGGGGAGCGGTTTTCCGCTCCCCTTTTTTCTTGAGTCTGTTTTCCTGTGTTTTCTTCCCAGATCTGCCGGGCGTTCTGTAACCGGCGGATTTTTTGTTGTCTGAAGGGACTGCTTTCCAGGGTGGATTTCCAGCTAAAGCGACTTTCCGGAATGTGCCGGCTGAATCCTGGAGAGTTTTGAACTTGTCTCAAGCAAAAAAGCGCACTTAATGCTGTTATGCGGGCGTAATGCCGGTTAAAAGCGCTGTGGTTGCATGGCCGCTGAAATCCTGAGTGTGGCAAGGGCTGGAAAAATGGGAAATCTTGTCTGGCTGGCGTCGTTTCCAAAATCGGGAAACACCTGGCTGAGGCTGTTCATCGCGAATTATCTGATGAATACAAAAGAGCCTTTTCCGATCAACAAGGCCCATCTTCTGACATTCGGTGACATGATGGGGACGCCTTATGAAAAACTTGCGGGCAAGCCCCTGGCCGAGTTGGACGATGAGATGATTGATGCGCTTCGGCCGCGCGTACATCGTGCCTTGGCCGCGCAAAAGGCCGATATCATGCTGGTAAAGACACACCAGGCGGTGATCTTGCGTGGCAAGTACCCGACTGTCACACCGGATGTGACCAGGGCGTCGATCTACGTGGTTCGAAATCCGCTCGACGTCGCCGTGTCCTATGCGCATCACTATGGCCGAAAGCCGTCCGAGATCATTGAGGCCCTGGATAGTCCCTGGCATAAGCTTCCGGGCGACAAGAAATCAATCGTGACCCAGTATCTGGGGCGGTGGAGCGATCACGTTCTCAGTTGGGTAGACGATAAGGGGCTGGCGCCCCTGGTTTTACGCTACGAGGATATGAAGCGTGAGCCGCACCGCGAGTTCGCCAAAGCCATTCGGCATCTTGGCATGGACGTTGAAGATGAACGCCTTGACCGCGCGATACGGTTCAGTTCTTTCGACGAGTTGTCGCGTCAGGAAAGCAAAGCCGGCTTTGTTGAACGGTCTAAAAATACAGATCGCTTTTTTCGCGGCGGCCGGATCGGTGATGGCGTGCGGAACTTTGACGAAAAGGAAATCCGAAAAGTCATCAACGATCACCGCGAGGTATTGATGCGTTTCAGCTATCTTAATCAGGCTGGGGAGCTCACTTTGTGAATAAAAATATCGGATCGATGGAAAGACAGATTGTCGAAAGCCGGGGAGCCTAATGTCTGGGGCACCTTCACGAAAGCTGGTTTGGTTGGCTTCCTTTCCCAAGTCAGGCAACACCTGGCTGCGGCTGTTTCTGTCCAATTACATTCTGAATTGTAAGGAGCCCTTTCCGATCAACAAGATTCATATGCTGACCTTTAGCGACATGATGGCAGCGCCTTATGAAAAGCTGACTGGCAAGGCCTTGAAAGATTTAAAGGACCATGAGATACACGGTCTGAGGCCGCGGGTACACCGCGCAATCGCCAGTCAGGCAGCTGACGTCATGCTGGTTAAGACCCATCAGGCGGTGATGGATCTCCATAACATATCCACCGTAACATTTGACGTCACCAAAGCGTCGATCTATGTCATGCGAAACCCACTCGACGTGGCGGTTTCCTACGCACATCATTGTGGACTCCAGCCGATTGAATCACTTCGATTGCTGAACAGTTCCCGGCACAAGACACACGGTGACAAGACGACCACGGTTCCCCAATACATGGGACGCTGGAGCGATCATGTCCTGAGTTGGGTTGACAGTAAGGACCTGGCGCCGCTTGTGCTGCGCTATGAGGACATGAAGCGGAACCCTCAAGCCGAGTTTACCAAAGTGCTGGTTCATCTGGGCCTGGAGCCTGATGACGAGCGTCTCGAGCGTGCCATTCGCTTCAGTTCTTTTGGAGAGCTGACGGCGCAGGAATCCAAGGGAAATTTCATCGAGCGGTCCCAAAAAGCGGAAAAATTTTTCCGCAGCGGGAGAGTCGGAGAAGGCATTGAATGCTTTTCCGAAGCCGAAGTGGATCAGGCCATTGCCGATCACCGGGAAGTTCTGGAAAGGTTCGGTTATCTGAACAAGGAAGGCGATTTGATTCTGTGAGGACCACTTTGACGCAGATAGCATCGGCAGAATTTGATGGCTGACAACATCTCTCGCTCCCTGGCCGAGGTTCTCAATCGGATCGCTCACGCCGCGGCTGACAGCGGCCGACAGGCAAAGGATGCAACTCTTGTTGCGGTCAGCAAAACGCACGCTGCTGATCGGGTGGAAGCAGCCCTGAAAGCCGGACAGCTGGTATTTGGTGAAAACCGCGTGCAGGAAGCAGAAACGAAATTTCCGCCACTGAAAGCCGTCTGGCCGGATCTGAAGTTGCATCTGATCGGGCCCCTGCAGACGAACAAGGTCAAGGAAGCCGTTGCTCTGTTTGATGTTATTCAAACGCTGGACCGGCCGAAACTGGCCCATGCTCTGGCCCGCGAAATGGAGCGTAGTGGTCGTCGGCCAGACTGCTTTATTCAGGTCAACACGGGTGAAGAGCCCCAAAAGGCTGGTGTTACGCCCGAAGAGCTGGAAGATTTTGTTGCTTTGGCTCGTGATGAACTGAAGCTGCCCATCGTGGGGCTGATGTGTATTCCGCCGGTCAATGAGAACCCGTCGCTGCATTTTGCCTTTCTCAACACGCTGGCGCAAAGACTTGGGCTTGAGCAACTTTCCATGGGAATGAGTGCTGATTACGAACAGGCGGTACGTCTGGGGGCAACCGTGGTCAGGGTCGGATCGGCCATATTCGGGCGCCGGGAACAGGCCGCCAGGACGTAACGGCACTTCTACTCCGCATGGTCGAGGTTGGATTGCTGGGGAAAGTGTCTTAGCGAACACTTCGAGACGATAGGGTCGGTTTTTTTTAACCCACTACAACAACTGAACTGTCGGCGTCGACTTCCTTTAACACTGACATCAAATCCGGCGGAGCAAGAGCGACGCAGCCTTCGGTGGGGCTGAAGCCTTCTTTGGCGATGTGAAGAAAAATGGCACTGCCGCGTCCAGGCACGGCAGGACTGTCGTTATGGTCAAGGACGACAACGACATCGTACAGGTGATCGTCTCGCCACAATAATTCGTGACTGGCCCCATAGGGTATTACAATTTGTTGATTGTAGTGAGGATCTCCGGGGGCATCGCACCATCCGTCCTCACGTGTAATGGCCTTGCACGGCAATGCGGTCTCGGGCGTGCCAACCCGGTCCGGGCGATACAGCACGCGCAACATGCGCCATCGACCGATCGGGGTTGCGCCGTCACCTTCGTGTTTTTCTTCTGCGGATATCACATCTGAGCGCCCGATCGCACAGGGGAAGCTGCGCTCGCCGAAACGGGCCAGCCAGACTGCATTTACCTGTTCGATGATGAGATCCATCAGTGGTTTATATCCGAGGTGACTGCACCTGTTCAATGTCGCTTTGGCGGCGGGGGCGGGGGGCGAACGGGATGAAAGTCCGTTTGCGAAGCCACGATCAGATCGCGCCATGCGGGATAGAGGGCAGACTGTCGTTCGTTATCGCACCGGGAAGCTGTTTATCCGCCTTGTTCAGGGTCTGATAGCGATCCAGGGCTTGAAGCATCCTGTCGGCGAAGCTGGCCTGTAAGGGCGTGGTCTCTCCTGATGAATTTCCCGCATTTACTGGGCTTGTGGCTGAATCTGCCACTGAAGAAGCCTGAGTATGGGTGCTTTCGCGGGCTGCATTATTCAAGGTGGCCGTTTGTGAAGCCCGCGAAGCGTTTGCTGTTCCGTGCGACGTGATGTATCGGCTGGTGTCAATCGGGAAGGCTTTGCGCGGTTCCAACGCAATGTTTTGGGCGTCCGCCCGGGCATTCAGGCTTTTGGTTTCCGGCAGGTTTCCGGCGGGTGCGGCAGAGGCAGCAGCAGCAGTGACGATCGAGGTGGTGGTTGGCCATGCGGAGGGGGGAGACTTTCCTGCCTGTGTCGAGGTAGGCGCGCTATCCGGGCGCTGTGCGAGCATCGGACCGGCAGTTGTCGTTACCGCACCACTCAAGCCCATGTCCTTCAGGAGATTCTGCAGCGCGACATTATCGGCCAGCATCTCGGACACGGCGGCTGATCCGGCATTTTCCACCTGTGTTGGGGCTGTCGAACTCGCAGTCTGCTGGTGCTGACTGCCGCCTGGCGCTCCTGGAAGGTTGAGTCCGGTCCCGTCGGCGACTTCGGGCATGGCAGATTGATCATGGTCGTCGGCTGTTCCGGCGTTCTGGGCAATGGCAGTTTCATCTGCGAGCGCTTCGTCGTCTAAAACCATGGCCAATGCAATTTCACCGGCATCCTGACCGGCAGCCTCTTCAAGGATCGCATTTCCGAGCGAGGCGGCAAAGCCCAGAGGCCCACCAAAGAGAGCCCCTCCCATGATCCTGGCCGGCGCAGAGATCTCGTCACCGGTGAGTTCCCGGTAAAGCGTGCTAACGACGGGGATGTGTTGCAGAGGGTTGATGACATCGATGAAATCCCAAAAACCGAACTCCTGGCTGTCGCCATTGTGTGATGCCGGTTCTGAGCCGGTTTCCGCAGCGACGCTGCGCCAGGTCGGGTCGAGAGCTCTTTCATGAGCCGCCGCAAATTCGAGGGCGGTCCCGAAAGTTCGTTCCGATTTGTATCCTTTGCCTGGAGCCTCAACGTTATCTCTGTTCAAAGCAGGCGTCGTCGATCTCTCGCCGCTTGCCTGCGTTGAGTTCCGCTGGGATTTTGCAACAATGCGTTGGTCCCAGGCGGTGTATGACGGGTCGGCGCGCTCTAGATTCATATCGGTCTCGGTAAAGGAATTTCAGCCGGATCTTGGTGCCATGGCGTTTCATCTGATTTTTTGCAAGAATGGGACCAAATCTAACCTGTTGAAATATATGAGGGATAATTGGAGGATCCAGCGGAACGGCAGAAGCGGCCGGGCAGAATTTGCCGTCTGGAAAGCTTATTGCGTCCCATTGCTCCCAGCTCGTATTAAGAACCGGCTTTGCGCCTTGGTTTTTCCGGGGCGGACACGAGATATAGACTGAGTTAATAGAGGAAGAATGGAGTCTGCAGTGCCGCAACCGGATTGTGCCGGTCTCGAAAGCTGGGTTATCGAACAGGGATTGTGCGGTAGGCCACATGACGAGTTGCTGGCCGGGTTTTGCCGCCGCCTGCGTGCAACGGGTCATCCGATGTCCCGTGCGAGCGTCAGTCTGCGTACCTTGCATCCCGATTATGGTGCTCATACCTTCATTTGGGAGGCGTCCAACGACAAGATTTCCCGGGAGCCTCATCTTCATGGGACGTCCGAGTCCGAAGAATTCCTGCAAAGTCCGATCAATTATCTGGTATCCGGATCCTCGAATCTGATCCGATGCCGTCTGGACGGTCGGCCGCTGGAATTCAGCTTTCCCATCGTTGAGCACCTCCGGGAGCAGGGTTATAGCGATTACGCGGCTAAACTCGTGAAATTTGCGGAGCAGAAGGACTTCCAGACAATGGCGGGGATCTTTTTTTCCTGCGCGACGCATCGTGAAGGGGGCTTTTCCGATCGTGATCTGGAGATTAGCGCCAGTCTGCTTCCGGCACTTGCTCTCGCTTTCAAAGCGGTGTCGGTTCAGGAAGTTGCCGTCAATATCGTCGAAGCCTATCTCGGAAGCGACGCCGGTCATCAGGTTTTAGGCGGAAGATTTCAGCGTGGTTCGGTGGAAACCGTCGATGCGGTGATCCTTTTCGCCGACTTGAGAGGCTTTACGGCGGCCGCGGAGCTTTTGCCGAAGCAAACAATCGTGGATCGTTTGAACGGCTATTTCGACTGTATCGTGTTGCCGGTCGAACAGCACGGCGGGCAGGTTCTTAAGTTTCTGGGGGATGGGCTTTTAGCGATCTTTGCCCTGAATGGAGAGCGCGGGGTTGCGGAGGTTTGTCGAGCAGCGCTGAGGTCTGCCGCTATCGCCCTCGCACAGATCGATGGCGTGAACCGCGAACTTGAGGCGCAGGGTGAAAAAGGCATGGCCCTCGATATCGCTCTTCATCTCGGTGATGTCATGTATGGCAATGTCGGTGCCGCCGACCGGCTCGATTTTACAGTGATCGGTACAGCTGTGAATGAAGCCAGCCGCATCGAATCCCTGTGCGATCAACTGGATAGAAACCTGTTGATATCAGACAGTTTCGTTTCCGCTCTGCGTGACGCAGCGGTCAGGCCTGATGATTGCGAGCTGATGTCGCTGGGGTCGCACAGTCTGCGGGGCGTTTCCGGTCAGCGCGAAATATACGGCATCGCGGAAAAGGCGCCATTGCAAGACAGGTAGAGCGGTCTGCATCTGTTTAATTGTTTCTGGTGTGGAACGAGTTCTGCTGTAAGCCGCGTATTCCATAAGGCGCTGAATATATTAAAGATAATGCCCGAATCGCGCCGCTTTGGTTTCCAGATAGAACTGGTTGTGACCGTTTGAGGGGAAGTGGTGGGCGACACGATCCTCAACGGATATGCCGCAGCGTGCGAGGGCAGTCACCTTTTGTGGATTGTTGGTGAGCAGCCTGATGCGTTTGAAGCCTAACTGGCGCAACATTTCGGCCGCCGGCAGATAAATCCGCTCGTCGGCATCGAAACCCAGCTGTTCGTTCGCTTCGGCGGTGTCCGCTCCGCGATCCTGCAGTTCGTAGGCGCGCAGTTTGTTGATCAGGCCGATGCCACGGCCTTCCTGGGACAGGTACAGAAGAATACCCGATCCGGCTTCGCCCATGGTCCTGATGGCACCGCGAAGCTGATCGCCACAGTCACAGCGCAGACTACCCAACAGATCGCCGGTAAAGCATTCTGAATGCATCCGGGCCAGAACCGGACTCGAAGGGTCGGGTTCGCCTATGATCAGGGCAAGGTGTTCGACACCGCCGTCATTCGGCCGGAAGGCAACGACGCGGGTGTTTTCGGCGTGACTTAGCGGGATCTTTGCTGAAGCGACTTTCGTGAGGGCCTGTGCGGCCCCCAGCCGGTAGTCGGCGATATCCTGCGCGGCGACGCTCAGCAGATCGCGTTGGGCTGCCCATTCCCTGATGGCCTGGATCGGCTGTGTCTGTCCACTTGAGCTGCCCGGGTTGGTGGAGGCGACAACAATCTGCGCGATGATTGCTGCGGGCAGCAGCCGGGCGAGTTTCGCCAGGTCGATCGCACTTTCGCTCAAAGCCGCGGGTGCCGCGGTGATTCGTGGACGCAGCACTTCGATATCGTAGGCCGGCGCGCCGGTCGGATCGGCGAGAGACTGAATGGCGCTGGCCTCGATGGCATTGTTGTCGAGGGACAGGGCGAAAACGCCGTTGACCGGGATCAGGGCCTGCGCGTCTTCGAAACCGATGGCGGCTGCGCGGCGGGCGGTCAGCAAGAGCCGCGGCAGGCTTTCCCTGTTGCCCGCGCCCTCAGAGGTCAGGGTCTTCAGCTGCGCAAGCGTTGCATCGCAAAGGGTTTCGGCTGACTGAACCAGGGCCGCCAAGCCATCGCTTGTGTAGGTGACGACACAAGCGCCGCGCCGCAGATCTGCAACGGCCCGTTCAACGGACTGCAACGCATTGCTGGCAATCGTGATCCTGGTGGCAAGCAATTCAGACATATTCATTCGCTATTTCAGTAAATCACCCGGTACTGGTCAGGTCCCGGCCCGGTACTGTAGGGAGTCACCGGCGTCATGTCACCGTCGGCAGCGCAGGTCAAGAACCAGATGTTTTTTGCAATCGATTGTCGTTTCGCACCTTCGGCCTTTAACATGGGGGCTGACCGGCTTGAGACAAGCGATGCCCGCGCAACGCTGTCGGGTTTGAAGCGCGGCAGATGCGGCCGGGATACGAGGGCGCGGCAGGTTTCCATGCCACACAGCAAGTGCAGGGATCCGGCTGCAGGGAGCGGACAAGAGAGAGGGAAAATGAGCACGAAAGTCTTCCTGGATTACGATCAGGCACAGTTGGACGGGGAAATGAACCTGCGTGGCCGCTGGCCGGAACATCAGGACTATTTCGACCGCTGGGCAAAGGACTCGCAGCGCGTGCGGGAGAGTAATCGATGTCTCAGCGATCTGGTCTACGGCGATAGCGCCGGTCAGAAACTCGATCTCTTTCTGCCGGTTGAGCGTAATGGGTCGCAGGACGGTGGACCGGTTCCGTTGCTTGCGTTCGTTCATGGCGGCTACTGGAAATCTCTCGACAAGGGAGATTTCAGCTTTCTCGCACCCGCCTATCTCGAGCGTGGGATTGCCTTCGCTTCTCTGAACTATGATCTTTCGCCCCTTGCAGATATCAGTCAGATGGTGGCTCAGGTGCGCCGAGGCCTGGCATGGCTGCTCAAACAGTCCGGTGCGTACGGGCTGGATCCCACGGGACTCTATGTTGCCGGTCACTCGGCCGGCGGTCATCTGGCGGCCATGGCCATGAACCCGGTCTGGACCGGTGATTTCGGATTGCCGCCAAGCGTCATCAAGGGAGGGTGCTCGGTTTCGGGTGTCTATGATCTGGAGCCGGTGGCGCGCAGTTTTCAGCAGGTGGAACTCCAGATCTCCGCTGACATCGTGACGAGTCAGAGCCCCATCCGGACCGTGCCGCAACGAGCGGCCCCCCTGATCTGTGCGGTGGGCAGCGATGAAACCCGGGAATTTATTCGCCAACAAAAGGTTTATGTCGAAGCCTGGAGGCAAAAGGGGTTAACCTGCTTCGATGTCGATCTGGCTGGCGACAATCATTTTTCTTCCGCGGACCGGCTCGCTCAGGTCGATCATCCCTTGTATCAGGCGGTCGTTGACATGATTTCTTCAAACAGTTGAATTTTTTGGGCCCGGCCTGGCGGCATGACTTGTACTGAAGCTATTCCGGTCAATGAGGCTATTGTCAAAAAAACCGGCGTCGTTTCGATCTGAAGATTTAAGACGCCGTATTTCCGGTCGGGAATATCGAAAGCTGATATAGGTGTATTGTACCGGGCCGCTTGCTTGAAAGGGGCCTTTTGCAATGGTATCAGAGAGAAAAGAACACTGAGGGGCGTTGTTCATGGTGGCTGTGGTCGGTAAGAAAATTCTCCTGGTGGATGACGATGATCCATTGCGCCAGTCGTTGAGCGAGCAACTGCGCCTGCATGAAGAGTTCGAGACGATTGAAGTCGATACCGGCGCCGCTGCCATCGAAATCACCAGGAAAGATCATTTCGACGCCATTCTGCTGGATGTCGGTCTCCCTGACATGGATGGCCGCGAAGTCTGTCGTCTGCTACGGCGCAACGGTGTGAAGTCGCCCGTGATCATGCTGACTGCCGCCGAGTCCGATGCCGACACCATTCTGGCACTTGATGCCGGTGCGAACGACTATGTCACCAAACCCTTCCGTCTCGGGGTCCTGCTGGCCCGCCTGCGCGCGCAGCTGCGCCAGCATGAACAGAGCGAAGACGCGGTGTTCACGATCGGACCATACACTTTTCGGCCGAGCGCGAAGGTCCTGATCCACGGAGAAACCCAGCGGAAGGTCCGCCTGACTGAAAAAGAAACCTCGATCCTCAAGTACCTGTATCGCAACGGCAGCAAGGTCGTCGGGCGGGATATCCTTTTAAACGAGGTTTGGGGATACAATGCAGGCGTTACCACCCATACGCTGGAAACACATGTTTACCGCCTGCGCCAGAAAATCGAGGCGGATCCCTCGAACGCCGAGATTCTGGTCACGGAACCGGGTGGTTATCGCCTGATTCCCTAGTGCCCCGAAACGGTAATTCACTTCATTGAATTGCAGATTTAAACGGGCACCAACGAAAGGACCCCAGTGTGATCGCCTTTATCGATTGCGGATCATGTATCTCTGTGAGCGCCCGGGGTATCGGGCTGCTTCAAAAAGGCTGTCGCCACAGATTTATCTTGGGGTGCGTCTTCCGATCGCCTAAATAAGGATGTGGGTTGAAAGGAAGGCTGTTGAAGTGGCCGAGAAATCCGAATTTTATGTCCGCTTCTGGGGGGTGCGGGGTTCGATCCCCTGTCCAGGCGACAAATTCAGGCGATATGGCGGCAATACCTCCTGTCTTGAGGTGCGTTGCGGCGATCACGTGCTGGTCTTTGATGCTGGTACGGGTTTACGCCCCTTCGGTGAAAACCTGTGCGGTATGGGTCCGGTTGAAGCCGATATTTTCCTCACCCACACCCACCATGATCACATTATCGGGTTGCCGTTCTTCAAACCCAACTTCAACAAGCTCAACCGCATCCGCTATTGGGCAGGGCATCTCAAACCCGAACTCAGCCTGCATGAAGTTCTCTGTCAGTTCATGACGGCACCGCTTTTTCCGGTGCCGCCGAAGATCTTTGCGGCCAACGTAACCTTCCACGATTTTCTTTCCGGCGAAGTTCTCGAACCCCGTCCCGGTGTGCGTATCCGAACCGCGCCTTTGAACCATCCGAACGGCGCGACGGGCTATAGGGTGGAATGCGGCGGCAAGTCGATCTGCTATGTGACCGACACCGAACATGTTGAAGACAAACTCGATCGGAACATTCTGGAACTGGTCGATAATGCCGATATCATGATCTACGACAGTACCTATACCGATGAAGAGTTCCCGCGGTACAAGAACTGGGGGCACTCGACATGGCAGGAAGGTGTGCGGATCTGCGAAGGCGCCGGTGTGCGGCAACTGGTCATTTTTCACCACGATCCCGGCCATGACGACAACTTTATGGACCAGGTCGGGCGAGAAGCGGCAGAATGCCGTCCGGGGACGGTCGTGGCGCGTGAAGGCATGATTCTTTATCCGTGAACATCGCAGGCCCGTTCGGGATGTTCCCCGACTTCCTCAGATACGATTGAAGTTCAGGTGCAGACTTCGTACTCATTGAAAACAGTCCGGCTTTCCGGACGGGTGCGCCGCCGGCGCCTGTGGTTCGGGCTGCTGACCCTGTTCAACGTCGCGCAACGGGGGTTTTTCATCCCCTATCGCTACGCCTCGGGCCTACCGGCCGCCGGCGAACGGCTTCCCTATTCTGCCCTCGAAGCGCTGTTTGACAGCCGCCGGGATGCTTTTGCCGGGTTTCTCGCATCCATGGCACGCTTTTCGGCGGATCTCGAGCGGATTGGCGGAGACTCTCCGCCGCAGCCGCGCTGGCGCCAGTCCTGGTTCCCGCGGCTCGACGCCGCCACTGCCTATTGTCTGGTACGCGACTTGGCGCCGAAGCGGATCATTGAGGTCGGTTCGGGACATTCCACCCGCTTTGTTGCTCGGGCGATCGCTGACGGTGGTTTGAGCAGCAAGGTTACAGCCATCGATCCGGCCCCGCGCGCCGATCTCGGAAGTCTGCCGGTTGAACTGGTCAGCAAGACGCTGGAGGAGGCCGGTACAAAAGTCTTTGCCGATCTCGAGTCCGGTGATTTTCTCATGATCGATTCCAGCCATATTCTGATGCCCGGCAGTGACGTCGATCTACTGTTCGGACGGATTCTACCGGTTTTGCCGGCAGGCGTGCTGGTTCAGATCCATGACGTTTTTCTGCCCGATGATTATCCGGCGTCCTGGGACTGGCGCGGTTATAACGAGCAGCTCGGGGTCATTCCGTTACTTGCGTCCGGCGGCTGGGAGCTGGTGTTCGCCAGTCACTTTGCCGTCACCCGGATGCCCGAAGCTGTCGCGGCTTCGGCGGTTGGCGGCCTGGAGCTTCCCGCGGGCGCGGTTGAATCGGCAATCTGGTTGCGCAAGACGTGTTCGCCTCTTGTTTCGGATAGCTAACGATCTGGCTCTTTCCCGACTTCTCGCGTCTGAAACGAGGTCACGACAATCTGACGCCATGTGATCTTCTTGTGCTCTATGATAGACGGAATGAAGACTGGCCTGTGGTGGCGCAGATCACAGTGTTGGTGGACCGAAGCAGAGCAGGCGAGCACTTGAAATTTTTGGACAAATTCCGTCATCGTGGCGAGCCGGCGCTGCCTGAACGTGTCAGCAAGGCAATCCGAGAACAGGAAGACGCGACCGAACGCCTGATCGGCTGGGTCCAACTGGCCGTGGTCGCGACCTTCGGCTCGCTCTATTTCGTAGCCCCTAAAGTCTATGCCGAGGATGCCGCCTTCGCGCCGGTGCCCTGGGCGCTGGCAATCTATCTCGCGTTAACCCTGATCCGCATCGTCTGGGCGTATAAGGCCCGCCTGCCGACCTGGTCACTCGCCATGTCGGTCTTTTTCGATATGACCCTGCTGATGGTACTGATCTGGAGTTTCCATCTGCAGTACGAGCAACCGGCATCCTTTTATCTCAAGGCGCCAACGCTGCTCTATGTCTTCATCTTTATTGCCCTGCGCGCCCTGCGCTTTGAGGCCCGTTTCGTGTTGCTTGCCGGATTTACAGCTGCTCTCGGCTGGGGCCTTCTGATTCTCTACGTGATCGAGATCGATCCGAACGACAGCATGATCACGCGCGATTATGTGCATTACATGACCTCGAATTCCATCCTGCTGGGGGCCGAGTTCGACAAGATCATATCCATTCTCGTGGTCGCGATCGTTTTGGCCGTGGCGCTTCGGCGGGGGCGGGCGCTGTTGGTGCGTTCGGTGAGCGAAGGTCTGGCGGCGAAGGAACTCTCCCGGTTTTTTGCACCCGAGATTGCGGCCAGGATCACCGGCGCCGACCATGGAATTGCAGCCGGGTCCGGCGAGATGCGGCAGGCCGCGATCGTCAATCTCGATATGCGCGGCTTTACCCGTCTGGCCGGGAAAGCCGAACCCTCTGTGGTCATGGGGGTCCTCGCCGAATATCAGCAGCGCATGGTGCCGTTGATCCAGAAACACGGCGGTAGCATCGACAAGTTCATGGGGGATGGCATCATGGCGACCTTCGGCGCCACCAGTCCTTCGGAGACGTTTGCTGCGGATGCCATAAGAGCGCTGGAGGATGTCTCGGCGGTTGCTGCCGCCTGGCGTCGGGAAAGCGAAGCCACCA
>Ga0214472_10000809_pt1 | contig 37618 bp, 47 predicted proteins | sample RVTome_6_FD_207662 | JGI IMG/M metagenome (GOLD analysis project Ga0214472, IMG submission 207662) | Soil microbial communities from uranium-contaminated site in the Upper Colorado River Basin, Wyoming, United States - RVT140D175 | ecosystem: Environmental > Terrestrial > Soil > Contaminated >...
CACATTTATTCGCGGTCCTAATTTTGACGTTTGGCTAAAAATTATTTCTCGGCCCGAAAATAGCTGGCCTGGGTCTAGTGGAGAAATCAGTCTATGCGAGGAGCCCCCCGGAAACCTGACGCGGTGAAACGGCGAGCTGAAACGGCGACGAAGAACAAACCGAAACCGCCGATGGAACTCGTAGAGACTAGCCTATCGCGAGTTCCCCCCGCCCCCGCCTGGCTACCGAATGTCGCGGCCTTTAGAGAATGGGAACGCGCGTGCGATATCCTCGTGGTCAATAAGCTGTTAACCCCTAGCTCTCTCAGCCCCCTCGGCGTACTGTGCGCGCTATTCGGGCAGCTAGTCGATATTTACGAAGATGGTCGCCAACCTAAAGCGGCAGATCTGGCGCAGTATCGCGGGCTAGCGAATGATTTTGGGCTAACCCCGATGGCGCAGGCACGCATAAAACCCGCGTCGGATACGTCTGATGAAAACCCGTTCGACGAGTTCTAAGCCGAAAAGTTATTTAAAAATCGCCACTGGGTATGCGCGTAGGGCGATTGCGGACACCGACCAGGCGAACCACTGTAAATGGCTACGGTTAGCGGCGCAGCGTTTCCTAGACGATTTAGAGCGGGCGGGGAAACCAGGCACCGGGTTCGCGTTCGACGAGGCGGAGGCCGACCGAGCGTGCCGATTCATCGAGCTGCTCCCGCACATTGAGGGGGAGTGGTCCACGCCCACAATCACACTGGAGCCGTTTCAGGTCCTGTTCTTGGTCTGTCTATTCGGGTTTCGCAACCCGGACGGCACGCGCAGGTTTACAACGGCGCTCCTCGCCGTCGGCCGCAAAAATGGTAAATCCGCATTTGCATCTGGCATCGCGCTATACGTGTTTTTATGTGAGGGGCATAATGGGCCGCAGGTTATAACAGCGGCGACCACAGGAGACCAGGCGAAAATAGTTTTCAGCGTCGCTAAGGCCATGGTGGAGAAAACTCCGGCACTCCGCAAACGGTTCGACGTAAAAGCATTTGCCCGCGCCATATTGTGCAACCAGAACCACGGGACGATGAAGTATGTGTCGGCTAAGGCGTCGACTCAGGATGGCTTAAACCCCGCTGCGATCGTGCTAGACGAGATACACGCGCATAAGACCCCCGACCTGCTCAACGTTTTAAAATCCGCCGCAGGCGCCCGAGCAAATCAACTGTGGTTGTACCTAACAACTGAGGGGTACGAAAATCCCGGCCCCTGGGCGGGTATGCGTAAATTCGCGCAGCAGGTATTAGAGGGACTGGTGGGGGCAGAGCATTTCCTGTGTTTTTTATTTACGCTGGATAAAGACGACGACGAATATGATGAAAGGGTCTGGGTAAAAGCAAACCCGTTGATTGAGTCCAGCCCGCTATTATTCGCGGCAATTAAAAGGGATGCGATTGAGGCGCAGGGTATTCCCAGCATGGCCTCGGAATTTAAAATAAAACGCTGCAATCTACCTGCGTCCGTCGCCGACGGTTTTGTGGATATCCGCGTCTGGCGGAACAACGGGGTCGATCTCGATCTCGACATGCTGGAGGGGTACCCGTGTTACGCTGCGCTCGACCTGGCGTCGACACGAGATACCACGGCGTGGCGTCTGGTGTGGGACGTCGACGGGACGTGGTACACGTGGGGCCGGTACTGGGTGCCGCGGGAGTGCGTGTTTCAGCGGACACAGCGGGGCACAGCGGCATATGATCAATGGATCAGCGCCGGGTGGATGACGCAGACGGAGGGTAACGTGACAGATTACGCTCGCGTCTATGACAATATCGTGGCGGACTGCGAGCGGTTTCGCCCCCGCGTCATCGCGTACGATGACTGGAACTCGGGGGAGATCGTGGCGAAACTGGCAGAGGACGAACTGCCCCTGCGGAATTTCATTCAGGGGCCACGATCGTATCACCCGGCTGTTAAACAATTCGAGCGCCTGTACCTGCGCGGGAAACTGAAACACAGCGGGGACCCCGTGTTGACGTGGCACGCGTCGAACCTGATAATGCGGTATGACGACAATCTCAACATGGCCCCGGATAAAAAACGGTCGGCTGAAAAAATCGATGGCATGGTGGCGCTGCTGATGGCCATCGGGGTCAGCATGAGTGCAGATGATATGGTGTCTGTCTATGAGGAGCGGGGACTGCTGAGTATATGAGCACACCGACGAACAGCCCAACCGCCCCGCGCATCCTGCTGGGCTTGGCGACGGACGCTGCGGCGCTCGCCGCCTACGCCTCGATTATCTACGGTACGTGGCAACTCTCCGAGCCCGCGGCGTACATCGCCGGCGGTAGCATCGGACTGGTCGCAGCTGTGCTGCTGGGGCGTCGAGTATGAGCCTGATGCGCGCAATTTTCGGGTCGAACCAGGCGGCGTCGGACCCGAACCACTGGATCGTCAGGGCGGTCGGGTCAATGACTGCGGCGGGTGTCACGGTCAACGAGACCCTGGCGCTGAACCTTCCAGCGGTTTATGCATGCGTCAACCGTATTGCTAACCCGCTGTCGTCGTTCCCGATCGGAATTTTTCGGCCTGACGCTGACGGACGACCGGTCCGCGACGACGCGCACCCCCTGAACAAACTGCTGAACCGCCAGCCGAACCCGTACATGAACCAACAGCGGATGCGTAAAACGGCGCAGTCGCACGCGTGTTTGTGGGGTAATGCGTACATCGAGATCCAGCGGGACGGCGCCAACCGCCCTGTGGCGCTATGGCCCCTGATGGCCTGGGACACGTCCCCGCATAAATCGGACAGCGGCGAGGTGCGAATTCGGACGAGGATCGACGGCTCGACGTTTTCGCTGCCACTCGACAGCGTGCTGCACGTCGCAGACATCTCTCTGGACGGCTACTGTGGTCTGTCTGTCATCCACCAGGCGCGAGCGGCAGTAGGCCTGGCGCAGGCGGCGGAGACGTTCGGTAGCAAATTTTTCGGGAACGACGCAAGATCTGGGGGCTTCCTGATGTACCCAGGCAAACTGGGCGAGAAGGGGCGCAGGAATTTAGGCGACTCGGTCAATGCCCGCGAGGATTCAGGGTTGGAAAACGCGCACCGCATCCGAATCCTCGAGGAGGGAACGAAATTCGTTCCTACGCAGATACCGCCGGATGACGCGCAGTTTTTGGCCACGCGGGAATTTCAAATCGGCGAGATCGCCCGCATCTACAACGTCCCCCTGTTCTTGCTCCAGCACGAGTCCCCGGGCACTGTGTGGGGTACCGGCATGGAGCAGATGATGCTCGCTTTTATCGTCCACACGCTGGACCCCTGGGTCACTGCGTGGGAGGCCGAGTTTAACAACAAGCTGTTTACCGAGCGCGAGCGCGAGCATGGGTACTATGTCAAATTCAATATGGCCGCGCTGCTGCGCGGGGATATGGCCGCACGCGCCCAGTTCTATGCGTCTGGCATTGACGCGGGGTGGATGCTGCCGTCCGAGGCCCGCGAAAAAGAGGACCTGCCGTTTATCGAGGACCTGGACACTGTGGCCGAACGTAACGAGGGGGACAATCCCAATGGATAAACTGCTGCAACGGCTGGCATGCCACGGGCGAGCACCGGGGGGTGACACGGGCGCCGTGCTGAGCGCCCCGGTGCTCGACAACCTACGCGCTACGTGGGCGGGTCCAATCGCCTCTATCGACCCGGACCAGTTCGGGGCCTGGCTGCAAACCGCGCTCGGTAATATCGCAGCTGATGCGGGGGATCGGAGACTACCTGTAGCGGGTAACGTCGCGGTCATTCCGGTGCGCGGCGTGGTCACCCCCCGCCGCATGGAGTTTTATGAGCAGTACGGGCTGACGACCTCGGTCGACACGATCCGAGCGCAGCTCAGCGCAGCTCGCGGCGCGGAGGGGGTGGCGAAGATCCTGATGGTGTACGACACGCCGGGGGGTGGCACGTTCGGTGTCGACGAACTGGCCGCGGAGATCGCAGCGGCTGCTGCCGAAAAACCGGTCACCGCCCATGTCGAGTACATGGCCGCGTCCGCGGGGTACTGGTTGGCCGCGCAGGCGTCGCAGATCGTCGCATCCCCCAGTGCCCTGGTCGGCTCGATCGGCGTGTACATGACCCACGTGGACGACACCGGTTGGCGCGAGCAGATGGGCGTCGCAGTCGAGTATATCAGCGCGGGACGGGATAAACTGCTCGGCGCGCACGGCCCGTTGACTGACGGGGCACGGGAGTACCTGCAGGGGCTGGTCGACCAGACGTACGCCGATTTCGTGGGCGCGGTCGCCCGCGGTCGAGGCGTGTCAAAGTCGGTCGCTGCGGGAGATCAGTTCGGCGCGGGCCGCGTCGTCACGCCACGAGACGCGCTGGCGGCGGGGATGATTGACAGAGTGGCGACATTGCAGGACACTATTAAACAGCTCGACGGACCCGGTGCGCGCACGCGTATCCGTCAGCGCGCACTGAACCTGATTGGAGGGTGACCCCGTGACTAAAGTTGCGAAATTGCGAGAGAAGAAAGCGGCGCTGGTCGCGGACATGCGGGCGCTGCTGACTGCAGCGGAGACGGAGGACCGTGATTTGTCCGCCGAGGAATCCGCGACGTACGACGACGGCCTTGCCGCCATCGCGAAACTGGACACAGAGATCGGTCGTCTGCAGGCGCTGGAGGCCGCGGAGGCCGCGCTCGACACCCCGCAGCCGTCCGCCGCGTCCCGTTCAGCCGCCCTGCCGAGCCCCCCGCCCGGCCCGGAGGCGTCACGGGAGTTTGAGTCGTTCGGCGAGTTTGTGCACGCGACACGGTTTCGGCCGAACGATCAGCGCCTGGCGAGCCTGTACCAGGATTTTGACCAGCACTCCGAGCAGCGCATGGACACCGGTTCCAGCGGCGGTTTTATGGTCCCCGAGCAGTTCCGCGCGGGGCTGCTGTCCGTGGACCCGACCGAGGCAGTCGTCCGTCCGCGTGCGACAGTGATTCCCGCGGGTACCCCGCCGGACGCCGCGATCAGTATGACCGCGCTGGACCAAACGGGGGACACCCCGGACAACATCTATGGCGGCATCACTGTGGCTAAGACCGGTGCGGTTGAGGGCGGTGACGTCTCAGTTAACGAGTCGGATTTTGACCTGCGCCAGATCAAACTGGAGCCGCACGAGTTCGCGGGGTTCACCACGGTTACTGACAAGTTGCTCCGCAACTGGACCGCAGCCAGCTCACTGCTCGAGACTCAGTTTCGGCGCGCTATGATGGCGTCGGACGATCGAGAGTTTTTCAATGGCAACGGCATCGGTGGCCCCCTGGGCTACCTCAACGCCGGGGCGACGTACGACGTCACCCGCGAAACGTCCAACACGATCACCTACACCGACGTGACCGAGATGCTGGCGCGCCTGCTGATGCGCGGGGGCTCGCCGATCTGGGTGGCGTCGCAGTCGATCATGACTACGCTGCTGCGCATGCGTAACCCGCAGGGCTCGCCGTACAACGGCGACGGGGCACTGATTTTCCAGCCGAGCGTCGTGCCCGGCGTACCGGCGATGCTGCTGGGCTACCCTATCGTGTGGCATGAGCGTGCATCTGCGCTGGGCAGCGCGGGCGACCTGTCACTGGTCGACCTGTCGTATTACCTGATCAAGGACGGCAGCGGCCCGATCATCGCCAGCTCGGAACACGTCAAATTCACCACCAACAAGACGGTATTCAAGATCCTCTGGAACGTGGACGGCCAGCCGTGGCTGACCGCACCGCTCAAGCAGGAAGGCGGGTACGAAGTGTCGCCGTTCGTGGCGCTGAACTAACACAGTTAAATCAGGAGCTTATGGGCCATGAACAAACTGTCAGAGATCATCAACGTCTCAGATGCTGCGGACTGGGTGCCGATCGCGCTCTATACGCAGTTCACCGGATTCGGCGTCATCGTGGACGCCGACGACGGGGAGGGTGTCACTGTCCAGCTGCGTAAAGCCACCAGCTCGGCTGGTGCTAACGCGGCGGACCATGGCGATGCTGTCACCGTGTCCTCAACCGACACAAACGTGACAGTTACCGCTATGACCTCCGCGTTCGCCGGGGACCTCGGCGAAACGGCAGGCGGCGTCGCGTATACCCACGTGTCCTGCACCATCACCGCAGCGGGCTCGCCCGCACCGGGTGAGACTACCTATGGCGGAGTGATTCGGTCTGATGGCCGGTTCAGCGAGTGACGACCGCTACACGGTACGGAGACCGTTTCTCGATCGGCGCACCGGGCTAACTCTGCCCGCGGGTGCGCCGTTTGTCGACCACACCCGCTACGCGCAGATGCTGCGTGACGCGGGGATAATCGACCCAGCGACGGTCCCGCCCGCCCGCCCGCAGCTTGATATTTTCCCACCAGACCGCTGGGTCGACGACACCGTCGCGATCATCGCTGGGGGGGCCAGTCTCAAATCCGAAAAACATCTGCCCCTGCTCGACGGCGTCAGCACCATCGTGGTTAATGACGCGTATCGGCTAAAACCAGATGCGGACATTTTATACGCTGCGGACTACGCCTGGTGGGAGCACCATGGGTACGTGCCCGAGTTCGGCGGGCAGCGCTGGACGCAGCACCGCGGCACGACGGAGTGGGCCGCACGGGCGCGGGAGCGGGGGTTATTCGTGGTCGAGTCCCGGATGGATTGCACGAGTCTGTCGATGGACCCGGCAGTCATACACACCGGGGCGAACTCCGCGTTTCAGGCGCTCAATTTAGCGGTGCTCGGCGGTGCTCGGCGCGTCCTCCTGCTCGGTGTCGATCTCAAGGGGCCACATTGGTTCGGGGACCACCCGACTGGGCTCAACCGCACCAGCCCGTACCCGGTGTTCAGGGCCTCGTTTGAGGCCGTAGCGCCGCAGCTCGCGGAAATTGGCGTCGAGGTTGTAAACTGCTCGAGGAGCTCGGCCCTGCAGTGTTTTCCGAAAATGACGCTCCGCGCCGCACTCAAATGACCGTCGAGTACCTCCCCGTCGCGCATCACCACGAGTCTGTCATCATTGTCGGCAACGCCCCCTCGGCGCGCCCCCTCACTACGCTCGCGTGTCCGGAGGCATCAGCGGTCATCGCGGTCAATGGCGCGGTTGAGTGGCTGCCGCGAGCGGACTACTGGTTTACGCTAGACCCTGACACGCGCAATCGCCGACGGATGCGGGAGCAGCGCCCAGGCACGTACTACTACGCAGCTGTGCCCCCCGAGTTCGGGCAGCGCGACGCACGGCTGCCGGTATGGCGGATGCCCCCCGAACCGCGTGTGCACTGGCTGCGACGCCGCATCGGATCCGGACCGCTATCCAGCCGACGCGGGCTATCAGTGGACCCCGCGGCGGTCAACACGGGGAACTCAGCCTATGGTGCCCTGGGCCTGGCTTTGCATATGGGCGCCCGCCGCGTCGCGCTGTTCGGCGTGCAGGCGGACGGGGACGGGCGGATAACGGGCGGTCGTCCGGGCGACCTGGCGCATCTGCCGGAGCTGTTCGCTAGCGCGTTGCCCCAACTGCACATCCGTGGTATTGATGTCGTAATCGCGGGCAAGTCACGAATCGACGGTTTCCCGCGCATGGGTGTTGAGGAGGCCCTCCGATGGGTTGCAGGATAGGATCGCGACTGGTGCAGACGACCGCACCAGCAGCTGACGTCATGACCCTCGCCGAGGCGCGGGCGCAGTGTCGAGTCGTGCCATACGGATCTCCCGTGGCGCACGACGACGACGACCTGATTACGCGGCTGATCGCAGTCGTGACGGACGAACTGGATGGTATCGATGGGTGGCTCAACCGAGCGCTGATCAACCGCACGTTGCAGTACGCCCTGGACGGGTTCCCGCCGTGCAGCAACCGCATATACCTCCCCCTGACGTCCCCGACGACGGATGACGCCGCCACGCCGATCAGCTCAGTCGTGTATACGGACTCGAACGGTGACGCGCAGACGCTGGTCGAGGATACCGATTTTATTGTGGAAAAACGCAACGACCCAATATACATCGAGCCCGTCTACGGCAAATCCTGGCCCGCAATCCGGGCCGGAACGAACGCGGTGACGATCACGTACACCGCCGGGTATGGCGCCGCGGCGTCAGACATCCCGGAGGCGATCCGTAGCTATATGTTCGTGCGGCTCGGGCAGCTGCATGAATTCCGCGAGCTGGTAGTCGCGGGGGTGACGGTTGCTGAGGTCCCGTTCCTGCGCGACAGCCTGGAAAACAAACGCGGCCGGAGGCCCTGGTGATGGAGTCAGTAGCCCGCATCTTCGTCGGCTGTGCGCCGAATCGGGAGGACGCCGAATCACAGGCAGTACTCGAGTACTCGATCCGTAAACATGCTAGCTGCCCCGTGGTGATCACGTGGATGAAACTGCGTCGCGATGATCCGATTTATGATGGCTGGCGGACCGAAAACTGGCCGACGCCGTTTTCGGGGTTTCGCTGGGCGGTGCCGGAGCTGGCCGGGTTCCGAGGCCGAGCGATCTATATGGACTCGGATGTCATCGTGCTGCGCGACGTGGCGGAGCTGATCAACATGCCGCTCGGCGAGGGCAAACTGCTCGCCGCAAAATCCGCTCGGCGCCTGTGCGTGTCGTTATGGGACTGCGACCGAGCTGCCGCGCTGGTGCCTCGGATCGAGGACCAGAAACGGAGCCCCGATACGCACCTGATGATGCAGACGAAAATGCGCGGCAGCGCGCACGTGGTGCAACCGTTCGTCGGCAGCAACTGGAATAACCTCGACGGCGAGCCCAGCGAGCTGCCTGTCGGGGCGCTGCACTATACGTCTATGCCACACCAGCCCCACGTACCCCGCGCTCGTGCCCGCCTGGCACGATCAGGCTGGAAACACTGGTTTGACGGCGCCGCGAAACCGCACTGGAACACAGCGGTTGTAGAGCTGTTCGAGCAGATGCTCGCGGAGGCGATTGAGGCCGGGCACACCCCGGAGTCGTACTGCGCAGATCCGATCTACGGGGACTATCGCAAACGGTCGCTGGCCGCAATGAATGGTGCGGTACCGCACTGGGGGAGGTCATAATGGTTGCGGTTGCGTGTGTGTGGGTCGGGACCGGGTATGGTGTCGAGTACGTCCAGCGGCTGCGCAACATGGTGCGACGGCATCTGCGATTAGAGCACCGGTTCATATGCCTGACGGATAAACCCGAAACGCACATCGACGGCGTCGATTTTGTGGACATCCGCCACCACAAATGGCCGGGCTGGTGGTCAAAAATGGCGCTGTTCGATCCGGCCCTGCGGGGCATGTCAAACTGCGTCTATTTCGATCTGGACACCGTGATCGTTGGCGACATTACCCCGCTGTTCGACTGTCGCGATTTCGCAATCTGTGAAAATTTCACGCGGGCTGCGGGGCACCCGACGTACCCGTGCTCCTATGGCTCCTGCGTCATGTACCTGCCCCTCGGGTTTGGGCGTCGAATTTTTCAGCGGTTTGAGGCTGACGCTGACGCGTTGATGGCTCGCCACGCCCAGTACGGCGATCAGCGCCTGATAGAGGAGTACTACCCGTTTGCCACGCGTCTACAGCGCGTTATGCCGAGAGGATTTTTTGTCGGCCGTCGTGAGTTTTCGGACGGGGTGCCACCCGACGCCAGCGTAATGGTGTTCGCGGGGCCCGTAAAACCGCATAACACGGCGCACCCGTGGGTGCAGGAGCACTGGAGATGATTAAAAACGGGCGGCAGTTCGGGACCAGCCTACAGGACATCCGAGCGGATCATATCGAGCGGTACCGGTTCGCCGTGCGGATCGCGGAGCAGTCCTGCGAGGATGGCCCGCCGATCGGCACGGTGCTGGACGTCGGCGCCGGGACCGGGTACGGCGCGTACCTGATGGCGCAACGCGGTTACGCGGCAACCGCAGTGGAGATCGACGCGGCCGCGCATGCGCACGGCGAGCAGCATTTCGCCCATCCCGGCGTGCAGCGCCTCAACTGCGACGTCCGCGAGATGCTGCCGGGCGTCTACGATATGACGACGTGTTTCGAGGTGCTAGAGCACGTCGACGACCCGGTCGAGCTGCTGGGCGCTATCCAGAGCCCACGGCAGTTGTTGATCTCCTCTGTGCCGAATGAGGTGGTGGTGCCGTTTGACGCACCGGGCACGCACCGGGACCACAAACGCCATTTCACGCCCGCCGAGTTCCAGGCGCTGCTGGCGGCGGCAGGGTACGACATTGTGGAAATGGGCAGCCAGCGCGATAAAATCGGGGTGGGGGCTCAGGTGCGTCGGGGCGATACGGGGGGCCGCACGCTAGTAGCGGTTTGCCGAGCGTTATGATTGTCAGTCACAAATGGCGGTTTATATTTCTCAAAACCCGCAAAACGGCAGGGTCATCGATCGAGGCGGCGCTAGCCCCCCTCCTCGGCCCGGAGGACCTCATAACCGGGTCGGCCCGTGACGGGACACCCCGACGCAACTGCCAAGACCGCATGACGGGGCATTGGGGCTGGCGACGGGTACGCGATTTTATAGGGGCCGAAACATTTGATCAATACCGGCGGGTATGCGTCGAGCGCGACGCATACGATAAATCGGTGAGCGACTGGCTGTACCACCGCGACGTCTTGAGCACCACGACGCTGGGCCTGGCCGAGTACATCCAGCAGCGCCGCCCCAGTGACTGGACGCGGTACGCTGAGGGGGACCAGCCCGTCGCTACGGTCCTGCGGTTTGAAAACCTCGCGGCCGAGTTCGGCGACTGGTGCGCGGCGACCGGCCTGCCCCCGGTCGGCATCGGCGCGTACCAGCTCAAACGCAATGCCTGCCGGGGGGTGGCGCGGGACTATCACGACGCCGCCAGTTGCGCGGCCATTGCCGATGTGTTCGCGCGCGAGCTGGAGTACTACGGGTATCGCCTATGAGGATCATAGCCTACGAACCAGGCTACAACGAAAAACACTGTCGAGTGCTGCGCGCCCTAGCCGCGGGCATCCCCGGCTGCGAGGTCCGCCCGCTCGGGCAGTATGAGCCGTGCGACATCGCAATCATTTTCGGGGCGTACAAACGGGCGTATGCAAAAACGCTGCCAAAACTCGATATCCTCCAGCGCCACCACGGGCGGCAGCTGCTGATGGTCGAATCCGCGTTTGTCAAACGGGGCGAGTACTACCAGGTCGGCTGGGGCGGCTATGCTGGCAACGCAGATTTTAACACCCCCATACGCATGCCGTCGGATCGCTGGGACCGACTCGCGGTACCGGTCAGTCCGTGGCGCCGCCGCAGTACGGGACCGATCGTCGTGTGTGGTCAGCTCCCCTGGGACACGCAGGTGCAGGATGTCGACCACCGCGGGTGGTGTCGCGAGATGATCACTCGGCTCCATCGGGCGGGCCACGACGCCATTTTCGCGCCTCACCCGCGGATGCGTGACCTCGACGCGTACGGAGTGGCCCGAAAATACTACCGGCCTGGCCAGACACTGGCGGCGCTCCTCAAATCAGCCCGCGCCGTGGTAACATGGAACTCGACGTCGGCGGTCGATGCGATACTGCGGGGGGTCCCCGCGATCACCAGCCATCCTAGCTCGATCTCGCGAGCGGTCAGTCAACACACCGTCGCGGATGTTGAGCGGCTGGAGTACCCGGATCGGTCGGCGTGGCTGGCGAGGCTGGGGTATGCGCAGTGGACGCTCGACGAGATGGCGTCCGGCGAGACGTGGGACCACCTCAACCGGGAGTACGTATAATGCGTGCCGGTCGGCTCGACACCCGCATGATTTTGCAGCGGAAAGTTGAGTCCCGCGATTCGGTCGGCGGCGTGTCGTGGGCGTGGGAGGATGTGGCCGAGATGTGGGCGGAGGTCCGTGGGCTGCAGGGCAGGGAGTTTTTCGCCGCGCAGCAGGTCAACGCCACGGCTACGCACCAGGTCACGATCCGGTACCGAGCGGGGGTGACCGCGAACATGCGATTCGTGGAAAAATCGGCGCCGACAGTTGGCTACGATATCATCGCTGCGCCGTCGAACCCCCGCCGCACCGAGATTGTGGCCGTGTGCGTCGTGCGCGAGGCGGATGGCTGGAGGGCGGATTGATGGCGACTGGAGCAGTAACGGGCACTCCACAGTTGCTGCGCCAGCTGCGCCAGCTGCAGAACAGCGTGCAGGCTCGGGCCGTGCGTAACGCGCTAGGCGCCGCGGCCCGTATCGTCGCGAAACGCGCCCGGCAGACCATACCCGTCGGGACTCAGGCGCACCGCACCTATCGCGGTGTGCTGGTCGCGCCCGGATTCGCACGTCGATCCGTCGTGGTGCGCACGTCGATCAACAGACGGACTGGGCGCATAACCGCAGTAGTCGGGGTGCGGGCACAGGCATTTTACGCCACGCAATTCGTCGAGCTGGAGCGCGGCAACTCCAGCCGCACCGGCAGGCCCTGGCTGCGCCCCGCGTTTGAGGAGACCCAGCCGCAGCAGATCGCGGCGATTGATCGTGCCCTGGCGCGGGCCATACTGAGGGCTGTTAAAAATGCTGGTTGAAGAGGCGCTGTATTCCCTGCTGACGGCAGACGCGGAGGTATCCGCCATCGTCGGCACCCGCGTGTTCCCGGGTGTCGCACCGCAAGATGTCGCGGCCCCCTACGTGCTGTACCGTAAAACCGGGCGCGACCGGCGGTTTCTCCCGTGCGGTACGGACGGCACGATGGTGACGTCGTTCCAGATCGACTGCTATGCGGCGACGTATCTACAGTCCGTGCAGCTGGCACAGGCGGTAACCGATCGGCTAGAGCCATACAGGGGCGCTACTGGCTCGCCCGCGATTACGCTGGTACACTGGTTTCTAGACCGAGAGTTCGATCTCTCAGACATTGAGCCCGGCCTGTTCCGCCAGTCCTGCGACTGGCGCGTATGGCACCACGACTAAATTGAGGATAGGCAGATGCCCACGATTGCGGATTCAACAGTTGGCAATTTTAAAATGTACATCGGCGACGCCGCGTCCCCCGAGTCATTCGACGAGTGGTGCGAAATTTTCAACATCCCGGAGTTTGGCCAGACGAACGGGCTGGTCGACGTCACCGCGTTTTGTAATGGCGGCTTCCGCCAGTATAAAGGGGCACTCGCGGATGGCCTCGAGGTCGAGTTTCAGGGTAACCACGTCCCGAACTCAACTGTGCAGAAGCGACTGCGCGATGCTGTCATCAACAAATCAAACATTAACATTCGTATCGATGACGAGAATATCAGCCCGACGGAGCAGTACACGCTCAACGTGGTGTCCCTCAGCTGGCGTATCGGCCCCGTCGTGGACAACCGCAACACGTTTATTTTCGGCTGTAAAATCAACACGATTACGGTGCCCGCGTAATGAGCATCAAAACAGCACAGGCGTTTCTAGGCGCCGCAGCACTGCGCCGTAAGACGGTATCGGTCGACGGCGGAGAATTGACCATCCGCGAGATGTCGATCACGGAGCGCACTCAGTTCTCGCAGCTGTATGGGCAGGGCACATCCGACGCGCTGGCCTACCTGCTGGGCGTAGCCGTACTGGACCCGGACACGGGCGCCGCGCTACTGTCCGGGGAGGACGCGCATCGCGCAGTCGCCGAGTCGGGTAGGTTCGTCAAACACGTGGTCGAGGAGATCCTCCTGCTGTCCGGACTGGGCGGGGATGACTCGGGAAACGACCGGAGCTAACCGATGCGGAGCGGTTTGAGCATCGGTTAGCTCTCGCCCTGGGCCGGACAGTACAGGAGCTGCGCGACACGATGGGCGCGGCAGAGTACATGCGATGGGGGGAGTACTATCGGTGCGAGCCCTGGGGCGCGACTCGAGATAACATGCACGCGGGCATCATAGCCGCGGCACTCACGAACCCTCACCGTCGGCGTGGCACTCGGGCGCTGACGCACGATGATTTTATGCTGCGAGATTCGCGGACGCAGCACGCCGATCAGCGGCGGAAATTCCGCGAGTACCTACGGTCAATGGCGGTTAAAAAATAATGGCAGATCTGGCGAAACTTCTTGTGCGGCTGGAGGGTGACAACATCAAGCTGATGAAGTCGCTCGACCAGGCCGACAAGCGCATTTCGCGGTTCGAACAGTCGGCCAACCGCAGCGCCGCCGCGTTCTCCCGCGGATTCAAGCGGGCCGTTGCGTCCGCAGCAGCGGCGGTTTCCGTGTTTTCCCTAGGTCGCATGGTCGAGGAAGCGATCGGACTCGAAGAGGCCAACGCTAAAGCAGCGCGCGGCCTCGGCCTGACATCGGCCGCTCTGAACGAGTACAAATTCGCCGCCGGTATTGCATCGGTATCGACGAAGGAACTGGAACTCGGGCTGCGCAACCTCAACAAACGCATGAGCGAGGCAGCGGGGGGCACGAAAACCGCGTCGAATATATTCGACACCCTGGGCGTCTCGGTAACGGACGCGTCTGGTAAAATCCGTAACGTCGATGACGTGTTCGGCGATCTGATTGATCGGTTCTCCGCGGCGGAAAATAACGCAAACCGGACTCGAATCGCGCTGGAACTGTTTGGGCGGGCGGGGCAGAAGTTGATCCCGCTACTGGTCAGCGGCCGCGAGGAATTCGCTCGGCTGCGCAGTGAGGCCCGGCGTCTCGGACTGGTGCTGGACGGTGAGACATCCGCGGCCTCCGAGCGGTTTTTGGACAACCTCACGATTCTGCAGGCGCAGCAGCAGGGGTATAAAAACCAGCTCGCAACTCAGCTACTGCCGGCACTTGAGGATTTGTCGGGCCTCATGATCGAGCTGGCCGCAGACCACGAGGCGGTCGCGACGCTGGGTACCGTGCTGGCGGGGGTGCTCAAAGGGGTCGCGACTACGGCGCTCGCACTCGGCACGACTTTTGCTAACGTCGGCCGGGCGATCGGCGGGCTGACCGCAGCGGCGCAGGCGGCGATCGAGGACACATCGATCAGCCTAGGCGGTGTCCTGCGCGGGTTCGCTCGCGGCGGGCTGGACGACGCGATCGCCGGATCCGTGGAGACCGGTTTCGGACGGGCCAGTACCATCATCGACCAGTTTACGGAGGACAATGAGCGTGCGACACGCGAGGTCGAGGAGCGACTCGGCAAACTGTGGTCAAACGGTTTTAACGCCGCAGGGCAAGACGCCGCCGAGGTAGCCGCCCAGATGCGCGAGCTGCGCGAGGAGTTAGGGCTGTCCGATCTCGGCGCGATACCGGTCGGAGTGGACGTTGATACACAAAGGGCCGAGGCCGCAGCGAAACAGATCTCGAGGGTTATCGATCAACTGCGGCTACAGGTCGACACACTCGGCATGTCTGCGGACGCGGCGAAACGGTACGAACTGGGGCTGAAAGGCGCGTCGACGGAACAGCTGAAACTGGTAGAGTCGTTGCAGGAGCAGCTCCGGGCAGATGCTGAACTGCAGGCGTCACTCGATCGCGAGGCGGAGTCGCTCGAAACCGTTCGATCCGCGTGGTCCGATCTACGGGACCGCATGTCTGACATTGGGCCGGTCGCCCGCCAGTACATCGCAGATATCGGGGCGCTGAAACAGGCGCACGATGCGGGGGTGCTCAGTACCGACCAGTTCCGCGAGGCACTCGAAAAACTCGCGGATGGGTATACCTCGGCCGCGTCGGGCGCAGGGTCGTTCGAGGACCAGATGCAGCAGCTCAGCAAACGGATAGGGGATAACCTCACGCAGAGCCTGGAGGATTTCCTGTTCGATCCGATCGAGAACGGGTTCGACTCGATCGAGAAAAATTTCTCAACTCTGCTGCGGCGGATGGCGGCGGAGATCGCCGCGCGGGAGCTGATGAAACAGCTGTTCAAGGGGCTGACCTCGTCCGGCCTCGGCGACGTCGCGAACCTGCTCGGGGGCGCGTCCCTGGGCGCTCGCGCTACCGGCGGTCCGGTCACCAGCGGGACTCCATATCTCGTGGGCGAGCGCGGCCCGGAGCTGTTCGTACCGGCCGGTAGCGGCACGATCGTGCCCGCACATGACACGGCGGCGAGCGGCACGCGGCCGATCGTCATCAACGTGTCCACCCCGAACGCCGATTCGTTCCGCCAGTCCTCCCGCCAGATCGCAGGGGACGTTAAGCGCAAGCTGGGGGCGACCTGATGGCCCGGTTTATCGATGTGTACCTGGCGGACTGCGTGCCCGGCTACCCGTGCGCTAGCACCCCCCGGTTTTCGACGGCGATCGTAGCGGTGGACAGTGGGGCCGAGCGGGCGCGGCAGCGCTGGGAGCACCCCCTGCACCGGTTCACGCTGCCCGAGGCCGTTCGGGACCATGACGTATTCGAGGCGATCCACGACCACTGGCTGGTCATGGCCGGGCCCGCGCGTACGTTTCCTTTCCGGGATCCACTCGACTGCGCATCAGTGGCGTTGACGCAGCCAGTGACGGACGACTCGCTGCTGCCGACGATCTCCGGCACAGATCAGACGCTCGGGACGGGGGACGGCACAACCACGAATTTCCAGCTCGTGAAAACATACACACGCGGCCCCGGTACGTATACGCGGACCATCTATCATCCGGTCGTCGCGTCCGCGTCGGTTACCCTGGATGGCAACGATCCGCTGTCGTACTCACCCGCGTTCACGTACGCGATCGACCGGGACACGGGCGTCGTGACATTCGACACGCCACCGAATGCGGGTATGATCGTGAGAGCGGGGTTTTATTATGATGTCGAGGTGCGGTTTGAGAGCGACGACGCGTTCGACGGCATTGTGCGGACGTATGGCATTTCTGGCTTCGCGGATTTATCCCTAATTGAGGTTCGGCCCTGCGCCGATTGAGGTGAGGTATGGCTATTCGATGGGCGGAAAGTTTCGATTATTATGGGTTCACAGAAACAAACATGTCAGACGGTCTGTGGTCCTCGGCGTTGGGGACCTTGACGACGAGTTTCGCTCGAACAGGCACACACAGTTACCGGCCCACCACCGCCGATTCCGCCAACCGCCGTATTTTCGGCGACGATCTAACAACATTCGGGATGGGGTTCGCCCTATACCTGACCGCGCTACCCGTACTCAACACTACGAACTACTTCGTATTCTGGGCATCCGAGGGGGCGAATGGCGCGTTCAGCCAGTTCACGATAAACATCACGTCGACGGGGACTGTGCAGGTCCGCAATCACTATCAGAGCGGGCCGATTGTAGCCGAGTCTGCGCAGGGGGTAATCACCGCGGAGACACACCAGCACATCGAGTTCAAAGCGACCGTCGGGAACACAGGCTCAATCGAGGTCCGCGTAAACGGCGTGACTGTCATAAACGAGGCGTCCGTGGACCTCCTGTACTATGAGGCGAACCCCACGGTTGCACAGTTCGGGATGTCCCGTGCCACCTCGGGCGATGGGTCGGGGACGTACATCGACGATCTCATCATGTGGGATACGACGGGGTCCGGCAATAACGATTTCATCGGCGACAAACGCGTGTTTACACTTTTCCCGGACGGCAACACCGCGCAGGCCGATTTTTCGGTTGTCGGCGCGGCGTCTGGGTATGAGGCGATCGACGAGGCGGACCCGGACGATGACACCACGTACATCTATGAGGACACGACGGGGAGCCCCGCCCCCAGCTCCGAGTTTACCCTCGACGACCTGCCCGCGGGCGCCGCGAACATCGTAGCGGTCATCCCGGTCGTCAGGGCACAAAAAGATGAGGCAGGCGATGCTAATTTAACCGTTGGGCTGGTATCCGGGGCATCTGAGGTCAATGGCGCGGACAACCCGATGACGACCGAGTGGACGTATCGCGCAGACGTTTTCGAAACAGACCCGGCGACCGGTGCGGCATGGACCCCAACGGCAGTTGATGCGGTGCAACTCAAACTCGCTCGGACTCTGTAACGGCGATGGCCCGCCCGGAGGTAACGCAGGCCCCCGTACTCGTCGTCGCGGCTCCTGACGCGCAGACGCAGGTAACACAGGCCCCCGTACTCGTCGTCGCGGCTCCTGAGGCTCCTGACGCGCAGACGCAGGTAACGCAGGCCCCCGTCCTGGTGCTCGGTGAGATCATCGAAAACGAGGTACGTGTCACACAGGCCCCGGTCCTGGTCATTACCGGTTTTGATGCTCAGGTACGTGTCACACAGGCCCCCGCCCTGGTGCTCGCAGACTGGTCCCCGTGTTTCGCGCAGCAGGCCACCGTGTGGATTATCACGAGGACCGACGGCGAGGTATACGGTTTTACGGACCACGACCAGACGCTGACGTTCCGCGGCGTGTCCTGCAAACCGTGCGACTCGGTCAGTGGCTCGGCCGTTCAGCTGTCGGCGATCGTCGGGCAGTCCGGCAGCGTCGAGCTACGGGGTATCCTGGCATCTGGGGGCGTCGACGAGGTCGAGCTGTACAGCGGCCTGTTCGACGGGGCGAAACTAGAGGTATGGCTAGTCCCGTGGGGCGATAACGAGACGGGCGAGATACCGCGGCGATTGATGGGCGGGACCACCGGTGACAGCACGCAGGGCGAGATCAGTTTCTCACAGGAGATCCTGTCGGATCAGCAGTACCTGCAGCAGCACGCCCTGCCCGAAACGTACACTGCCGATTGCCCATATGAGTTCGGCAACTCCAATGACTCACGCTGCCCGGTAGACCTCGGGCCACTCGTCGTATCCGGCAGTGTGACGGGGCTAGCCGTGCCTGACGCGATGACGAATTCCACACGGCGGATTTTCACGGATTCAACCCGTGTCGAGGCGGACCGCGAGTTTGAGCTCGGTCAGATCACGTGGACCAGCGGCGACAATGCGGGGCAGACGTCATTCGTGAAGGATTTTTCGGGCGGCGCGTTCGTCCTGTGGGAGCCTCTGTTCTACCCGATCGAAATCGGCGACGGTTACGACGCGACGCCCGGATGTGCGAAGACAAAATCTGCGCACCTGACGTACAACGCCGATCTGGTTGATTTCGGTGGGTACCCGGACATCCCCGGTACCGACGCATTCAGGAGGGCACCAGATGCCAAAGAATGACACGCTCCGTGACGCGATATGCGCCGAGGCCCGGCGCTGGCGGAAAACTCCGTACTGGCACCAGGCCGCGCTGATCAGCGTGGGCGTCGACTGTGTCGGGCTGATCCGGGCCGTCGGTCACGCGTGCGGCGTGCTGGCGGATGACGCTGCGCAGTGGCGCCCGTTCGCGGCGTACAGCCGTCTTCCCCGCCCGGAGCGCATGGGCGAGGCGATGCGCACGTTCCTGCACGAGATCGACCCAGCGGATGTGCTGCCCGGAGATATCCTGTGGATTCAATGGCGCGACGGGTTGCCGATGCATCTCGCGCTGTACCTCGGGGAAACGATCATCCACGCCCTGTACGATGTCGGGTTCGTCGCCGAGCATGGGTACTCTGCCGAGTGGCGCGAGCGCACGCACTCCGTGTGGCGGTACCCTGGGCTGGTTGGGCAATGAGCGGATCTAGCGTCGGGCAGATCGTCGGCGGCGTAGTCGGCGGTGTCATCGGGTTTGTCTCGGGCGGTCCGGCCGGGGCGGTTAAGGGGTTTTCGATCGGCTACACCCTGGGCGGTATCATCAACCCGCCGGACGGGCCGACGCTGGTCGGTCCGCGACTCGACGATCTGCGCGTTACCACGTCCACGTACGGCGCTGTTCAGGGGCTGGTGTACGGCCCGAAAAACCGGGCATCGGGGAATGTCATCTGGTCAACCGGGCTAATCGAAGCGGTCAAAAAGAAAAAATCGGGTGGCAAGGGCGGCGGCGGGACGACCACGAAAACGTACTCCTACTCCGTGTCGTTCGCGCTCCAGATCAACGCTCGGCCGAGTGCCCGGTTTAGCCGCATCTGGATGAATGGGAAACTAGTTTTCGACGCGGTCGGAATATCCCTGCCCGCCGTCGATCTAGTCAACGGGCAGCTGATCGACAAATCGTACGGTACTCATGTGGTTATGGACGAAGTCCGCTTCTGGCCTGGCTCCACCACCCAGATCGCAGACCCACTGATCGAGACATACCTCGGCGCGGGCGGGACCCCGGCGTTCCGTGGCCGGACGTACCTGACATTTAAAAATCTCCAGCTGGCGGATTTCGGCAACCAGATGCCGTACGCGATTGAGGTCGAACTGGTCGCAGACGAGGAGATAACCCTCGGGCAGGTCATACAGGACCTCACCGATCGATCGGGCGTCGGTATCGTCAGCTGCGCGAACCACCGCGACCAGGTCGAGGGATATATGATCGGCGCGTCGATGTCCGTCTCTGCGGCCCTGGTCCCTCTCGCCACCGCGTATAATCTCGACATCGCCGAGCAGGGTGGACAGATCCGTTTCGTCAGCCGTCTGCGCGGGATGCGCGGGGTGATACCGACAGACGAGATGGGCGGACGGGACGCAAACGCCGGGCCGATCGAGCCTGCACGGTACGCTAACCTCCGGTCGATCGGGCTACCGAAACAGGTCGCGCTCTCGTTCGCCGACTCGGATTTCGACTACCAGACCAGCACCGTCAGCGCGATCCGGGATGGGGGGGACACGAGCAGTAAAACCGAGGTCGAGCTGGCACTGACACTGGATGCGGACGCGGCGCGGCGTATCGCTGATCGGCTCCTGTGGGCGCCCTGGGCAGCTCGCCGCACCGTATCGTTCAGTACGTCCGACCAGTGGATGGGGCTAGAGGCGGGGGACTCAACCGGCGTACCGTTTGGCGAGCAGGCCCTCCCCTATAAAATCACGAGTAAAACCCGCGGTCATAATGGCGTCATCCAGTGGGAGGCGCAGCGGGATGACCACGAGATCTACAGCTCCGACGCGCTCGGGGCTGCGACGACGCTGCCGAGCAACGCCGTTGCGTTCCCCGGCGAGACTCGACTGCTGTTACTCGACACTCCGATTTTCCGCGATCTGGACGACGACTCGGGGTTTTACTGGGCGGTCGATGCGGGGCAGTCTGGCTGGCGCGGCGCGTCAGTACAGCGATCGTCAGACGGCGGCGTGACGTACAACGAGTTGAGTGAGGCGTACCTGCGAGCCGAGACGGGCGACGTCGCGACCGCGATCGGGGATGGGCCGACAGCATCATGGGATGACGGCAATGAGCTGGTCGTCGAGCTGCTCTACCCGAGCCATGCGCTCGAGTCCCTGTCCGACGAGGCGGTCCTGAGCGGCGGCAACGCGGCGTACTACGGGCCAGCTGACGGGCAGGGCGGCGAGATCCTCCAGTTCGCGGACGCGACGTTGATCGCGACCAACACGTACCGGTTGACCAGGCTGTTGCGCGGGCGACTCGGCACCGAATCTGCAGTCGGCACGCACGGAGCTAACGAGGTATTTGTGGCTATAGCTCCGGATCGGATTAGCCGCTCGGATTTCGGCGCGGGCGACTGGGAGCGGGAGCGCCAGTATAAAGGCGTGTCAATTCTGACCGATATCGCGGACGCGACCGAACTCGATTTTACTAACGCCGGGGCGGGCAAAAAACCGTACTCTGTGGTGCACCCCCTCGGGGTCCGGGACGGTAGTAATAACCTCACAATCACGTGGACGCGGCGATCCCGGTATCGTGCGCCCGGCCTGGGATACGGTCCGGTCCCGCTGGGCGAGACGACCGAGCAGTATGAGATCGACATACTCGACAGTCCCGGGGGGACCGTACTGCGGACCATCACGGCGACCTCGGAGACGGCGAGTTACACAGCGGCCCAGCAGACGACAGACGGGCTGACGCCGGGCGATTTAGTTGATATGGTAATCCACCAAATGAGTGACAGTATTGGGCGGGGTTTCCCCCGCGTAGCGAGGATATGACAATGCCACAGCAGGTACCATTGCGGGTACTGGCCCGCGCCACCGACCGCCACGGCGAGGACGTCCCCATAACGGACGTACGGCACATGCCGATGGGCAGGATCGGGGAGGGCGGCAGCATCTCGGTGCTGTTTGTAGGCGGAGAGCGTTTCGCCGCCCGAGCATTCGTGATCAAAAATCGCGAGTTGGTGGAGGTGTAACCCATGACGACAACTGCGGATCTGGGATTGCCGGAGATCGCATCCCAGCAGAGCCAGCCTGAGGTAACCCATAATGAGGCGCTGCTGCTGCTGCAGGCGCTGCTCAACGGGGCTGCGTCGATCGGTGATAACACCCCGCCCGGTAGCCCGAGCGCGGGGGACATCTATGTCCTCGGCACATCCCCGACAGGGGCATGGGCGGGCCGGGCGAACTGTATCGCGATCTACTCCGGGACCGCGTGGGATTTCATCCCGGGCGAGGACGACGCGGGGACGCCGATTACAATGGGCGCACGGCAGGCGGGTATGCGGGCCTGGGTCCGCGATGTGCGGGCTCTGTACATCTGGACGGACACCGGCGCCAGCCCCGCGGATTATGCGTGGGTCGACTACGCGACGTTGTAAAAAAAAAACCCGCAGCGCGGGGCATACGGGCGAAGGGGGGGTTTCGGGGGCTACAGCGCGTTAGTCAGAGTGCCGATCAGAGTGCCGATGAACCCGGCGGCAAACACCCCGATTGATAAGGCGACGTACAGAATCGCGGCGCCTGCGAGTTTGGATTTCATAGTCGTACCTCGAATGTGGGCATGAATGGGTCATCAGCGACCCATTCATGGGCGGTCTGTGTACGTTCATCTACCGCTCCGGCCAGTACGCCCCGTCCGAACCCGGCGGCGGACCTCCATTTTCAGTCCTCCCCGTTGGCCCTGCGCGCATCGTCGATCAGCATACGGCGCTGCACGTCCAGCTCGGCGGCGTGCGGGACGCTAGAGTAAAACGAAAATTGTGAGCCGTCCGCACGCTGGGCTCGCCACATACCGGTGCGAAAACCGCAGCGGCCCGCAGGCCCCCCAAACACGTCTACGTCTGTGATGGGGCTGGAGTAGATGTTAATGTTCATGGCTCTGTATCTCCTGTAACAATGTGTGGGTCATCTCTGTGTCTACAACTACAGTATCGGCGCTAGGGTGTTGACTGTCAATAGAGGATCGAAAATATTTTTCGACCCGGACGCTGGCACGGGTCCTAGCGTTGCACTCGGCGGCTATCTCCACCGCTGTCCTGATATGCGGTACGCCGCGTGGCGTACCGATCAGCCATTGTGGTCATCGCGCAGGCCCCCCACGCAGACGACGATGCCCGCAGCGCAGACCAGCAGCGGGATGATCCCAGGCTGCACGTACACTAGGGGTGCGAGCGCTATCATAGCTGCCATGCTCAGTCCTCCACGGTCCAGTCGCGATCCCGCACCAGCGCACGCAGCTCCGCGAGATCCTCCGCCGGGATGCACAGCCGCACCCGCAGCATGTCCGCCTCCTGCAGCAGGCGCGTCACAACCGCATGCAGCCGCTGGCGCGAGCACCCGATATCCGCAGCGACCTCGCTGAGTCCCTCCCGCTCGACGAGCACGCGCTGAGCCGCGGCCAGCATCCTAACGTTGATTTTTGTGGACGCCGCCACCTCGAGAAACTGTCGCTCTTTCATGTCATTCTTTCCTGTACCGTTTGCCTGCCCAGCCACCCGACGCCCTGATCGGCCATCCCTCGGCCCAGCTCGGCATGACGCCCATCAACCGCTCTAACTCCTCTACCGAACCGTACCCCTCTGGTACCTCAGCCACAATTTCGTCGTAGATGCGCAGCACCGTCGGGTAGTGGTGGTCCGCTAACCGCAGTATGGCATCGCGCAGGATGTCCCGCGCCGTCGCCTGCACGACGTTTTCGCACAGCGACCCCCCGTACGTCTCGATCCGAGTCCAGCCCCGTTCGCCCTTCGCCGGATTTTTGTTATTCGACATGTACGATATTTGCCAGTCCGTTGCACGTTTACGCGTCCCGAGATCGAGCCGCGCCTGGTGGTACGTCAACCGCCGTCCGGACGGTAGCTCTATATACATCGTGTCCGCCTCGGAAAATACCCGTACATCACGATCGGCGCCGAGCGTTATGCTAGTGCCGGGGTTGCCGATGACCGACACCGCCGCGCCCTCCAGCCCGTACCGCTCGGGTTGCCCGTTGCGCACCTGGCCGCCCCAGAATTCCACGATATGTGGCGACGCGTCACGCCACGCCAGTACCAGCCGTCTAACCGCGTCGTCGTCGAGAGTCCCGGATTTATCAAACTGCCGCCACGCGCCGATCCAGCCGCCGAACCCGAGACCCAGCTCCGCCGGTTTGCCGATTTTCTGCCGGTCCGCGTGGTTTTCGCCGTGCTCGACCCGGTAAGCCGCGTACTCGTCGTAGCTGGTACCGGTGATCCGGGACGCCGAGCGTAGATATATATCGTCACCGCGGGCAAACGCATCGAGCCGCCACTGCTCGCCCGCCAGCGCCGCGGTTACGACCGCCTCGATCGCGGTATAGTCGCTACTGATAAACTGGTGCCCCGGCGCGGCGATAAACAGCCCTCGGATGCAGCCCGCGATCGTCAGCAGCGCATCGCCGAAAAACTGCTCGACCAGGTCCAGATCGCCGAGCGCCATGAGCCGAATCGCGTGGTCCACCGCCTCGACGCTCCACGATCGCTCCACGGCGAACGCCGCGTCGGTGTCACACCAGGGGCACCGAGGGCGACGGTGGTAGTACGGGCGCGAGCAACACTCGCACCATAGCAACCGCGGCCCATTTCTCGGCATATTGAGGGGCTGCGGCCCAGTACCGGTGTCGCGGCCCGTCCGTGCCCCGTGGTAAATCGTCAGATCGTGCAGGCGCCCATCGTCAGCGGTCTGCGCCCGGATAGCGTACAGTTTTTTGACACTGGCGGACCCGATCAGCTGGCGGATCTCCAGAGCGCGGCGGCACTGCGGCGGCAGATCGTCCCGAGCCAAGTAAGACTCGATGTGCTCGGCGTCGAGCGAGGTAACCCCCGCGCCATTTGCGAGCAGCCATCCGGTGAGTTGCTGAATCTCAGACGCCTTTATGCCCGCGGTGATCAGTGCCAACTCGCTGTTGTACCGTGCGAACGCCTGCTCCATGATCGCAATGCAGTAATCCACGGCGGGGATGTCGATGCCCACGCCGCGGGCGTTCGACAGCAAATCGTACTGCCAGAACCGCAGCTCCTGCTCGCACAGGTCTGGTATCCGCGTGGACGCCTCGTGCTCCGTGATGACATCCGTGTCGCAGTAATCGATAAACGGTGCGGCCCGGTCCGGGTGGTCCGCCATCCGGTTACGGACCGCACCGCCGTTGCTTTTCGTGGGGTTGACAGGCACGGAGAAAAATTTGATCAGTGCGTCCCCGGCCTTGTCCTTCCTCTTGGCCAGACCCAGCGCGTCACCGAGCAGGCCCAGTGCGCCCGGCAGACAGTGCGCCCGCGCCTTCGCAGCGGAGCACCGCATCTGGTCGAGGCGCAGTTCGGGCCAGCCCAGTTTAACAGCGCAGACGTACGTCCAGATATACCACTCGAATAGCGCGTTGTGCGCCTCGACCAGACCGCCGCCGCCGCCGCCGCGAACGTGCGCGAACAGGGGGTCCAGCACGTCCATGGGCTGACCCGGCTGCCAGCGGTATACCCAGCCCGCGGGGCCTCGGTACGAAACGGTCAGCACCTCGGTTAGCGGGTGGCGAGCGTACTTAAACGCCCCCACAGCGAATAGCCCTCGCTTCTGAGCGTTCAGGCCGTGCGGCGCACGCCATTTCTGGGCGGCGGCGTCCCACTCGAACCCCGCGGGACTGTACGTCTCGAAATCGAGCGTTACGACTGAGTGGGACGCCGCCGCCATCACGCCTCCACAATCCCGCGCTGCACCAGCAACTCGTCAGTCCAGCCCAGCTGGATCAGCTGGTCGTAGGTGAGCCCGTTGGCCTTGTCCGTCAGCCGCGGTGCTGCCGGTGCAGTGACGGGCGGTGCTGCCGGGGGCGCCATATAGGACGTATTCGGCACGGGCGGTGCTGCCGGTGCGGTGACGGGCGGTGCTGCCAGTGCTGCCGGTGCGGTGACGGGCGGTGCTGCCGGTGCTGCCGGTGCTGCCGGGGGCGCCATATAGGACGTATTCGGCACGGGCGGTGCTGCCGGTGCGGTGACGGGCGGTGCTGCCAGTGCTGCCGGTGCGGTGACGGGCGGTGCTGCCGGTGCTGCCGGTGCTGCCGGTGCTGCGGTTGCGCCCGGTGGCAACTGGCCCGGGCCGCCTGAAAAAGCGTCCGCCGCGCTCGGGCCGAGCACGATCTCCTCCCCGTGGCCCGACAGCTCGACCAGATCCAGATTGAGGTACAGCCCCGGTTTTGACGGCTCATTATTACCAACAACGCTACCCGCGACCCGGACGTAATACCCGAGGCGCAGCAGATGCGGATCAGTGATCTGCTCGTGCGGCTGGTAGTGCCCAGCGGGGAAACAACGCGGTGCAAAACCAGATGACAGCCGGACGACCCAGTGGCCAGCGAAACCCGGTTTCGCGGCGTTGGATTTGCCGGTTTGGTCGACGCCGTCGCCATCCACGATTTTCCATGCAAACTGTGGGTTTACACATGTCGTCGCGCCCCCCGGAAACAGCGCGGGGAAGGACGACTGCGCGACGCGGACCAGGGTGGCACGAAACTCCTCGAACGCCCGGTCGTCTTTGCGGAACGCCACGGCGATGAAATATTGGGGGTTCGGCTGACCTGCATTCGGACCGGTTTTAATCACGCGGGGGTTACCCTGCATATCGGTCGTCTGTGGCTCAAAACAGGATCCCTGCACCAGACGACCTACGGGGGTTATAAAACGTTCACTCGCCATTTTCAAATACCTCTCGGGTTATTTTGTCGTTTCCTATCATCAGTTTCACGGCGCCGGGTATCGACTCATAAAACGGTTTCAGCACGTCAGCAGGAACGGTTTTCTGCGCGAGGGCCTGCGCTACAGTCAGCGCCGCAGGCGGTTTACTGAGATCCGCGCCCAGCAGTTTACCGGTCGAGATAATATCTGCATCGGTCATTTTCCATTTTTTCGATCCGCGCCCGCGGCCTAGGTAGCAATACTCCAGCGTCGCGCCCCCGGCTAGTAGGTTTTCGGCTCGCGCCTTCAGTTCGGCAATATAATAGCCCGTCAATTCCTCCTGCTCGGTTAATAGTCTCAGCGCCCTACCGAGGTATTCGTCGGGTATCTCGTGGGGCGCCGCGGGCATTATCTCGTGCGCCGAGGCGGCCGCGACTCTCAGCGCCGCGGGGCACCGGGTAATCGCCCGGCACCGTTTACACCATGGTCCCGTCCGGCAGTCACCTGACCGCTCCGCATCCTCGATCGCCGCACGGATCGTATCAAAATACCCGCGCAGGTCCGAGAGTCGCACAGACCAGACACGGATCGGCCCGTCTCTATGGACTCCACGGGGCTGTACGATATGCAGCCGGACGCGCCACACCTGGTCGTCAAACTCGGTAATGCTACGCGTCAGTAGGTACGCGTAGCACAGGAGCTGCCGGTTTTCGAACACCTCGACCGGCCCGAACCCAAATTTGAAATCAAACACGTCTAGGATCATTTCGGTGCGATCGATCGTGTATGCGTCTATCGTGCCACCCCAGCCGTTCACCTCTCGGCGCTGCTCAACAGCGGGGTTAACGCCTCGCTGCGCTGCGATCTGCCCGACATACTCGACGTACGACCGGGCCGCGACGATCATCTCCTGCGATACGTCGTCGGGGAACACGGTGTGCCCGCGAAACATGTTCTCAGCGATGGCGTGCGCTCGCGTGCCCTCCTGCGCCTCCGGGCCGGACTCCTCGGCGGGCAGTGCGGCGTTCAGTGTCGCCCATCCGGCGCAGTGGATCCACTGCTCAGCGCTACTAGGGCGGATCAGCTCAGCTACCGATCGCATCGTTCAGGTGCTCCATAAATTGCGGAATTTTATCCATGCATACCGTCAGCTCCACGATGTTGTTGAGCCCGATCGTGGCGCAGATCTCAGTGACCCGGTCGGGCGTTACCCGCCCCGCGGTGATCAGCTCGGACGTAACCGCAATGACCTCACTGTAATCCGTCGCGCTGAGTGGGGGCTGAGCCACTGGAGCGGGGGGTATCGGGGCGTGGTCCGGCGATAGAGCGAATACGTCCGCCGCGTCGACCGGCTGCTCTGCGGGGGCCGTACAGGTCGCGCCCAGCAGCTCGGCCTCAACCTGCGCTACGACAGCGGGGTCGACACCGCGCCGCCCGCGCCAGCTGCCATCCTTATTGCGCGCTCGGGAACCGGAGTGTATGCGGTCGTCCCACGGCATCCCGCGAGTGTCGCATTCGCCCGCCGTATCCGTACTCGCGGCGACGGCGGGCGATGTAGTGTCCGGCTCGACCGTGAGTACCGGGCCTGGTGGCCCGGGCTCCAGCTCGAAGGGCCCCCCAAACTCTAGGGGCAGTGTGGCGGTATCCGCCTCGACGCCTAGCGCGTCGATCACCGCATGGGCGCGTTGGTACTCCTCGGGCGTCGGTAGATCTGGCAGGGTAATTGTGATTTGCATCGTGCGGTTCCTCAAAATTTTTGTTCTCAGCGTTGACGAGGCCCAATCTAATCGCTAGGGTGATGACTGTCAACCCCTATCTGACCGATACCACGCGAGGACTTGATGCAGCTCCACGACTACCAGCAGCACATGGTCGGTGACATTCGCGCCGCATGGTCCGCGGGTGCCCGTAACGTCATCGGGCAGCTGCCAACGGGCGGCGGTAAGACAGTCGTCATGTGCCACATGATCGACGCGGAGCCGGGCATCTGCCTGGCGATCGCCCACCGTCAGGAGCTGGTATCCCAGATCTCCCTAACCCTGGGCCGGTATGGGATACCTCACGGCGTGGTCACGCCTGATCCAGTAACACGAGGCATCATCGCCGCGCATGTTGACGAGCTGGGGCGCAACTTTATCCGGCCGCGCAGTCCACGAGTCTATGTCGCCAGTGTGGACACCCTGATACGGCGGGAGCCTCCCTGGCTGCGCGATGTGTCGATGTGGGTCATCGACGAGGGGCACCACGTCCTGGCGGGTAATAAATGGGGCCGCGCCGTCGACATGCTCCCTGTCACGTCGCGGGGGCTGCTACTGACCGCCACGCCGAACCGATCTGATGGCAAGGGGCTGGGGCGCGCACACGACGGGGTGGCTGATGCGCTAATCCTCGGCCCCTCGCAACGGGAGCTGATCCGCCGCGGGTATCTGTCTGAGTACTCCGTCGTGTGCGCAACGTCAGATATCGAGCTGCAGGACGATGATGTGACCGCCAGCGGCGACTACTCCCCGCGGGCGCTGAAAGCCGCGGCGAAAAACTCCCGGATCGTCGGCGACGTGGTGAGTGAGTACGTACTGCGGGCGCGGGGCAAACCCGGACTGACATTTGCAACCGACGTCGAGACTGCTGAGGCCATCGTCCGCAAATACCAGGCGGCGGGGGTGCCTGCGGAAATGCTGTCCGCGAAGACTCCAGGGGACGTACGTAGGACCATCATGAGCCAGTTCCGGGCGCGGCAGATCCTGCAGATCGTCAACGTGGACATCCTCGGGGAGGGTTTCGACGCGCCCGCAGTCGAGGTCGTATCAATGGCGCGCCCGACTAAATCGCTCTCGCTGTACATGCAGCAGCTCGGTCGGGGCCTCCGCGTGCTGGAGGGTAAATCGCTGGCGCTGATCATCGATCATGTGGGTAATATCGCGGAACACGGGCTCCCCGATCGAGCGGATCGGCACCTAGACTGGACACTGGAGCCTACGAAGGGGCGGCGGGGGTCATCTGACATCCGCGTCTGCAAGAGCCCGGATGGCCCCCTCGGCGCGGGCATACCATGTCTGCAACCATATGAGGCGTACCTGACTCAGTGCCCCGTCTGCGGCTATGCTGCTACAGCGGGCCGGGGGTCCGGCGCTGCGGCGCGATCTGAGCCTGCGCAGGTGGATGGTGACCTGGTCGAACTGGACGCCCGAGTACTGGCAAAAATGCGCGGCGACGTCACCGCGTTCGACGGGCGTACCATCGAGAGCGAGCGAGCTCGGATGTCCGAGCGCGGGTTGCCCGCGAAATTCATTGCGCGCAACCTGAAACATTTCCGGGCCGACACGGACAACCAATCCGCACTGCGCGAGCAGATGGCCCTGTGGGGCGGATTGCATACGGCGCGGGGCTTATCGGACCGCGAAATTCAAAAGCTGTTTTACTTGACATTCGGGTGGGACGTTTTATCGGCGCAGGTTTTGAAATCTGCCGAGTCTACCGAATTAAAATCCCGGATAGAGACGGAGATAATAAAATGCTCAACCACTGGGGCAAGCGCTGGAATATACCGGCGGCCGCAATCGCCGAGTTAATAACTACGCTAGGCACGGGGGGACACAAGCGGATTGAAAACCCCCGACTAGAGTCGGATGTGCAGAATAATATACGGCTCAAAGCTGGTCGCGATCCAGACCTGGTACTGTGGCGTAATAACATCGGGGCCTGCAAATCCGCGGACGGTCGATTCATACGGTTCGGGCTGGCCAACGACTCGGCGCAGGTAAACCAGCTGATTAAGTCGGCGGATCTAATCGGCATCCGCCGCATACTGGTCTCGCCGGATATGATCGGGCGGTATGTCGGGCAGTTCGTCAGCATCGAGTGTAAACGTGCGGACTGGGTCTACCGCGGGACGGACCGCGAGGAGGCCCAGCAGAGATGGGCGGCGACCATAACAGCGATGGGCGGCGATGCGCGTTTCTGCCGATCTGAGGACGACCTATGACCGACCCACTAGCTGCGCTGAAACAGCGCACCCAGTTTGTCCTGTATAAATCGGTCCCGAAAAGAGGCAACCCCGACAAACTGGATAAAATCCCGGTCGATCCGCGCACCCTCGCCGCCGTCGATCCGATCAACCCGGGCAACCACATGGGTTACGCTGAGGCCAAGGCATTCGCTGCGCTCTACAGCCTCCCGTACGGCGTCGGATTCGTGTTTACCCGTGACGATCCGCACTGGCTGCTCGACATCGATGATTGCTACGATCCGGAGCGCGGCGACTGGACCGACACGGCGAAGTCTCTGTGCGCGGCGCTGGCCGGGTGCGCGGTCGAGGTGTCTGTGTCCGGCCGCGGGCTCCACATCATTGGGTCGAGCGCGCTGGATCTGTCCGACGTCGGCACTCGCTGCGGTGCGCTCGGACTGGAGTTTTACACGCACTCCCGGTTCGTGGCGCTGACCGGCACCAACGCGGTGGGGGACGCGGGCCACGATTCGCCTGGTCTAGCCGGAGTCGTCGCTGCCCATTTTACCCGGCAGGCCGTAGCAGCGGATGTGGACTGGACGGATGGGCCCGTCTCGGGGTGGGATGGCTACGACGACGACGACGAACTGATAGCTGCGGCGTGCGCCAGCCAGTCAGCCAGCTCGCTGCTCGGCGGCGCTGTCTCGTTCCGCGACCTGTGGGGGGCGAACGAGGCGGCGCTGTCCGAGCGCTACCCCGACGGTGGGGGGCGGGGTCGGGCGTTCGACGGTAGTCAGGCCGACGCCGCGCTGGCGCAGCACCTGGCATTCTGGACCGGCAGCGACTGCGAGCGCATGCAGCGCCTGATGTGTCGGTCCGCGCTGGCGCGAGATAAATATGAGCGCGACGATTATCTGCCGCGGACCATAATGCGGGCGTGTGGGCTGCAAACGTCCTGGCACCAGCGACACCAGTCGAGCACCCCCACGCAGCAGGCCCTGACCGAGGAGGACATTTTAGATCATGGGTCGTCGTTTCTCGCCGTTTCTGACCAGATCGAATTTTTCGGGGGCTGTGTATATGTACGCAACCGGCACGCAGTATATACGCCGGGAGGGGCACTGCTGAAACCCGACGTTTTTAAAGCTGTTTACGGGGGATATGTATTCGCGCTCGACCTGCGCAACACTAAATGCGTTTCGAACGCGTGGCAGGCGTTCATCGAAAATCGAGCGCACCGCTGGCCGCGGGTAACCGACACGGTTTTTGACCCGACACGAAGGCCGGGCGAGATAATCACAATTGAGCAGCAGGATTTTGTGAATTTCTGGGAGCCCGTCGATGTCGACCGCACGCCCGGGGATATATCGCCGTTTACCCGGCACCTCGGGTTATTATTCCCCGACGCCCGAGACCGTGAAATTATACTGTGCTATATGGCTGCGTGCGTTCAACACGTCGGAGTTAAATTCCAGTGGTGCCCGTTGGTACAGGGTACCCCCGGTAATGGCAAGACCCTATTATCTAGATGCGTGTCCGCCGCAGTCGGGCAGCGATATAGTTATGCCCCGACCGCGAAAGAGTTGGCGGATAAATTCAACGACTGGCTCTATGCGCGGGTGTTTATCGGGGTCGAGGACATATACGTACCTGAGCATAAAGCCGAGCTGATCGAAACGCTAAAACCCATGATTACGAATGACAGGCTCGAGATACAGGGGAAGGGGGATAAAAAAGAAATGCGTGAAATCTGCGCGAATTTTTTCCTCAACTCGAACCACCGGGCAGGGATTCAAAAATCGCGGGACGACCGGCGGTTCGCGATTTTTTACTGTCCGCAGCAGAGTAAATCTGATCTGGCCCGCGACGGCATGAACCGTGATTATTTCCGGGGCCTGTACGGTTGGCTACTAAATGGGGGGTACGCGATTGTTTCCGAATACCTGCATACATATCGGATCGCTGATGAGTTCAACCCTGCCCGCGGCGATCCGGCCCCCGATACCTCGTCGACCGCGGATGCTATACGCGAGGGGCTCGGCTCAATCGAGCAGGAGGTGCTCGAGGCGATCGAGACGGACGAAATCGGTTTCCGGGGCGGGTGGGTATCGTCGATATTTCTGGGGCGTCTCTTGGACCACATGCGGGCAGGCCGCGTGGTGCCGCCGACGAAACGGCGCGAGATGATGCAGACCCTGGGGTACGATTGGCACCCTGCGCTAGACGGCGGGCGAGCGCGGACGGCGGTCAGTCCGGACGGCGGGAAACCCCGGCTATATATACGCACAGGGCACATATCCGCGAATCTGACGGACCCCGCCGCTGTTACCGCCGCGTATAGTGCCGCGCAGCAGGGGGATGATGGCCGCGCCGCCGCAGTATTCAACCAGGGAAAACTTGGGGGTGAGTGACATGTACAGAGAGATACGGGACGGCCGTACAGTGCGGGTACGGAAACCGCACGCGTGTGAGTGGTGCGGGGGGCGGATTACGCCCGGATTCGAGGCGATATCCCGCGTGTACGTGTGGGACCGAAACCTGGTCAACGCGTGGCAGCATATCGAGTGCTATGTGGCGATGGACGAGTCGGCCGACATGATTGACGACGGGTTTACGCCGGGGTCGTTCCGCCGCGGCAAGCCCGCGCGGGAGGAGGACCTATAGCCATGTCACAATACACTCAGCGCCGTAAAACGCATATGCGATGCACCCGCACCGGGTGCCGCCGCAGGTGGGGCCGTCCTGGTCACATTCTGCGCCCCATAGGCGCGGATCGGGGAATTGCCCGCACTAGCCGCGCGTGATATCGTGGGGCTAATGTGCCCACTACGATAGGAGCCGGAAATGGCTAGCGAGAAACCCGCCCCCGAAACCAGCGACGAGAAACCCCGCCGGAAACCCCGTGCCACCCCAGCCACCATCATATGCTCCGAGCACCCGGACGGGATCCGGATGAAAATCACGCGGGACGACGAGGCGTACGAATTCGACACGGCGAAACTGCCTCGCGCCCTGCTGCACCTGGTATTGTCCATCGGGGTGGAGCACCTTATACGTAAGCACATGCGGGTCCACGGCATCCCTCGAGTGCTGGAGGCACTGGCATCCGGCATCCTCCCTGCGATCGAGCACGGGAGGCCGGGTCGCCCCTCCAATTTAGCCGTAGCCGTAGCCCGTGTGGCCGGCTGCACAATCGACGACGCGATGGACCGGCTCTCCCAGCTATCCCCGGAGGAGAAACGCGACGTACGGCTCAGTCCAGAAATCGCCGGGGAACTGGCCCGCGTCCAGCGCGGGAATTTGGGCGGCACCGTACGCCCACTGGGGGAGCTGATCGCGCCGCCTGCTCGCGAGTAGCGTCAGGCATGCACGGGCGCTATACTGGACCCACAACACACGGGGGGGGGGGGGCGTATGAAAACCGCAATATGTGGGGTGATACTCGGGTTACTGCTACTGCTACTGCTGCCGGGCTGCGCAACGGACGGTGCGCTAACGGTGCGCCCCGAATCGCCCTTGGCCGACGGCTACCAGATCGGAGACCTGGCACGGGAGGCGCTGCTGCTGCAGGACGACGTATGCCGGCGCAGCGACCCCGTATCCCGTGTGCTGCTGCTACGCCTGCTGGGCGATGCGGGCCTCGAGCACGACGGGCAGAATATCTGCGAGATCGATATTATCCGTTTGCTGCTGGATGATGCCTCGGAATGAATCTCTCGGCGCAGTGATTTACACCCGGTATTCGCCAGGCGTTTTTTTTTTTCCGATTTGCGGCCATGCCGTCAGATGTCGTGTGCCCTCCCCACGGCCAGCGAGATAACGTACCGCGGCATACCATGGGACTCCCAGCAGTTAGCCCCGTATGCAGGCAGCAGAACGGGCGCCACCGTCCGACCCCCGAAGCCAGCCGTACGTATCCAGTCGTTTTTGATCCTATAGCTAGTGGTCCGCAGGCCCAGCCCCGCATAGTGCGCCCGGCTGCCCCCGTAGTGCCCTGCGGGCTCGGCGAATAGTACCACCTCGGGGACCTCGAGCCCGCGCAGGTGCAGGTACCTTGCCAGATGGGGCGCTATCGCCGCCCCCATACTATGCCCTGTGACTACATAGGACCACCGGGGGTCGAGGTCCCGGACGAACGCGTCTACCCAGAGATACGCGCCGCGCATGAAACCACGGTGGGCTCGGACGCCCGTGACCGGGCATCGCCACGGAATAGCGCACAGGTCGCGCACTATGTCCACAAGATTCGACAGGCGCCCGCCTACCTCGGTGCCTCGGACCGCTAGGACGCGGACATCCGGGTGGTACGCGGGGGAGTAAACGCTCACCTCCACCTCCCGCCGGGACAATACGCTGGGGCCGCGGTCCCCGTACGCCCGGCGGCAACACTGTGCGAGGTAAACGTGGGACAACCCAGGCGTCCGTTTCATTCCGCCACCTCCTCACAATGTTTTATTTGCTCAGCGCTCAGATGCTCCGCTGCGTACATCAGTGCGGCCCTGGGCCACTGCTGGGCGCAGTCGTCGAGGCGCTCGGCGGTCAGACGATCCGCCGCGTATATCAGTGCGTACCAGGGCCCCTGCCGGGCGCAGTCGTCGAGGCGCTCGGCGGTCAGACGATCCGCCGCGTACTGCAGTGCAACCGTGGGCTCCCGGCGGGCGCAGTCGTCGAGGCGCTCAGCGGTCAGACGATCCGCCGCGTATACCAGTGCGGCCGTGGGCTCCCGGTGGGCGCAGGCGTCGAGACGCTCAGCGCTCAGTCGATCCGCTGCGTACTGCAGTGCGTACCCCGGCTCCTGCCGGGCGCAGTCGTCGAGGCGCTCAGCGGTCAGATACCCCGCTGCGTATCTCAGTGCAACCGCGGGCTCCCGGTGGGCGCAGGCGTCGAGGTGCGTCGCGTCGATCAGCTCCGGAAAATGTGCCGCACCCCACAGATAATGCTCAGGCCGTAACCGGAGCAGATCCCCGGCGCAGGCGAGGTAGTCCCCCAGGCCGTAGCCGCAGACACCCAGCGCCCGCAGTTGTTCGATCGTTGGTTTCATACTGCTACCCCGCAATGTTTTATTTGCTCAGCGGTCAGACGATCCGCCGCGTATATCAGTGCGGCCCTGGGCCACTGCCGGGCGCAGTCGTCGAGGCGCTCAGCGGTTAGATACCCCGCCGCATACTGCAGTGCAGCCCTAGGCCACTGCCGGGCGCAGTCGTCGAGACGCTCAGCGCTCAGTCGATCCGCCGCGTATACCAGTGCGGCCCAGGGCCCCTGCCGGGCGCAGTCGTCGAGGCGCTCAGCGCTCAGTCGATCCGCTGCGTACTGCAGTGCGTACCCCGGCTCCTGCCGGGCGCAGTCGTCGAGGCGCTCAGCGGTCAGATACCCCGCTGCGTATCTCAGTGCGTACCCTGGCTCCCGGTGGGCGCAGGCGTCGAGGTGCGTCGCGTCGATCAGCTCCGGAAAATGTGTCGCACCCCGCAGATAATGCTCAGGCCGTAACCGGAGCAGATCCCCGGCGCAGGCGCGGTAGTCCTCCAGCCCGTACCCACAGGCGCCCAGCGCCCGCAGTTGTTCGATCGTTGGTTTCATACTGCTACCTCACAAGAGAGTATCCATTCGGCTACACGGGCGGCGCGAGCGGGACAGTCGACCCGTGCGTACCGGCTATCGAGTATCTCGACGGCGGCACGGTCCCACGCGTGTAGATTCACCGCTGTCAGCATCCGCCGAAACCCGCGCAGGCGGGCATAACCCAGCTGAAACGACATGTTGATGATCGCCCGGCGGGTGGGGAATGGCATACCCCCGAGGCCGGGGAGCAGTTTCACCGCGTCCGCGATCGCCGCGTCCAGGGAGCGGTGAAGCAGCGTCTCGACGATCGCGTCGCTGAAATGCCCGCCATTATCGCACAGAGCGCGCATTACCCCGGCGGGCAGGCCGTGAGCCTCCAGATTCCATCCGACGCCCACCGTCCAGATGCCTCGACTGTCGCGATACGGTTTCAGGCGTACCCCCTCATCGCGGTAGAGGTCATCATTGATGACCTCCCGCTCCCGTGGCGTTAGTACACTCATTTTACGCTCCCCCGTCCCAGTCCACCCGCCCGCCGGATCATACGATCGATGCGGCTCGCGATCACCTCGGCCTCGAGGCGGTTAGTCGTCATGCGCCCTCCGGGAAGCGCCCAAACGCGTTGTGTGACGGCGGGGACGGTCGCCTCCCCTACATGTATGTCGTGTGCGCTCAGGTCAAACATTCTGGACCCCCCCGCAATGTTCTATTTGTTCAGCGGTCAGACGATCCGCCGCATACTGCAGTGCGTACCCCGGCTCCTGCCGGGCGCAGTCGTCGAGACGCTCAGCGCTCAGTCGATCCGCCGCATACTGCAGTGCGACCCAGGGCCCCTGCCGGGCGCAGGCGTCGAGGCGCTCGGCGGTCAGACGATCCGCCGCGTACTGCAGTGCGACCGTGGGCTCCCGGTGGGCGCAGGCGTCGAGGCGCTCGGCGGTCAGACGATCCGCCGCGTACTGCAGTGCGACCGTGGGCTCCCGGTGGGCGCAGGCGTCGAGGCGCTCAGCGCTCAGACGATCCGCCGCATACCGCAGTGCGACCCAGGGCCTCCGCCGGGCGCAGGCGTCGAGGCGCTCCGCGGTCAGTCGATCCGCCGCATACTGCAGTGCGACCCAGGGCCCCTGCCGGGCGCAGGCGTCGAGGCGCTCAGCGGTCAGACGATCCGCCGCATACTGCAGTGCAACCGTGGGCTCCCGGTGGGCGCAGGCGTCGAGGCGCTCGGCGGTCAGACGATCCGCCGCATACTGCAGTGCGTACCCCGGCTCCTGCCGGGCGCAGGCGTCGAGGCGCTCGGCGGTCAGACGATCCGCCGCGTACTGCAGTGCAACCGTGGGCTCCCGGTGGGCGCAGGCGTCGAGGCGCTCAGCGGTCAGACGATCCGCCGCATACTGCAGTGCGTACCCCGGCTCCTGCCGGGCGCAGTCGTCGAGACGCTCAGCGCTCAGTCGATCCGCCGCATACTGCAGTGCGACCCAGGGCCCCTGCCGGG